>Ga0187833_10005288_pt1 | contig 12240 bp, 9 predicted proteins | sample ETNtaG_37_FD_167968 | JGI IMG/M metagenome (GOLD analysis project Ga0187833, IMG submission 167968) | Marine microbial and viral communities from oxygen minimum zone, Eastern Pacific Ocean - ETNP2014_SV_400_PacBio MetaG (Illumina Assembly) | ecosystem: Environmental > Aquatic > Marine > Hypoxic... | reverse complement strand
TGGTGTGGTAGGTTGCATTATTCCATGGAACTTCCCTATGGCCCTCATGGCATGGAAGGTGGCACCTGCTCTTGCAGCGGGGAATACAGTGGTACTGAAGCCATCGGAAGTGACACCCGTTTCCATTTTGAAGTGGGCGGAAATGACCTGCGATTCCTTACCCACCGGTGTGCTAAATATTGTGAATGGCTATGGTAAAGAGGCAGGTTCGCCTCTGGTGGAACATCCCGATGTTCCTGTTGTGGCGTTTACGGGCTCAGTAGCCACAGGCACCATCATTTCACAGTTGGCTGCAAAAAATCTTAAAAAGGTTTCTCTTGAACTGGGTGGAAAAGATCCTGTCATCATCTGTGCCGACTGTGATATAGAAGTAGCTGCCAAAGGGGCAGCTTGGGGCGGCTTTATGAATGCGGGACAAGTGTGTACCTCCGTGGAGCGAGTTTATGTATTCGATGAAGTTGCCGACTCTTTTACCGAAGCGCTGGTGGAAGAAGCGAAGAAGGTGAATGTTGGTGATCCTATGGATGCTAACACAGATATGGGTCCCATGGCTTCAAGTGTGCAGTATGAAAAAGCTCATGAAAAGGTGGGTCTTGCTGTGGAACAGGGGGCGCGGTTATTGACGGGAGGAGGACGACCGGAAGTATTCGATAAAGGATATTTCTATGCACCCACCGTATTTGATAACATGACAGCCGAAATGGAACTGATGAACGAAGAGGCTTTCAGTCCCGTTGTTCCTATTCAGAAAGTGAAATCACTTGAGGAAGCCATTGAATTTTCCAACGCTACCAAGTACGGTCTCGGCTGTTCCATTTATACAAAAGACATCGAACTGGCTATGACGGCGGCCGATGATATCAAGGCGGGAAGTTTTTGGATCAACAATCCTCTTTCTGAGAATAATGCTGCTCCGTTCGGGGGCATGAAAATGTCAGGTCAGGGTAGAGAACTGGGCATTGAGGGACTGGATGAATTTCGGGAGCCGAAGCATATCCTCATTGACTACCGCCAGGAAAAGAAAGATTGGTGGTTTCCCTACGGTTCTGACGGCGAGTAGACTTCGCTTATAATTATGCGTTTCCCTTTAATTCTTGCATTCATTCTTACGTTTCTAAGAGCGGAAAATATGCCGATTCAGACAACCGTAAGCTATGGTCCTGTTCAGTTCACTGCTGTAAAGAATGGAGAATCAAACCGCCGGTATATTTGGCTTCATGGGGATGAGAAGACAGCGGAGATGGCGCTTAAGTATCATATTAAACATCATAGAGGGACAGCGTTTTTCATTCATAGCGATGACCGTGTTGTTCTGGCGGACGGTTTAAAGCTAGACCCGAACCGGATCTTTTCTACAAAAGGGACGAAGAAGACATTGCTGAAGTATCACCCGGAAGTGTCAAAGAATAAAAAAAAGGCAATTGTTGAGGTACTGGACAAGGAGAGGGAGACATTTCTGGAACAACTGCTGTTGCCAGAAGGGGGCTTGGTGGTGGCATTGCACAATAACTTTCGCGGCTACTCCATCGATTCAGAAATAGAGAATGCAGTTACCTATTCCGTCAAGCCGGGACAGAGGCGTCAGGACTTTTTTCTTTGCACCGACCGGGCTGATTATGAAATATTGTCTAAATCACCCTTCAACGTAGTGCTTCAATCAAATGATGATGAGTTTGATGACGGCTCCCTCTCCAGGCTCATGGGACGCAAAGGGGTACGCTATGTGAATATTGAGGTAAAACTGGGGTGGCTCAGTCAGCAGAAAAAGATGCTAAAATATCTGGAGAATAACCTTCCTTAATGCTTATAAATAAGGATAATAGGATAAATTATTAAAGTATAACATTAGAAAATAACTTGGCCCCGCAGTTGGCATAACTCAGTTATTTTTCAAAACCGGTCGATGACTGTAACTCCTAAGTTCTCGAAATTTTCCATCCCTACCAGCACATCGATCGATTCTTCTAGGGATACGGTCCTGCTCACAAGGCTTTTTAAATCGATCTTTTTTTCTCGAATCCATTTGAGCATATCTTTGTATCGGAACGCCTGAATGCCATGGCTTCCTACGATCTCCAGCTCCCGTGCGATTACTTTATCCATAGGAACTCCTACCACACTGTCTTTTCCAACAGTCAGGCCTATCTGTACATGACGACCCTTTTTCCTGAGACAATTGACGGAATTTCGACTTACCCGTGAGTTACCGACGGCATCGATAGACAGATGAGCACCGCCGCCTGTTATTTCATGTATCTGTTCAACTGGAGACTCTGTATCAGTTGAATTCACACTTTTCTGAGCTCCGGCAGCTCTGGCGAGCTCAAGTTTTGCATCGGTTATGTCCACAGCCACTACTTTAGCGCCTAGCGCCGAGGCGATCATGATGGCTGACAATCCTACTCCGCCGCACCCGTGAACCGCTACCCAGTTCCCTTCTGATATCCCTCCCTGATCCACAACGCCTCTGAATGCGGTTGCGAAACGGCATCCAAGAGTGGCGGCCTCAACAAAAGCCATATCATCGGGAAGGCAGACCAGGTTCCATTCGGCGTATTGTACGGCCACCAGTTCAGCGAATGCACCCCAGGCGGTGAAGCCGGGCTGAAAATCGTTGTCGCATACATTGGGAAAACCGTCTTTACACTGTGGGCAGTGGCCACATCCGCCGCTAAATGGGACGGTGACTCGGTCACCTTTTTTCCAGGAACTCACATCTTTTCCCACAGATTCTATAACACCGGCCAGTTCATGACCAAGAACATGGGGTAAATCGGTGATGGCAGGATCGTGTCCCATCCAACCGTGCCAATCGCTCCTGCAAATGCCGTTGGCTCTTACCCGGATGATCACACCGTCATTTGTTAGATGAGGATCAGGGACGTCGTTAAATGAGGGACGTTCTCCAAAAGCTTTGAAAAGTACTGCTTTCATTTGGTCGGAACCTGACAGGTTAGAGTCAAACCACAACCCTGTATAAATTACGAACAGACCTTACTGAAAACAGGTTGAATTGATCCTCTGTCCGTAAGATATTCCTAGCCTTCAGATAAAGAGCTATGATATCATTCTACAGTAACTTGGTAAAGTGGTAACAGTGAGCAAGGCTGTTTCAGGATTCCGTTCGGTTGGATACTCTGTAAAAGTTGGTAAAGAAGTAGGCTTTCGGAAGTTCTTACAATCTGCCAACTCCAAGAATACTTGCAAAACATGCGCTTACGGTATGGGAGGTCAGAATGGAGGCATGCGCAACGAAGCGGGCAACTATCCTGAAGTTTGCAAGAAGAGCCTTCAGGCTCAGATTACTGATCTCCAACCCGCTATTCCTGAAGAAATTCTCACATCGCCACTCAGTGATCTGAGGCAGTATTCACCCCGGAAACTGGAACGCCTCGGTCGGCTCAATACTCCTCTCTTGAAAACGCCGGACCACAATCATTTTCAGATGGTGAGCTGGGATGAAGCGTTATCCAGGATAAGTGAACTCTTTAAGTCACAGTCGGCCCACAGGACTTTCTTTTACAGTTCAGGTAGATCTTCAAACGAAGCGGCATTTCTTCTTCAGATCTTTGCACGAGTCTTTGGTACAAACAATGTAAATAACTGTTCTTATTACTGTCACCAGGCGTCGGGTGTAGGTTTAACGAAAACCATTGGGTCCGGCACAGCTACTGTTGTGTTGGACGATGTTAAGCACGCTGATATGATCTGGGTTCTTGGAGCGAATCCATCTTCCAATCATCCCCGGTTTATGAAAGAACTTCTCCACTGCCGTCGCCGCGGTGGGAAAGTGATCGTCATCAATCCTTTGAAGGAACCGGGCCTTGTAAAGTTCAGGGTGCCCAGCGATTGGCGAGCCATGCTGCTGGGAGATTGTGAAATTGCTTCTACTTACATACAACCGAATATCGGTGGCGATATTGCCCTCCTGAACGGGGTTGCAAAAACTGTGATAGAAAGGGGTTGGGTGAACGATGAATTTGTCGCGAACTATACAGATGGATTTGAGGAATTCCAGCAAGAGTTGGAAATTGTTTCTTGGGAAGAAATAACCGCTTCGTCGGGCATAGCGAAGGAAACCATTGAAAAGCTGGCGGAACAATACATCAAATCGGAAAAGGTTATTTTTGCTTGGGCCATGGGGATTACGCATCACGAGCACGGGGTGGAAAATGTAGAGTCCATTGTGAATCTGGTCCTGCTCCGGGGAATGATAGGCAAGCCTCATGCCGGATTGCTTCCGCTCCGTGGTCACAGTAACGTTCAGGGAGTAGGTTCGGTGGGTGTCACCCCGGGATTGAAAAACAGCGTCATGGAAAAGCTGGAGTCGGAACTAGCTGTAAAGATGCCTGAATTACCCGGTATGGACACCATGGAATGCATGAGATCGGCTTTGAACGGAAAAATAGATCTGGCATTTATACAAGGAGGTAACCTGTACGACGCCAACCCTGACTCTCAGTTTGCTGAGCGGGCGCTGAACAATATTCCTTTCAAGATTTTTTTGACAACAACTTTGAACAAAACTCATGTAACAGTAACTGAAGGGGAGTGTGTCATTCTTCCCGTGGCAGCCAGAGATGAGGAGAAACAGCCCACCACACAGGAATCTATGTTTAATTTTGTCAGGATGAGTGACGGAGGTATTGTGCGATTGGACAATGTCCGATCCGAAGTGGATATTATTGCAGAAATTGCCCATTCTGTCCTAGGGGATCATCCTGTAAATTGGCTTGGTTTCAAGGAACACAGTCACATCCGGGATGCCATTGCCCGGACAATCCCTGGATTCCAAAAGATCAGTGTTATAGATGAGACCAAGGAAGAGTTTCAGATAGGCGGAAGAACGTTCCATGAACCCCAGTTTTCTACGGATAATGGTAAAGCAAAATTCTCTACAGTTTCCATTCCCGATTTGAAGCGGAAAGATGGGGAATTTACGCTCACCTCGGTCCGGAGCGAGGGGCAGTTCAACACCATTATTTACGATGAGGAGGATGTTTTTCGCGGGACCGATGATAGATGGGTTGTCATGATGAGCGGAGATGACATGACTTCAATAGGAGTATTGGAGAATGGTCACGTTAACATAATAAATGAAACAGGGCGGATGAACGAGGTAAAGGTAAAAGCGTTCGATGTACCTAATGGGAACGTGGCAGTGTTCTTTCCGGAAGCGAATGTACTTATTCCTAACCAGGTGGATGACGAGAGTAAGACACCTGGGTTTAAGTCAGTGGTGGTAAGAATTACTAAATCTTAATGGCGAATGGTAAGCTGAGAACTAGGTGAAGGCTCAACGGTTACATATACTGTTCATGGTGGTGTGGACCTTTCTTCAAGCCCAGCCAGCCAAACAAATTCGTTATCGTGAGTTGGTGAAAATGCGTGTCCCTGTTGTTGGCAAGATAGAAATGGTCTCCACAACAGTGGTTGCCCATGGAATGATGCATGAAAAAGAGGAGTCCACCGTGGACAGGTTTGTTTTCAGGTGGATGGGTAACTCTGAGGGATCTATTATTGACCTTTCCAACGGATACAAAATATCTTATGATGAAGAAGACGAGGAATACTGGCACACTACCTTTGAGGATTTAGTTTTGGAGATGGTAAATCCAGATACCACTAATCGAGAGTCAGTCTCCTTTTCAATGGGTAGTGACGATGATGATGAAGATGGGGAAGAGCCGGTTATTTCAAGAACAGATCAAGGGACAGAAACAGTTAACGGTATCTTTTCTCGCAAATGGATCACCACAATAGTCAGTGATGAGGGGAGAATGATATTTGAGGAGTGGATGGCTGAAGATCTTCCTGTGAGAAAAAAGGCAACAAAGATGCAGAGAGATATCAATGAAAAAATAGGTCTTCCGGTGCGTGAGGAGGAATTTACAGGTATTACAAATGTGATGTCATCCTCAGATGAATTCGATCTGGACCCCATCCCTGGCACCATGATCAAAATGAAAATGATGGCATTTGAAGAAGATGAGGACGACCCGAAGATGAGTATGTCTTTTGAACTATTAGAGATCGAAGAAGAGGCATTTATTCCTAGCGACTTTTATATACCAGTAGATTATGAATTTGTGGAGAAGAAATAACGAGAAATTTATTTCATTAATCAAGGGAGTTAAATCATGAAAAAGTTCATCACATTGCTGACGATCAGTTTTATTTGGGCGGCGGATGGCCCAAAGATTTACATCTCTTCCGATATGGAAGGGGTGGTTGGGGCAGTAACGGGGGAACAAATGGGACCTTCGGGTTTTGAGTACCAGCAATTCCGTGAATTTATGACGGCTGAAGTGAATGCAGCCATCGAAGGGGCGCGTTCCGCGGGGGCAGGTGAGATACTGGTTGCCGACTCCCACGGAAACGGTCAGAACCTTCTCATCGATAAATTACCCAAAGATGTGAAGATTGTCCGTTCCTGGCCAAGACCTCTTGACATGGTTGGGGGGCTGGATGATTCATTTGATGGAATCATATTTCTGGGATATCATGCCAGTTCGGATAACCTGACTGGTGTGAGGGCTCACACCTTTTCCAGTGGCCGTCTTACATCCGTAAAGCTGAACGGAATGCCTGTCACGGAAGGTGCATGGAACGCAGCCATTGCAGGTGAATTGGGTGTCCCAGTCATCATGGTATCAGGGGATGACGCAGCTGTGGAGGAGGTCAGTTCACTTGTGGGAAACGTGGAAGGTGCTGTGGTGAAATGGGCCCTCAGTTTCCATTCGGCAACAACTCTTCAACCTGACGCGGCTTATGATCTTATTCGTGACAAAGCAGCCAGGGCGGTGAAGAACATAAAAAAATATAAACCGTACAAGGTAAAGAACCCCGTCACTGTTGAAATGGGCTTTAAAAACTACCGTCCGGTGGAAATTCTAAATTATCTTTCTCTGTTTGAGCGAACCGGTTCACATACCATCCGCTTTTCGGCAAAAACCATGGAAGAGGCGGCCCAAATCATAACATTTGTACTGATGTACGGCGGCGGTAGTTCCACCCCATAGAAAATCGGTTGAATCAATGAAAAGTAGGGCTTCCAACATATTTTATTTTCTTCTCTTGTTGGGCCTTTTTTCGGCCTGTGAAAATCGTCCCGGTCATATCAGAGCGTCCGGGGAATACAGAGAAATGGCTTCAAAGCTCACGGATGCTATCAATTATGAAATGGATGATAAGGGACTGAACGCCGTCTCAATTGTGCTGGTGGATGATCAGGAAATTCTTTTGGCTCGCGGTTACGGGTATGAGAATTTGGGAAAACCGTCAAAGGCCGATGCTAACACTGTCTACAGAGTTGGTTCAGTCTCGAAGCTTTTCACAGACATTGGAATTATGCAATTGGTCGAGAGGGGGGAAGTGGATCTGGACGCCCCCATCACCGATTATCTTCCCGAGTTTCGCCCCAGGAGCAGGTTCCACAAGGATATCACTCTTCGACAACTTATGTCTCACCGATCAGGACTCTTGAGGGAACCCCTGGTAGGGAACTATTTTGCTGATGATGAACCGACCCTAGAGGCGACAGTAAAAAGTATCATCAATTCTGATGTGGTCTATGAGCCTGAGAGCAAGATCAAATATTCCAACGGCGGCATTGCTACGGTAGGTTATGTGTTGGAGAGATTGAAAAATGAACCTTTCGCCAGCTATCTAAGGAAAAGTGTTCTTCTACCCATGGGGCTTACCTACAGTGCTTTTGAACCGTTGCCAGATATCACTGATCGTTTGGCTGACGCTACCATGTGGTCTTATGACGGCAGAATTTTCAATGCGCCCACCTTTGAACTTGGCATGTCTCCTGCCGGAAGCATGTATGCGCCTGTTGTGGATCTGGGCCAATTCATGAAAGTACTGTTTAACGGTGGTGCGGGACCTAGCGGGCAGGTGATCAAAGAAGAGACACTCCAGCTGATGCTCACCAGCCAGTTTAATGAAGGGAAGGATCAGTGGCATAACGTGGGGTTCGGCATCGGCTTCTCTTTATCAGAACAGGCCGGTTACAAACGGGTGGGTCACGGTGGAGCAGTGTACGGATTTTCTACTCAGCTGTATGCATTGCCGGAAGTGGAGCTGGGGGTAGCTGTCACTTCCTCAGTGGATGTGACCAACACCATTACTCGGCGGCTGGCCACTTATGCTCTCGATTGCCTCCTGGCCGTTGAAAATGGAAAACCGCTCCCAGATTATGACAAAACAGAACCTGTGGATGAAAAGACTGTGAATCTGCTAGCAGGGCATTTTGTATCGGATGACGGAAGGCACCTGAGATTAATCAACAGGTACGGTACTCTATATATGGAAAACCACAGGATCCAGGCGAGGGTGAGGCATCGTAATGGCAAGCTGATAACGGATGATAGGATCAGCTATGGTGCCAACTTGGAATATTCTCAGGATGGCAGTTCCGCTACCATAGGCGGCACCGTTTTTTATCGTGTGGAATACTCAAAGCCAACACCGGTAAAACAATCGTGGCGGGGTTTAATAGGAGAATATGGGTGGGATCACAATATCCTTTATATATACGAAGAGCACGGGAAGCTAACGGCCCTCATTGAATGGATGGAAAAAGATATCCTGACAGAAGTAGAGAAAGATCTGTTTTCTTTTCCTTCAACGGGAGGAATGTATCACGGTGAAAAAATGAGATTTAAACGAGACGGGGACGGTGTCGCCACTCAGGTTCAGATCGAGAACGGTCCTATTTTCTATAGAAGAGATGTTGGGATAGACCAGGGCGAAACATTCCGAATAGAACTATTGAGACCAGTGGATGAACTGCGTGAGATTGCTCTTTCTGCTTCACCTCCTGCCGAACGGAAAAAGAACAAACCGGATCTGGTGGAATTGGAAAGTCTTGACGCCTCCATCAAATACGATATTCGATACGCCACCACGAATAATTTTATGAGTTCAGTCTTTTATCAATCGGCCCATGCTTACATGCAGCGGCCAGCGGCCGAGGCGCTGGTGCGAGCTAACAGAAAACTGAAGACCTATGGCTATGGATTGCTTATCCACGATTCCTACCGGCCGTGGTATGTGACGAAAATGTTCTGGGATGCCACACCCGATGATAAAAAGATCTTTGTGGCCAATCCGGACAACGGTTCCCGCCACAACCGAGGGTGCGCTGTTGATCTTACTCTTTATGATCTCGGTACTGGAGAGGTGGTTGAAATGGTGGGTGGCTATGATGAGATGACCGACCGCTCCTTTCCGGATTACGTGGGTGGCACCTCACGGCAGCGGTGGCACAGGGAACTTCTACGTTGGGCCATGGAGTCGGAAGGGTACACCGTATATGAGGCGGAGTGGTGGCATTTCGATTACAAAACCTGGAACGATTACCCCATCCTGAATCTCACTTTCGAAGAGTTGGAGAAATGAAATTAGGTATTTACTGTGACCCTGAAAGGGGCGGGAGTGATAGATTCTAGGGCATATTCAAGGAGAATGGTAACCATGATAAAACGACAATGGACTCTGTTATTTGCGGCGGCAATAGTATTCTCAGGCTGCACCAACGATGCAACTCTCCGGCAGAAGGCCGATGAATTGGCCCATAAATATATCATTACGGACGGTCATGTGGATATCCCTTTCCGCCTTGCGAACAAGATGGAAGATGTATCTGTAAGGACCGAAGGGGGCGATTTTGATTATGTCCGGGCGAAGGAGGGGGGACTGGATGCACCATTCATGTCTATCTATGTGCCGTCTTCATATCAGGAAACAGGTGGTGCAAAAGCAAAAGCTGATTCTCTTATCGATCTGGTTGAAAATCTTGCCGCTGACCACCCTGATAAATTTGCTGTAGCTGCATCACCTGCGGAGGTTGAGAAGATTGTGGCCGATGGAAAGATTGCACTCCCCATGGGGATGGAGAACGGAGCTCCCATTGAAGATGACCTGAACAATGTGGCTCACTTTCATAAGCGAGGTGTCCGGTATATTACACTCACGCACGGGAAAGACAACCAGATCTGTGACTCTTCCTATGACACAACGGGTACTTGGGGCGGTATCAGCAATTTCGGCCGAGAGGTAGTGGCGGAGATGAATCGGGTGGGCATCATGGTGGATATTTCACACGTTTCGGATAACGCCTTCTTCGATGTGATGAAAATCGCCAAGGCGCCGGCTATTGCTTCACATTCTTCCTGCCGCGCCTTCACTCCGGGTTTTGAAAGGAACATGAATGACGAAATGATCAAAACATTGGGAGCCAACGGTGGTGTTATTCAGATCAATTTTGGCTCCTCCTTTTTAAGTAAAGAATCCCGTGAAAAATCGACTGGAAACCGTGAAAAAATCAGGAGTTATGCTGAAGAAAATGATCTTAACTGGGGGGACCCAAAGTTTCTAGAATATGCCCAGGAAGTGACCCGGGAGAATCCGACTTACGCAGATGTGACTGATGTGGCTGATCATATTGACCACGTAGTGAAACTGGCGGGGATTGATCATGTGGCCTTTGGTTCAGACTTTGACGGTGTGGGGGACAGTCTTCCCTACGAATTGAAGGATGTTTCTGATTACCCCAACCTTATTTTTCATTTACTTAAGCGTGGATATTCAGATGGAGATATCGAAAAAATATGTTATAAAAACATTTGGCGTGTCTGGAACGAGGTTGAAAGAGTTGCTAAAGAACTTCAAGCTGCCGGTTAGTATCATCGGTCTGGCCGCACTTATTGTGGCGGTTGCGTCCAGTGGCTGCGACAGTTGCGGTGGTTTTGGGAGAAGGGGAGCCATCCCAGATGCACCCTACGGTGTTGCCGATGACACTTTGAAAGTGCATTCAAAGGACTATATTTCGGTTGAATACGTTTACGAATGTATGGATGGTGAAAAGGTTCGTTGCTTCTTTCATAGCGCTTCAGAGTGCATCGAATATGAGTATTCCGAAACCCGCGGTCTGTGCAATAGCGATACATCGCTGGTCAGTTTTTAGTCTTCTGAGGTTTCATTATTAGGCTTTCCATCTACCAGGTGGATGCATTCGCTTCCGAGCTTTTCCGGGGCAATCCCGCCGCCGTTGTACCACTTGAGGAGTGGTTACCTGACACGGTTCTTCTTTCTATAGCTTTGGAGAATAATCTTTCAGAAACGGCTTTTTTAGTGCCGTCCGGGATTGGTTATCATATCCGCTGGTTCACTCCGGTGGTGGAGGTAGCTCTTTGTGGCCATGCTACCCTGGCTTCAGCACACGTAGTGTTCAGTGAACTTGGGTTTGATGGTGAAACGGTCGAATTCCAATCCAAAAGTGGCCCCCTCCCCGTAAAACGTGGAGAAGGTGGTTATATTATGGATTTCCCAGCTGAACCGTCTGACTCCTGTGATGTACCAAAACCTTTGATTGAAGGTCTTGGATTTGAACCTGCCTTAGTTATGAAAGGGACTGATTACCTGGCCATAGTTTCAAAGCAGCAGCAGATTGAAGAGTTGGCACCGGATTTCAGGCAACTTGCGCAGTTGGACTCACGTGGAGTTATCGTCACCGCACCGGGAAATGATTGTGACTTTGTCTCTCGCTGCTTTTTTCCTCAAACAGGGGTTGATGAAGATCCGGTAACAGGTTCAGCCCACTGCCAGATGACGCCTTACTGGGTAGATCGTTTAGGAAAATCAAAGCTTGTGGCGTGGCAGCTTTCGGCAAGAGGAGGAAAGGTGATCTGCGAAATGCAAGGGGACCGGGTCATGCTTGAAGGTGAGGCTGTGAAATATATGGAAGGGAAGATAGAAATACCCTTATAAGGGTGGAACGCTTGAGATCCTCCCATCGTTTAACCTCAGTCATGGTTCAACGATTAACTCATTGTTTGCTTATTTCAATTCTCTTTCAGGGTTGCGCTGTATCCCCGCCTAAGTCCCCTGAAGATATCTGCGATATATTCAAGGAAAAAAGAAGCTGGTATAAAGCAGCAAGACGTACCGAAAAACGGTGGGGTATTCCGGTCAGTGTTACCATGGCCTTTATTTACCAGGAATCGAGTTTCAGGGCGAAGGCTAAAGCGGAGCGGAGGAAACTGCTGTGGATAATACCCTGGAAGAGGAAGAGTAGTGCGAAAGGATACGCCCAGGTAATTGACGAAACCTGGGAACAGTATGTAAAGGATGCCGGAGGTTTCTTTTCCAATCGGTCGGATTTTGATGATGCCGTTGACTTTGTTGGCTGGTATAACTCAAACAGTCACAAGAAGCTTGGTATATCGAAAT
>Ga0187833_10005285_pt1 | contig 12249 bp, 9 predicted proteins | sample ETNtaG_37_FD_167968 | JGI IMG/M metagenome (GOLD analysis project Ga0187833, IMG submission 167968) | Marine microbial and viral communities from oxygen minimum zone, Eastern Pacific Ocean - ETNP2014_SV_400_PacBio MetaG (Illumina Assembly) | ecosystem: Environmental > Aquatic > Marine > Hypoxic... | reverse complement strand
ACTCGGGCTGGCGAGGGGACAAAGGTTATTTTCACCGGTGATATACATCAGATCGATCATCCGTACCTTGATAAACGATCTAATGGACTCACTTATCTAATTAGCCGGATGAAAGGGCAGGATGTATTTGCTCACATTACACTGGAAAAAGGAGAACGAAGTGAATTGGCAGAGCTGGCCAGTAATTTGCTCTAATTGTTAACCACTATGGGTATAAAATCACAAAGAGTCAAAAAATAATAAATTAAAGTAACAACTTAGTGAATCTTGAGACCATTCGCGGAAGTAACTTAATCCCCAAAAACCTCATTCACCTTCTTTTCCACTTTTTCTTCAACAATATTTTTTGTGGATTCTTTAACATCTTCAAGAGACTCCGAAGCAGCATTCTTTGCCTTCTCTACGCTTCCTGAAACAGACTCTTTAAGTTCTTCTAAATTTTGTGGGACTTCCTGGTCTGTGTAATTCAAATAAGCCACATAGAGCACCAGAAGAACCCCAATGGTAAAAACCAGTTTAATGATCTTTTTAATGATAGCATATACCAGCAAGATTGCCAGCACCCCGGCGATAGCTATGTAAACAGGATTCGAAAAAATAGTATCAATTGTATTTTCCATGATTGAAATCTAAATAAGTAATAGGTACAGGTTTAACTGAATTCTGATTAATTTTTTAAATGCGACATACCTTATTAATCCTAATTGTATCCTTACTTTCAGGGCAATCCAAATACCCGGCTGATTCTCTTTTAGCATCTTCTCACGTTCCTATTATACATAAGATTGGATTACTGCCTATTGCCGGATGGCAGCGTATTTCCTACAACACCAATTTATTCAACTGTCAGTTCTATCCCAGTTGTTCCAATTATGGTGCGGATGCAATTCAACAGTTTGGTGTGATTAGCGGAGGGATCATGGCATCAGAACGAATAACTCGCTGCAATCCATTTGCTTTTCATTATCACTTAAAATTAAGACGCCCCTTTCATGACCCTGATGGGCGATTGGTCGATCCAGTGATTCAACATCCAGTTTCAGGTTCGAGTAAGTCTCCATTGCTGGCTGGACTTATGTCAGCGATCCTTCCTGGGTCGGGGCGGATTTATGCAGGTCGGGTTTTTGATGGGATTATGGGCATGTGGATGATGTATTTGGTTGGGAATTCGGCTTATAATGCCCTTAAAAAGGAACGCCCCATTGCTGGTCCTCTTTTTGGGATCGCGGCGGGATTTGTATATCTCGGCGAGGTTTATGGTGGTTGGCGTGCAGCGAAAAACTATCAATATTCAGAGGAGAATTCTTTTCGAATGTCAAAGTGAATCTGTAAAATTTAATACTAATTATTAAATAATTATGCCACCGTAGCTCAGTTGGTAGAGCATTTCATTCGTAATGAAGGGGTCGGAGGTTCAAATCCTCTCGGTGGCTCATAAAAATTAATAGACTTCTACTTCTAATAAATCAACTTCAAAAATTAAGGTAGCTCCCGGTGGAATTACGCTTGCACCTTGGTCTCCATATCCCAATTCCGGGGGAATGGTCAATTTTCGTTTACCGCCAACTTTCATTCCTTTCACGCCTAAGTCCCAGCCTTTTATAACTGAGCCTACTCCCAGGGTAAATGTAAATGGCCCTCGCCCTGGATTGAACGATGAATCAAAAATGGAGCCATCTTCTAATGATCCTGTATAATTCACAACTACTTTATTATAATCTTGTGCTTCTGCTCCTTCGCCCACTACAAGATCTTCAATAATGAGTCCATTCTCCATTTCTTCTGTATTTCCTTTATTACATCCCATGCCAACAAAAAGGACGGTTGATAATATTATTATGTGAGAGATTTTCATACTATGTTCGTTCCTAGTCTGATAATAAATAGCTGTAAATTTACCGTCTTATGAATTCACCACAAACGCTATTCGATTCTCATTTGCCACCATTAGCCGAAAGAGTTCGACCAAAAACGATTCAAGAATTCTATGGTCAAGGACACCTTGTCGATGAGGGTAAAATTCTCCATCGCCTGTTGGATCAATCTGCATCTTTTTCAATGATTTTCTGGGGACCACCTGGAACGGGAAAAACCACTCTGGCCCGTATGATCGCAAAATCATCTCAAGCAAAGATACGGGAATTATCTGCTGTTTCCAGCGGCGTGAAAGATCTCCGGGAAGTAATTACATTTGCAAAAAGTAATCGTGAAATGGGACAAAAAACGATCCTATTTATTGATGAGATTCACCGCTTCAGTAAAAGCCAGCAGGATGCCCTGCTTCACGCTGTAGAAAATGGCACCATCACTCTCTTTGGTGCTACTACGGAAAATCCATCTTTTGAAGTGATCTCCCCTCTGCTCTCTCGCTGTCGTGTTCTCACGCTGAAGTCTTTGGAAAAGAGTCATTTGCAAAATATTTTAAATAATGTTTTTGACAAAGATGTGATTTTATCCAAAAGTTCCATAACCATAGAGGATTCAGAAAAAGACCTGCTTATTCATTCTTCCGGTGGTGATGCACGGAAAATGCTCAATACTTTGGAAGTAGCTACCAATCTTATTGGCGGAAAAGGACAGATTACTCAAGAGATACTGAACGAAGCGATTCAATCCAAAACATTGATCTATGATAAACAGGGCGAATATCATTACGATACTATCAGTGCTTTTATCAAATCAGTACGCGGGTCCGATCCGGATGCAGCATTGTATTGGCTGGCTGTCATGCTGGAAGGAGGAGAAAAACCGGAATTTATCGCACGGCGGCTCATCATTCTAGCATCGGAAGATATTGGGAATGCTGATCCAAACGGGCTTACGCTGGCCACATCAGGATTCCAAGCTGTCCATATGATTGGAATGCCGGAAGCATCATTAATCCTGGCACAAGTCACAACCTACCTCGCCAGTGCACCAAAATCCAATGCCAGTTACAAAGCGATAAAAGCAGCAACAAATGCAGTGAAAGAATCCGGAACTCCTGCTGTTCCATTGCATTTACGGAATGCACCAACTGACTTAATGAAAGACTTGGATTATGGAAAAGATTATCAATACCCTCATTCACAACCGGATCATTTTGTAAATACGAATTATTTCCCCAATGGTGAAACAAAAACCTTTTATAGTCCTACAAATCAGGGTCGCGAAGAATGGATCCGCAATAGACTGAAATCTCTATGGAAAGACCGTTATTCTGAAAAATGATTATTATAAAATCATCTACATTTTCTAAACCATCCATTTCATATCATACCTGTAAAGGATGGAACAGAAACATGGCTCTAAACAAATCCTGGAAAATTTTATTCTTTACCTTATTATTTATTTCTCTTTCTTTTGCTGATGATAATCGTTTGCGTTTAAAAAAAGCAAATGTACTAGAAAATAAAACCATCAATGGGGAAGCAGTAAAATTCATTTCTGGTAATGTGATTTTCACCAAAGGATCATTAACCCTTAACTGCCAGGAAGGCCGTCATTATGAAAAAAATGAATTAGCTATTTTATACCGACGTGTTTCCGCAATTCAAGAAGGACGTACGCTTACTTGCGACACGCTTAAATTCTTCTCCGCTGAAGATCGTATCTTAAGCATAGGGAGTCCCCACGTTTGGGACCCTGATTACGACTTAAAAGCAGATACAATTACTGTTTTCACGGAACAGGACAGCGGTGTTGCATTGGGAAATGTCCTGCTTATTCAAAAGGGACAAATTATTTCAGCGGATCGGATCGAATACCAGAAAGATCCGGAGCAAGATGGTGTCTCTTACACAGCTATTGGGAATGTTATGATCGAAGATTCATCTCGGGTTGCTACCTGCGGCAAAGCCAAATATGATCGCTCCAACGAAATGACAACTTTAGAGATTGAACCTGAGATTAAAGATAATGGTCGTATCCTTTCGGGTGAAAAAATTGTGCTGACATATTTCGAAGAAGAATTAAAAAAACTCCATATTCCAAAAAAGGCCTTTGCTTTGACTCCCATAAATGGATATCAGCAATCAAAAGTGGATTCCCTAAATTTTGGTGATTCATTGGCATTTCAAGATGATATGGGAGGTTCCGTTCTTACCAGCTATTTCAAAAATGGAACGCTTGATTCTCTCCGCATCGAAGGGATGGCAAAAACATTGTATCATGTGTTTGAAGATTCCATTTACCAGGGTAAGAATAATGCTTCGGGCGATACAATTATCATGACATTTCTAGAGGACGAGTTGGATCGGTTGCGAATCATTGGAGGATCCAAAGGGAAATATATCCCCGATTCTGTATCCACTGATATGGATTCCCCTGTTATTTATACAGCAGACAAGATTCAATATCGCCTGAAAGATGAAGAGACAGATTTTGAAGGCCAGGCTAATATCAAACACGAAAATTCGAATCTTGAAGCTGGGTTTATCACAGTAAACTGGCAAACTAATATGCTGAGTGCGATTCCGAAATTGGAAAGCGATACCTTGAGTGAGCCCATTTTCCCCGTCATCAAAGAGAAAGGGAAAGACCCCATGAGTGGCGATGGTATGACTTATAATCTGAATACAAAGAAGGGCCGGGTAACCAAAGGTCACACCAAAGCGGATGACGGGTTTTACACTGGAAATCAGATCAGGAATGAAACTAAAAAAGTTTTCTATATTGAAAATTCTACATACACGACTTGCGATCTGGATACAGCACATTTTCATTTTGAATCGACAAAAATGAAAGTTATCCAGAATGATGTAGTCATTGCCCGCCCCATCATTCTTCATTTGGGGCAAATACCCATTTTGGGGCTTCCCCTGGGGATATTTCCACATAAAGGTGGTCAGCGGCATTCGGGCTGGATTATGCCTTCCTATGGAGATAGCAAAAATCGGGGACAATACATTCAGGGGCTTGGATTTTTTTGGGCACCTAGTGAGTATTGGGACTCAAAATTCACCATGGGATTTGGGGACCAACAGGGTGCTATTTTCAATGTGCAAAATGCTTATCGAGTTAGATATAAATTCAATGGCCGTATCAATATTAGAAATACACAAGACCTTTTGGGGACTAACAATATCTCGGATATAAAAGATTCTCGGAAAAGCTCCACAATACTTAATTGGAGTCACACTCAAAAACTCCGTTATGATCAATCTTTCAATGCCAGAGTAACGTATTCTACCAGTGGCGATTATAATAAAGTTCATGGCCAGAGCGAAGCAGAAAGAATGAATCAAAAATCTATTTCCAATGTGTCATATTCCAAGCGCTGGCCCAAAGCAAAAAATTCCATTAGTGCCAGTTATTATTCCAATCGCGACTTGCTTATTGATGATAAAATAAATCCAACCAGTCCATATTACGTAACACCAACAAGGGCGAAAACTCAGCTTAATATTGTGAATCGTACCTTTCCAAAATTCTCTTTTCGTCATGGGCAGAGCAACCTGTTCCCTACAGCTGCAAAAGATAAAAAATGGTTCAACACTATCGCATATAATTATGGCTTGAACTTTAATAACAAAGATCGTGATTATTACGAATCAGTTATTATTGACAGTTCTGATTCTTTTGGCTGGCTGGATTCTGCTAGCAACGAACAAAACAGCGGGTGGGTTCATACATCATCTATCAGAGCACCCCAGAAGGTGTTTAAATATATTTCAGTAAATCCAAGCATGAATTTGAAATCAGTGTGGGTTGATGAATCATTTGATGGAGATTGGAATGATTCTACGCTTTCATTCACTAAAGTTGAAAAACAAGGATTTGCAGCCCGAACCACAGGTTCATTTTCAATAAATTCTAATACCCAGATCTATGGGCTTTTCCCTATACCAATTGGTCCTATGCGGGCGATACGGCATACGATGTCACCTTCCATCGGGTATTCCTGGACACCTGATTTTTCTAAACCACTTTTCGGAAAGGACTTGGGATACATAATCACCGAAACAGATTCCACAGGAAAAGAATATTTTCACGATAGATTCGGTGGAACCATGGCTGGAAATACTCCGCGCGCTGAAAGAAAATCCATGAATTTTGGTCTTAACAATGTTTTCCAGGCAAAAGTGAAAAATGGTGATGAAGAAAAAAAGATAGATCTATTGAGCTGGCGAATGAGCAGTAGTTATAATTTTGCGGCAGACTCCATGAACCTGGCCAATCTACGATCTACGGTTCGATCCAAAATCTCCGGAAAATTGAATTTGAATTTGAATATGACGCATGATTTTTACAAATATGATACGACTAGAAATAAACGGATTGCTAAATACAATATAAATGAGAATGGATTTCTTGACCCTCGACTCACATCCGTCCGGCTTTCAACCGGCTTTCGGTTTTCCGGAAAAAGGTGGACAAAAATAATCGATACCGAAATAGTTGAAGATACTACGGATATCCAAGAAGATTTAGCAGGCCCGGGGTTAATTAATCCATTAAAAAATATGAAGAATACACTGGATAATTCAAACCTGTGGAGTACCAATGTGAGTTTGAGTTATTCCTACACTGCCACAAATCCTGAAGATCCGCGAAAAACATTTTGGGTTAATACAAATTCTACTATCAATGTGACTGAAAAATGGCGGGTTTCGTATAGAGCTCGATTCGATATGATTATACAAGATTTGGTGAGCCATTCCTTTTCTGTACATCGAGACCTCCATTGTTGGGAACTTTCTTTAAACTGGACACCCAGTGGTATGGGTCAAGGAATCAACTTTAAATTGAATGTAAAATCACCAACTTTAAAAGATATAAAGATAGAAAAAAAATCCGGTGTATTTTCAGGCCCAAGATTTTAATTCTTCAATTGAACTCTCCAAAACTATGATGGAAATTCTAGCATCGAATTTTAGCAAATCATGATCTGCCCCGAATGCCATGCCGACTATCTAAACCACATCAAGAAATGTGGCGACTGTAATGTTTCTCTAGTTGATGCATGTGTTTTGGATTTACCTATCCCGGAGATGACTTGGTCTGTGCTCCCGCCTTTTTCAGGGAAAATATATGCAGACATGGCTGGTGAAATATTAGATAATAATGACATCGCTTATTATTTAAAAATGAATTGGTCTTCATCAGCATTCTCTATTGAACCAACAAACCTTACTGGCGATATTGTAAGAATTTTTGTCCCCAAAACATCCTTTGAAAAAGCATCTGATCTCGTAGCATCTATCTCTGGAGAAACTGAATGAATCCAATTCGAAGTATTAAAGGTACACATGATATTTTGCCGGGAGACTCCCATAATTGGCAAACCCTTGAATCTATTGTACGAAAAGTTTGCGCATGTTTTGGGTACAACGAAATTAGGACTCCTGTTTTTGAGGAAACGCGGCTCTTTTCCAGAAGTGTGGGTGAAGAGACAGATATTGTGTCCAAAGAAATGTACAGTTGGGAAGATAAGGATGGCACCAGTCTCACCCTTCGCCCAGAATTGACAGCATCTGTGGTCCGTTCTTTTATTCAACATAATTTGGGTGGCCAAGCGCCTCTCCAGCGACTTTATTATATGGGACCGCTCTTTCGAAGAGAACGTCCGCAAAAAGGACGACAACGGCAATTTCACCAATTTGGAGTTGAAGCATTTGGTTCTGAAAACCCGGAACAGGATGCTGAAATTATTGCTATTGCATGGCATATTTTAGATGAGTGTGGATTAAGAAAAGATGCTACATTGCAATTGAATAGTATTGGATCTCCAAAATGCCGCATAGCCTACCAAGACGCATTGAAAAAATTTATTCGACCCAATCTGGACAAATTTTCTGAAACAAGCCTGAAGCGTTTTGAGACCAATCCGCTCCGTATTTTGGACACAAAGGCAGAGCACGAACAAAAATTGCTGATTGGTGGACCTACCGTTTCGGACTTCTATACAGACGAAGATAAAGTGCACTTTGAGGCGCTGCAAAAATTTCTGGATGCTATGAATATTCCATTTAAGATTGATTCTAAATTAGTCCGCGGGTTGGACTATTATTCCAGAACCGTGTTTGAATTCACTTCGCCAACGTTGGGTGCCCAGGATGCATTGCTTGGTGGGGGACGTTATGATAAACTTGTAGAAACTTTGGGCGGAAAAAGCACCCCTGGAATCGGATTTGCTGCAGGCATGGAACGATTTCTCATTGCAATGAAAAATACGGAACAACAATCTGAAGAATCTAATATTGATGTTTATTTTGTTTGTCTGGATGAAACGGGACTCTCCACAGCACTTTCAATCTCAAATGAATTAAGACAAGCGGGATACAGTCTTGTTTCCGATCCACTTCGGCGTAGCATGAAAGCCCAAATGCGGGAAGCAAATAAATCCGGAGCAAAGTTTGCCCTCATTCTGGGAGAAACAGAAATGGAAACAGATTCAGTTGTGTTAAAGAATCTTAAAAACGGGAAGCAGGAGATAATTCAGCAGAAAAATGTGAAAGAGGAATTAAGAAAATTGACAAATTGATTTTTTATCTATTATATTATATACGCGGGCGGAAGAAACCCAAACTTGTTAAACAATATTAGGACAACCATAGAATGAGCCAAAAATCTTTACTGATTGTGGAATCACCTACCAAAATCAAAACGATCCAACAGCACTTGGGAAATGATTATGAGGTTATTTCGTGTGTGGGACATGTGAAAGACCTTCCATCTAATGAATTGGGAATCGACCTTGAAAATGATTTTGAAATTAAACTAACGCCTCTGCCCGATAAGAAAAAGTTTTTAACTGACCTCAGAAAAAAGTCAAAAACTGCTGAGCGTGTTCTAATCGCAACTGATCCAGATCGAGAAGGTGAAGCCATTGCGGCTCATCTCGCCAGTGAGATTCCAAAAGAAAAACTCCAACGGGTTCAATTCACCGAGATTACAAAAACTGGTGTTTCAGAAGGAATGAGTAACGTACGGGAAATTGATCAAAACCTTGTAGATGCCCAAACGGCACGGCGCGTAATAGACCGGCTTGTGGGTTATAAAGTTTCTCCCGTTTTATGGGCTACGTTGCAAAGTAATATGAAATTTGTTACCACATCATTATCAGCAGGTCGAGTTCAATCTGCTGCGTTGAAAATTATCATAGAACGGGATCGGTTGCGGGTAAAATTCCTACGCTCAACCTATTTTGATCTTAAAGCCACATTAAATAAAAATGACGATGCAAATTCTTTTACAGCAACATTAATCCGAGTAAATGGTGCCAAGATCGCTTCAAGTAATGATTTTGAATCAACAACGGGACAATTAAAAAATAGAGATGCCCTTTTACTGACTGAATCCCAAGCTGATACGCTGGTAAAAGAATTAAAATCCGGCGAGTGGAAGGTCACCAAAATTGAAGAAAAACCGCGAACGTCTAACCCGAAGCCACCCTTTATCACAAGCACACTTCAACAGGAAGCAGCACGAAAACTGAGGAGTTCGGCCCAGCAAACCATGCGCACAGCTCAACAACTTTATGAGAATGGTTTCATCACATATATGCGCACAGACTCAACCAATTTGTCAGAAGAAGCTATTGTCGGATCTAGACAGGTTATCCAGGATCTTTATGGTGATGATTATCTTCCCGGAAAAGCTATTCGATATGACACCAAGGTTAAAAACGCCCAAGAAGCCCATGAAGCCATTCGCCCGGCACATCGTATTTTTCGTTCTGTTGCTGAAGTAGAAAAAACGCTGGGTAAAGATGCTGCGAAATTATATGATCTGATCTGGAAACGAACGGTTGCCAGCCAAATGACGCCAGCAAAACTGAAGCAAACAGCAGTGACTATTCAGAATCAAAAAACTGAATTCCGTGCTAATGGACAAGTAATCCTATTTCCAGGCTATATGAGAGTTTATGTGGAAGGACGTGATAATCCGGAAAAAGACCTAGCAAATAAAGAACGGATATTGCCATCCTTGGTAGATGGTGAAACGTTGAACTGTCAAGAATTGGACTCTGAATCCCACACCACCAAACCGCCAGCGCGATACACGGAAGCGTCCCTGGTAAAAGCATTAGAAGAAAATGGGATAGGCCGGCCTTCTACTTTTGCATCTATTGTGGGAACCATCGTTCGCCGCGGATATGTGGATCGTTCGGGTGGAAAACTATCTCCTACCTTTCTTGGATTAGCCGTTATACAATTGCTTGAAAATCATTTCACGAATTTGGTCAATAAAGAATTCACAGTAAAAATGGAGGATGGATTGGATGAAATTTCCCGAGGTGAATTGGAGTCACTTCCCTTTATGACAAATTTTTATAGTGGAGGTGGTCGCTTTGCAGGACTGGAAAATATGCTGAATGAAAAAGTAGATATCCCTGCAGCCTGTACCATTGAAATGCCGGAAGAGATTTCTGAATCTACAGAAGGTCGAATTGGCAGATATGGCCCCTATCTTCGCCGGGGCAAAGATACCAGATCCATTCCTGATAAGATTTATTTTGGTGATTTGACCTTAGAAGCCATTGAAGAAATTTTTAACGAAGAAGTGAAAGAGGATGAACCGCTGGGTAATGATGCAGAATCGGGTGAATCGATTTGGATCAAAAAAGGACCTTATGGTCATTATGTGCAATTAGGGGATACCAAAACACGAAAAGGAATTCCAAAAACATATCCTTTATCTGATGTGGATTTGGAATATGCATTGAAATTGCTGGCACTTCCAAGGACCGTGGGTGTTCATCCTGAAACCGAAGAACCTATTACGGCAGACTATGGACGCTATGGGCCCTACATTCGATGTGGAAAACAAAATGCCAGTCTCCGCGGTGTAGAAACCCCTTTAGATATCACGGTTGAAAAATCAGTAGAACTGTTAGCTAATAGAAATAAGCGCAGTACAGAACTTAGAACCATTGGCGATCACCCTGAGACAGGTGAATCTTTGGTGGTAAAAGATGGACGTTTTGGGCCCTATATCACGGATGGAAAAGTGAATGTATCACTGAGAGGTGACTTAAAGCCTAATGGCATCACTCTTGAACAGGCTGTAGAGCTTATTAATAAAAAAAGATTAGCACCGGCACGACCAAAGCGAAAACGAAAAAAGAAGAAAAAATGAAAAATAGAGACAATGTCATTTGCTACAACTTTTCCATAAAATCAGTTGGACTATTGATATTGTTTGTATCTACTACGTTAATTGCTGAAAAAGATCTGGCAACAGACATTAAACAAAACCTGATCTCCCCCTGTTGTTGGGCTGGAACAGTTTATGATTTAGATCATAACCCGGAGATGGAAGAGCAAATTAATCAGTTTATTTCTCAAGGAAAAACAAAACAGGAAATTCTTGAATATTATATTGGATTATATGGTGAAAGAATTCTGGCTGTCCCAAAAGCGGAAGGATTTAATATTATGGTTTGGGTAACACCCATATTAGCCGGATTGATTGGAATAACATTTCTATTTTTCTTTTTAAGAACTCCCAATGACATACCTTCATCAGTAATTTCCACACCAACTGAAGTTGCATTTAATGATGAAATTGAAAAAGAACTTCAAAAGATGGATTGATTTTTTAAAACATTTAAAAAGGTCTCATAGGTTATCAAAGGGGCCTTTTATATAAACGTTTCTACAGGCTCAATTTGCGAGTCTGTTTTTCAAAATATGGACAAAACAATAGAAAAAATAGTTTCCCTGTGCAAACGCCGGGGTTTTATTTTCCAGTCTTCAGATATTTATGGTGGGTTCTCTGCTGTGTACGATTACGGTCCGTTGGGGATTGAGTTAAAAAATAATATTTCTCAACTCTGGTGGAAAGAAATGACCCAAACTCACGAGAATATTGTTGGACTGGATAGCGGGATTCTCATGCACCCGAAAATCTGGGAAGCTTCCGGTCATGTAGGTGCGTTTAATGATCCCTTAGTGGATTGTAAACAATGTAAAGCACGGTACCGCGCTGATGAATTTTCTGAAGATTTCTCATCTTTGAATTGGGAAGAAACCCAGTGCCCAAAATGTGGCACCAAGGGGAATCTCACAGAACCTCGTCAATTTAATCTCATGTTTAAAACCCATGTAGGTCCTGTGGAAGAAACGGGGACAGAAGCATTTCTCCGTCCGGAAACCGCCCAGGGAATATATGTAAACTACCTTTTGGTCCAGGGCGCTATGCGCATGAAAGTACCATTCGGAATCGCCCAGATCGGAAAAGCATTTCGGAATGAAATTGTGGCCAGGAATTTTATTTTCCGCACCCGGGAATTTGAACAAATGGAAATGCAATATTTCGTGAAGC
>Ga0187833_10005284_pt1 | contig 12251 bp, 12 predicted proteins | sample ETNtaG_37_FD_167968 | JGI IMG/M metagenome (GOLD analysis project Ga0187833, IMG submission 167968) | Marine microbial and viral communities from oxygen minimum zone, Eastern Pacific Ocean - ETNP2014_SV_400_PacBio MetaG (Illumina Assembly) | ecosystem: Environmental > Aquatic > Marine > Hypoxic... | reverse complement strand
CACGACGTTGATAGGCTGGATGTGGAAGCGCAGTAATGCGTGTAGCTGACCAGTACTAATAGCTCAATTGGCTTGATTTATGCACTGAAAAAAATTTTTTCAAGATTTTGATATTAAAAATTGTTTTCGAAATTTCTAAAATTTTTCAAAATTTTTTCTGAAACATCATTACTATTAAAACAAAAATTTTTTTTGTTTTTTATAATTTCGTGATTTTTCTCTCCTTTTATTAATTTGAGAACTTTATCTCTAAACTCGTTGTATTCCTTTACTTTAGCTAACGTTAAATATTCTTCGTTAGGTAGAAAACTAATATTTCTTCGTCCGGGGTCCAAAAAGTAACATTCTTTACCATAGCCTATAAATTCAAAACCTAGTGTAGAACTCCAAGTACATAGAGATTTTGCTTTTTTACCTAAAAAATATGTATCCGACCAATCAGAACTTTTATCAACTAAAAATTTAACATTCTTTGTATTTGAGAAAATTTCTTTTACTTTTCGATCTTTAAGAATTTTTTTTAATTTAATACCTATTTTAAAATTAGGATGTTCTTTACTAAACTTCTTAATCCATTCAAAATGTAGATAGTAGTCACTGTGATAAGAATTGTAACCAGAATGAAAGTTACCAGTATGATTGCTGGCAAAAACCAACATATCATATGAAAAAAAATCATTATCAAATTTACGATCAAAAAGATCTCTTTCCATAAATAAAGATCCAACAGGCAATATCTTTTTTACTTCGCCACCCAGTTTTTCAACCATTGATGCAGTTTTTTCGCCTAAGGAAAATAAAATATCTGAATAAATGTACATACCTATACCATTTATTTGAAGAATATTTTTTTGAATTGAAGAACATATTTTTCCTCCATGCTTGTGAAAAATTTCATTTTTTATAGCAGACGTATTGTAATGCCTTTCCTGAATTAAGAATTTTGAATTTATGCTTCTAAAAACTGTTTCGTATTTAAGATAAAATAAAATTAGTCTAGAAATTAAAGGAAATAGATTGCTGCCAATTTTGAAAGAGCAATAAAAAGTTTTAAAAAAAAGAAATAGATAAAAAATAAGATTATTTGTAATATTTTTATCTAGAGCACAATTCATATATTTTCTAAAAAGGAAAGTGTTATATTTTTTGTCCAATTTTATAGTAGATACAAATATTGTTTTGCATAATTTATTTAATTTTTCAAATCTGTCGGGGCTCGTATTATTTGAAATATCATCAACAATTAATTCACAGTTATATTGTTTTTTTATTTTTTTAGAAAACAATCTTATATAATAAAAAATTGTTATAAACTTTATTGAGTCATAAAATATTTTTTTTTTTAAAAATGAATTATTAAATTTACCTTTAATATTTACAAATCGATCAAAAACAAACTTTTGTGTATCGAGCTTTAAGGATTTTACTGATATTTTAGTTTTGACAGATATCCAATTTAATAATTCAGACAATTCTTGTTTATTAGAAAAATTTTCAATAAAAAACATTAAATCTTTATTAATTTCAATTATAGATTTATTTCTATCTACATAGAAATTTTGTATTTTTTTCATAAAATCAATTTTTTTCCTTTCTTCCCCAAATTCATATAATAACCACCATCTCTAAAAGTACAGTCTAATATTTGCATATATTTATATGTTATTGTTCATTTATTGAACATATACATTTTTTTATTTACTGTGAATCTTTTTTAAAGGTCTTTACAGTTCAATATTTGAACGCTATATTGTTTAATATATGAACAAAAAAAGAGATAATCAAGATCATTTTAATGTAATGAGGGAGATTCAAAAGCGCCCTCAAACCTCACAAAGAGATTTAGCACAACAGCTCGGGTTTAGCCTTGGAAAACTTAACTATTGTTTAAAAGCACTAAGACAAAAAGGGCTTATAAAAATTAAAAACTTCGAAAAAAATCCAGATAAATTAAATTATATTTACGTTCTTACTCCCAAGGGAATTTCAGAAAAAACCAAGCTTACTATTAACTTTATGAAAAGAAAAATGAAAGAGTATGACGAGTTGAAAAAAGAGATGGAAAAAAATGTGGATAGTAGCAAATATTAAATCAAAAGAGTCTTTAATTTTTAAACAGCAGTTAAGAGAAAAATTGAAAAATGAAGTAAAATTTTATGAACCTAAAGTTTTTTATAGAAAAAAAAATGTAGAAAATATTAAGAATATTTTAGGTAGTTACATATTTTGTTTTCATGAAAAGTTCAAAGACTATGGGTATCTTAGTGCTGCTAGATATATAAAAGGTTTAAAATATTTTTTAACAGATTATAAAAATTCACAAAATGATATTTTAAAATTTATAACTCTTTGTAAAAATTATGAAGATAAGAATGGTTTTTTGATCACAGACTTTTTTAAAAATATAATCCATAAAAAAGGTGAGTTTTTGAATGGACCATTAGCAAACGTAGTTTTTGAAATTTTAGAGAATAATAAAAATAATTTAGTTATTGATGTAAAACAAAAAAAAATTCAGATAAGAAACAAATCAAAAATTTTTTATTTGCCGGCTTAATGAGAAAAAATATAATTACTTTAATTGCTATTCCTAGCAAGGTGCGGAGCATTGCTTAATTTGCTTCATTGAATATAAATACAATGTCATATTTTAATAATGTTTGGAAGAGTCTGCCGAGTGAGCTTAAAAAAAAAAGCACTATATTATTTATTTTAATTTTAATAAGCACATGCTTAGAAGTTTTGGGAATAGGCCTAATAGTTCCTGTAGTATTGTTTTTCATTGAAGATGATCTTGTTTTAAAATATCCATTTTTACATTCAGTAGTTAGTTACTTTTTTTTTGAACCGAACAAAATTGATTATATCAAGTTTGGACTTATAATATTGTTGGGTGTTTATTTTATAAAAAATTCTTTTTTAACTTTTTTTGCTTATTATGAAAGCAAATTTGTCAACGAAGTTAAATCATCAATCTCAAACAAACTTTTTAAATATTACTTATGTGAAGAACTTGCGTTTCATAATAAAATGAACTCTGCACATTTAATAAATAACCTTACAAAAGAAATTCCTATATTTTCGAATGCCTTTATGCATATGATTATTTTTATTACTGAAATTTTCGTATTTTCAGGAATAGCGATTTTGTTACTTTATTATCAACCTAAAGGATTTTTAATTGTAGCAATCATCTCATTTGTAGTTATTTGGACATATAATTTTTTTACCTCTCAAAAATTAGACGATTTGGGCAAAAGAAGACAAGTAAATGACAGTTTAATAGTGCAAAAAATTCAACAAGGCCTTGTGGGATTAAGGGAAATTAAAATATATAATAGAGAACTTGGATTTTTTAGTTCATTTAAAAAAAGCATTTTAAATGTTTATAATATTGCATGGCTAAGTGATTTTATTCATAAAATTCCAAGACTTTTACTAGAATTTGCATCGGTTTTATCTTTAGCTGCTATTGTTTTATTATTTATAAATTTTAGCTTTGAAACAAATGATATAATTGTAATTTTAGGTTTATTTGCGCTAGCGGCGGCCAGGATGCTTCCTAGTCTAAGTAGAATATACAATGCTTTTCAGAAAATAAAATTTGGAAATGCTGCAACACAACTAATTAGTAATGAGTTAGTTAAATTTGATAAAAAAAATCAATTAAATAAAATATCAAAAATTGATATCTCAAATACACAATCTACATTAAAAACAAAATCAGACTTTAATCTTTCTATAAAAGTAGAAAACTTAAGTTTTAGCTATTACAATAATGAAACAAAAATTTTTGATAAAATTAATTTTGAAATTAAAAAAGGGCAATTGATCGGTATTAAAGGACCTAGCGGGTCAGGGAAAAGTACCCTTGCTGATATTCTATTAGGGTTGCTTAGTTCTACAGAAGGCAAAGTATTAGTTGATAATCGAGACATATTTGAAAATTTGTTATCTTGGCAAAAAAAAGCAAGTTACGTTCCACAATCTATCTTTCTGACCGATGATAAATTATCCAGAAATATAGCTCTGGGAATCGAAGATGAAAAAATTGATAAAAAAAAATTGGAAGAAGCAGTTCTAGCCGTAGAACTTGATGGATTTGTCAATTCCTTACCCAGCGGGTTAGATACTATAGTTGGTGAAAGAGGGTCAAGACTTTCTGGCGGTCAAAAGCAAAGAATAGGTTTAGCCAGAGCACTATATAACAATCCTAGGTTATTAGTTTTAGATGAGACTACAAATTCTTTGGATAAAGAAACAGAAAAAAAAATAATCGAGACAATTTTGAAAATTAAAGATGATAAAACGATTATCTTTATTTCACATGACAAAGAAGTGCTTAAAAACTGTGATTTAGTTTATACAATAAATAATAAAAAAGTTTATAAAGATTAAAAATGAAAAAAACTCTTGTAGTTTTAGTTGTACAACCACTTAATAGTTTTAATTATAACAAATGGGAATTTAATAGAAAATACAATAAAAAATGGAACATAATATTTTGGAATTTACTAAGTATTCAAAATGAAAATTTAAATAAAAAATTTACGACGAAAGGGCATGGAATAATAAAAGCAAAAAACTTCATTAACATTAACGATTATTCCAATTTATTAAAACAATTTAAGAAACTGCCACCAAATTTTTATTATATAAATCTTTCAATTTTATCTTTTAAATGTAGCATTATTGATAGAATTCTTAAAATTAAAGGCGGAAAATGTATTTATTTGAAAATGAACGTACTTCCAGAAGTAAAAATTTCATTTAAAAAAGCTATTTTATTTATTTTGAAAAGTTCATATAAATTTTTTTTTTTAAAAAAGATCATTGTATACCCTTTTTTAAAATTAATTAATTTTTTCAACCATTTCATAAAAGGCAAACCCGAAATCCACATAGTTCCTAATCAAAATGCATATGAAAATTTAAAAAGAAAAAACAAAAATAATAAAATCATAAGAACTTACAGTTATGATTATGAGCGATTTATTCAAAATCGTAAATTAAATAAAAAAAATAAAAAGAAGAAAAATTACGCAGTCTTTATCGACCAGAATAAAGATGACCATTTTGATCATACATTACTTTTTGGAGAAGAATATTATATGACAAGTAAATGGTATTGGGAAAAAATGGAAAAATTTTTTTCATTTATTGAGTCAAATTTTAAATTAAAAGTTATTATTGCCGCACATCATAGACGAAGCAAGTATAATTTACCGATAAAAAGACAATTTATATTCAATAAAACTATTAATTTAGTTAGGGATTGTAAACTAGCAATCACACACAATAGTACAGCTATCAACCAGGCAATACTATACGAAAAACCTTTAATTTTAATAAATTTTAATGTTTATAAAAAAAGTATGAGTAATTATCTGGATGTACTTAATTTTGGAAAGTTGATCGGTTCAAAAGTTATAAATCTTGAATCATTCTCTTTTTCAAAAAAAATTTTTAATTTGAAAAATTGTTTAATAATAAATAAAAAAAAATATAAAAAATATAAAGAAATGTATATAAAACCAAAAACAATTAAAAATAATACTATTTGGAAAACAGTGTTAAATGAACTAGATAGGATTTGACAAAAAGATTTATATATAGAAATTTACTTAAAATGAAATATAAAAAAAAAAAAAAAAAAAAAAATTAATCTAAAATATTTTGTTAATAAATTACAAAATTCCAAAAAAAATAATTTTTCTAAAAAATTTTCCAAAAACTCAGTATGGTAAATTAGATAGAAAAAAGATTGAAAAAAAAGTAAATAAAATAAATGAAAGATAAAAAAAATTTTATAATAAATAAAATTAATAAAGTATTTATTAAAATAAAAAAAAAAAATATAAATTTAAAAAATGCAGATATTACAGATTATTTTGATTCTATGGAAATGTTAGAATTTATAAGCGATCTAGAGTCTAGTTTCAAAATAAAGTTTAAAGACAGCGAAGTAAATACTAATAATTTTTTAAAGCTAGAATCAATAAAAAAATTAATAAATGATAAAATTAAAAAAAAAAAATAGTACTTTTATAATAGCAGAAGTGGGACCCAATCATAATGGTTCACTAAAGCTAGCTTTGAAAATGATACGTTTGATCGCGAAAACCGGGGTAGATGCAATTAAATTTCAATTAGGAGATCCTGAAAAAGTATATAGCAAAGATGCGTTTAAAGCCAAATACCAAAAAAAAGAATATAAATCAAAGTCAATTTTGGAAATGAGCAAAAAAATTCAATTAAGAAAAGAAGATCATTTTAAATTAGCAAGATTATGCAAAAAACATAATGTGATTTATGCTTGCTCTGCATTTGATATAGACAGTTTAATTTTTCTAGATAAAAAATTAAATATTCCCTTTTTCAAAATTCCTTCAGGAGAAATAAATTCACTAGATATGATCAATTATATAGCAAAAAGTAAAAAAAGAATTTTCTTTTCTACAGGAATGGCTTCATTCCAAGAAATTGAGAATACATTAAAAAAGCTGAAAAAATTTGGTAACAAAAAAATTACTATTTTACATTGTATAAGTTCATATCCAGCAGAAAAAAAACATTTAAATCTCAACGTAATTGATGAAATAAAAAAAAGATTTAAACATGAAGTAGGTTATTCCGATCATTCAATTGGTGATGAGGCCAGCCTTGCAGCTGTAGCTAAAGGGGCAAAAGTAATAGAAAAACATGTAACAATTTCAAAAAAATTAATTGGCCCAGATCATAAATCATCGATAACAATCTCTAAACTTAATATTTTAGTAAAAAAAATTAGAGAGCTTGAGGTGATTTTGGGATCTAGAAAAAGATCACTCTCAAATAGTGAAAAAAATGTAAAAAAAGTTGCAAGAAAAAGTTTAGTAAGTGCTTTTGAATTAAGAAAAGGTAAAATTTTAAAAAGGAAAGATATATTATTTAAAAGACCCGGAACAGGCATTTCTCCACTAGATCTGGAAAAAGTTTTAGGACATAAAATTTTAAGGAATATTAAAAAAAATAAAATAATAAAATCGAAAGATATAAAATGAAAGCTGTAGCTATAATTCCAGCACGTGCAGGATCAACAAGACTACCAAAAAAAAATAGAAAAAAATTATTAGGCACGTCTTTGATAGAGTGGTCAATTAATTTTGCTAAAAAATTAAAATTTTTAGATGATATAATTGTTACAACTAATGACAAAGTTATTCTTAAGAATATTAAAAAAAATAAAAGTACAGTTAAAACTATTATAAGACCTCAGGTTTTATCAGGAAAAAGAACCAAAATGGAAGATGTTATTTTTCACGCACTGAGAAAATATGAAAAAAAGTTTGGTAAAATTAGTACTATTTTATTATTACAACCTACATCTCCTATTAGATCAGTAAAAAAAATTTATTATGGCTATAAGAAATACAACTATTATAAAAAGAAAAAATCTGTAATTAGTGTTTCAAATACTAATTTTTCATATAAAAGAAATTTTGAAATTAAAAAGAAGAACTTGATGCTTGTAAATTTTAAAAAAAGTAAGAAAAATTTATATCAGGTCAATGGCAATTTTTATTTTGCAAGTACCTCATTTTTAAAAAAATATAAATCTTTTTATTTTAAATACAAAACTTACCCAGTGGTTTTAAACTCTAAAAAATTGTCTGTAGATATTGATACAATATATGATTTTAAAAAAGCTGAGAATTTTTTATCTTTATAATGAAACAGCAGGTTATATCAGTTATAGGTTTAGGTTTTGTGGGGCTTCCCACAGCATGCATTTTAGCAAATTGCAAAGATAAAAAATTAAAAAATACTTTTAAAGTAAATGGTATTGATAGAAATTTAAATAAAATAAAAAAAGATATCTTTAATTTTAATTCAAAATCTAGAATTATTTATGAAGATAAAAATTTAAATAAAATAATAAAAAACGTTGTATCAAATAATAAGATTAATTTTTCAGATAAAATTCAAGAAGTTTTTAAATCAGATGTTATTATTATTAGCATAAATTTTGATTTTAATAAAAAAGATAGTCCTAAAAAATTTAATGAATTAAAAAATTTCTTTCAGCGACTTGGAAGAATTGTGAAAAAAAATTCATTGATTTTAATTGAAACCACATTACCCCCAGGAACATGCGATAATGTCATTATTCCAATTTTAAAGGAGACTTTAAAAAAAAGAAGAATGAAATTGGAAGACATATGTCTTAGTTATTCATATGAAAGAGTGATGCCAGGAAAAGAATATATGAATTCTATAGTAAATAATCATAGATGCTATGCAGGAATGAATAAAGCTTCCAGTTTAAAGTGTAGAAATTTCTTAAAAAAATATATTAATTATAAAAAATTCCCTCTTTATGAATTCGATAATTTAATAGACTGTGAAGCTGCAAAAATATTAGAAAATTCATATAGAGCTGTAAATATTGCTTTTATAGATGAATGGACAAAATTTTCGGTTAAAACCAAATTAAATTTAAACAAAATTATTGATGCTATTAAATATAGATCTACTCACAATAATATAATGCGTCCAGGACTGGGAGTTGGTGGTTATTGCCTTACAAAAGATCCTGATTTTATAAACCTTTCTGGAAAATATCTTTTTAAAAAGAAATTTAGCTTTCCAATTACAAATATTTCAATGAGAATTAATAAAAAAATGATATTTTCAACTGTCGAATTTATAAAAAATAAAATAAGAAATTTTAAGAAAAAAAAAATACTTTTACTTGGTGCAGCATACAAAGATGATGTATCTGACACAAGAAGTAGTCCATCGATTTTCTTTTCTAATTATTTGAAAAAAAATAATATAAATTTTTTCTTTCATGACCCAATTACAAATGCAAATGATAATAAAAAGTATTCAATATCTAGTAAATTACCAAATTTTAAAAAATTTGATTTAGTTTTATTTTGTGTAAAACACTCTTATTATAAAAATATGAGCATAAAAAAATTTTCTAAAAAGCCAACTTATTTTGATTTAAATCGAGTATTAAGTAATTCACAAATAAAGCATATGATTAAAAATAAATTTAAGCTGGAGTTTCTGGGTGGCCGCTAAAAGCAATATTTTAATTACTGGCGGAGCCGGATTTATTGGATTAGCTTTGGCAAAATATCTGTCTGATAGATCCTATAAAGTTATTATATTTGATAATTTATCCAGAGGAAAATTTGATAATAAATTTAAAGAAATATTAAAAAAAAGAAACGTTTCCTTTTTTAAAGTAGATTTAAAAAAAAAAATTAGAATTAGATTAAAAAATCTTTCACATATTTTTCATTTAGCCGGATCTGTTGGAGTTAAAAATATTAATAGAGATTCCTACGGCTCTTTTTTAAATAATATAATTACATTAAAAAATGTTATTGAAATGAGCAAACCCTTCCAAAGACATGCAAAATTGATTTTGTTTTCTACTAGCGAGGTTTATTCGACTATAATTAAAAATAAAATTGTTAAATTTCCTATAAGTGAAAAAAACAATATTTTAATTGAAAATAATATAATTAAACGAGATGCATATTTTTTATCAAAAATATTTAACGAAAAACTTTTACAATTATCTAATTTTAATCATATCATTTTACGCCCACACAATATTTATGGTCCCCGAATGGGATTTAGTCATGTGATACCAGAGTTAATTAAAAAAATGATATTAGAAAAAAGAAAAATTACACGAAACACTATTGTGAATTCATCTAATCACAAAAGGGCTTTTTGTTATATTGATGATGCTGTTTCACAAATAATAAAATTATCTCTAAATTCAAAAATTAATAAAGAAATTTTTAATATTGGAAATATGAAAGAAGAAATCTCTATGATTGAAGTTGCAAATAAGATAAGAAAATTAATTTACAAAAAATCTAAAATAAAAAAAGGAAATAACACATTAGGATCTCCAGCTAGAAGAGTCCCGGATATGAAGAAAACGATAAAGTATTCTAGAATTAAAAACTTTACTAGTTTTGATGAAGGTTTAAAAAAAACTGTCAGATGGTATCTGAATAATATATGAAAAAAATATTTGTTTTATCCGTTGGTAGGTCTGATTATGATAGATATTATCCTATTATCAGAGAATTAAATGATAATCGAAAAATAAATTTATTTTTGTATTTATCAAAAGCACACCAAGACAAAATATTTGGAAAAACAATAAAACACGTTGACAAAAAATTTAAAATTTTAAAAAAAAATTACAAAAATTATAATCTTAGAAAAACTGAAACAAGAAAAAAAATTACTGACAATTTTTCTGAAGATTTATTATTTTTATCAAGAGAAATTAAAAAAAAAAAACCAGATTTACTAATTGTTTTGGGCGACAGATATGAAATGCTAATTGGCCCTGTGGCCGCAGCACCATACAATGTTCCTGTAATTCATTTTTTTGGGGGAGCAGTAACAGAAGGTGCTATAGATGAACTTATAAGACATGCTATCACAAAAATGAGCCACTTTCATTTTGTAGCTATTGATGAATATAGAAAAAGGTTGATCCAACTAGGTGAAGAAAAGTGGAGGATAAAAAAAATTGGTATCCATGAATTAGAGTTTTTGCAAAATCTCAAAATGATTAAAAAGGAAAATTTAAGTAGGCAACATAATTTTAATTTTTTTGATCCATATTTACTTGTAACGTATCATCCAGTGACACTGGAATTAAACCAATTAGACTATCAATTAAACTCACTTGCTATAGCTTTAAAAAAAATAAACATAAATGTAATCTTTACTTACCCAAATGCTGACCCAGGTTATGATAAAATTATTAAATTTATTAATAAAAAATTTAAAGATAGTAAAAAGTATAAAATCATTAAAAATGCAGGATCAACATTGTATGCTAATTTGATTACACATTCGCAAGCTTTGGTAGGAAATTCTTCAAGCGGGATAGTTGAAGCAGCATCTTTTAAAAAACCTGCTGTTAATATTGGAACGAGACAAAATGGTAAATTTATGCCAAGAAACGTAATAAATACTGGATACATTTCCAAAGATATTTTAAATGGTATTAAATTAGCCCTTAGTAGCAAATTTAGTAAAAGGATTAAAAATTTAACAAATCCTTACGAAAGCAATATAAGTACAAAAAAAATAGTTAGCTTTATTTTAAATTTGAAAATAAATGATAAATTACTCAGAAAAAAATTTATAGATAAAAAATGAAAAATTACTTATTACACATTAACAAAAGTATAAAAGAATCATTGTTTCAATTAGAAAAAAATAATGAAAAATGTTTATTAGTTGTAGACTCAAATAATGTCTTAAAAGGAACCTTAACTGATGGTGATATTAGGAGAGCTATATTAAATGGAGCAGATATTAATTCAAAAATTAAAAAATATATAAAAAAAAAACCATATTATTTAAAAAAAAAGCAACCTACACAAGATCTCGAAGATCTTAAAGGAAAACCGTCTATAGAAATAATAAAGAAAGTTAAAGATGACCATATAGATATAATACCCGTATTAGACAAAAATCATCAAGTTGTAGACATAATATATGTAAAAGATTTTAATAAATATTCATCAAGCAAAAAGAAATTAAAAAATATTCTAGCTTTAATAATGGCGGGAGGCAAAGGAACAAGATTGAAACCATTTACTAATTACTTTCCAAAACCCTTAACACCAGTAGGAGATAAAACTGTTACAGAACATATAATCGATTCTTTCTCCAAATATGGTATTAAAAAATTTTACTTGAGCTTAAATTATAAAAAAAACTTGATTAAATCTTATTTAAAAGAAAATAAAATTTCTAATTTGCATTTTTTAGAGGAGAAAAAATTTTTGGGAACTGCAGGAGCTATTGGCATGCTTAAAGGAAAAATAAAAGATGACTTCTTTATAATAAACTGTGATACAATAGTATCAACTAATCTTGAAAAATTTTATGACCATCATAAAAAAAATAATTACAAAATTACTTTAGTTGTAGCTGCAAAAAATTTTAAATTGTCCTATGGCTCATGTCAAATTACAAAAAAAGGTCAATTAAAAAAAATATTAGAAAAGCCTAGCATGAATTATCTAGTAAATGTCGGATTATATTTATTTAAACCAGAGGTAATTAATTTGGTTTCTAAAAACGAGTTTTTAGAAATGGATACTTTAATCAAAAAAGTAAAACAAAGAGGCGGTAAAATAGGTGTTTTTCCTATAAACGAAGATAATTGGCAAGATATCGGCCAATATTGGCAAGATATCGGCCAATAA
>Ga0187833_10005283_pt1 | contig 12253 bp, 13 predicted proteins | sample ETNtaG_37_FD_167968 | JGI IMG/M metagenome (GOLD analysis project Ga0187833, IMG submission 167968) | Marine microbial and viral communities from oxygen minimum zone, Eastern Pacific Ocean - ETNP2014_SV_400_PacBio MetaG (Illumina Assembly) | ecosystem: Environmental > Aquatic > Marine > Hypoxic... | reverse complement strand
AATTCCTGTCTTAAGAAATTTTCTTTTTTTTACGTCAATCTTCTCTTTTTTCCCTTTAAAAAATTTATCACTCATTTTTCACCTCTTTTATTAATATAAATTATATATTTGAATATTTAAATTTTTTTATTAAAGAATTTATTCGTAGGCTTTCCTAATGAAAAATGTGGTGTTATTTGCAGTTGGAGCCATCAGCCAATCTGTAGCATGTCCTATCTGAACTGGACTACTATATGAAGTAGTATTTCCCAGACCCAAAACCCCGGCAGTATTCCGACCCCAAATCCACAGTGTTCCGTCTGTCTTGATTGCAGTCATACCATATGCTGTAGCATTTCTTCCACCACCGAACGTAGACCAGTCTGTTAGTGTACCTATTTGAACAGGACTTGAACGTGTTACGGTTGTTCCGTCGCCAATTTCACCTTCAGTATTTCGGCCCCATGCCCATAAAGTTCCATCTGTCTTGATTGCATGAAACCCCCAACGGCGAGTGCGAAGCTTACTCCAATCTGTAAGACTTCCAACCTGGACAGGACAGGAGACATTGGTGGCATTGTTGTGTCCCGTGCCCCCAACATTTCCGATGCCCCAGGTCCAAAGCTCACCTGCGCTGTTAATAGCTCCTGCGCAACCACTTCCCACCTCAAATTGTGTCCAATTAGTAGCAGAACCAACTTGAACTGGCGATGATCTATTTACTGTATCTCCAAGACCTAAAGAACCTTGTCCACCACGACCCCAAGCCCATAATGTTCCATTTGTTTTTAAGGCCAGAACTTCATTTCCAGAAGAATTTATTTCAGACCAATCTGTCAAATCTCCTACTTGAACAGGAGAAGAACGGTTCGTAGTATTTCCCTGCCCAAGCTGCCCATAATTGCTTCTGCCGCAAGTGTAGAGCTTACCTGTGGTTTTGACACCCAAGAACAGGTTCGCTACCCAAATATTGTCCCAATCAGTCTGCGCCCCCACTTGGACTGGACTGGATTGGCTCGTAGTATTGCCTTGGCATAACTGCCCGTCGTCACCATTACCCCATGCCCATGCTGTGCCGTCAGATTTAACACCACCACTTGCTTGTCCGCCAGAACAAACATCTGTCCACGTCGCATCTGTACCAATCTGAACCATGTTAGAGCGGTCTGTGACATCACCAATTCCTAGCGCGCCTTTTGGAGAATTATCACCACTAGCAAACAAATACCCGCTCGTAGTCCCCGCGGCGATAGTGGGTCGGCGGAGCATGGCGTTATGGTTAGCTCCAATACCTCCGTTATACCACCCACTACCAGAACCAACTTGAACTGGAGAAGAATAATCAGCTATTTGATTGTCATTAAGTGGGAACCTGTAACCATATACTGCATGAGGCCCTCCATTACCACCCCAAACATACATTTTTCCATCTGTTTTAATCCCAAGAGTAGCACCATTATCAGAACCGGAACCAGGAACTACTCTTGCCCAATCAGTCTGTGACCCCACCTGCACAGGGCTAGAACGATCATTAGTATCATTTAAAGCCAATCTACCATGTTGACCTTGCCCCCAAGCCCAAAGTGTTCCATCTGTTTTAATACCATGAATAGAATACTGAGCACTTACATGTATTTTGCTCCAATCTGTCAAAGTACCAACTTGAACTGGTGAAGAACGATTTACAGTATCCCCATGACCAAGAGCGCCATTATTACTTCGACCCCATGAAAATAACTCCCCGTCAGTATTAATGGCGAAACTAGATATGCCTGAAGAACCAATAGTTGCAGACGCCCAATTTGTAAGGTCACCTACTTGAACCGGGGATGACCTGTTAGTTAAATCACCAAGCCCAAGTTGTCCTCCAGCTTCGTTATAACCGCACGCCCACATTGTTCCGTCTGTTTTAATACCCAACCAACCCTTAGCACCATTACTTACATAAGACCAATCTGTTAAAGACCCTACTTGAATAGGGGTACTGCGATTAGTTGTATCACCCTGTCCGAGCTGACCTTTATTATTATTCCCGCAAGCCCAAAGTGTTCCATCTGTTTTAACACCCCACCAACATTCAGCTCCGTGATTGCTAATTTTAACCCACTTATTATCATTTCCTACTTGCATGGGGGAAGATAAGGTAGTAGTGTTGCCATGGCCTAATTGACCTGCGGTGTTTTGACCCCATGTCCAAAGCTCGCCTCCAGTTGTCACAGCCATACTGGAATTACTACGAGTTGCAGATAGAGTAGAAAATACATTTAAAGTATTTACTTGAACTGGTGAAGAATATGTCCCGGTTGTATTATTTCCTATTTGCCCTTCAACTCCTCTACCCCAAGTCCAAATCGTATACCCAGCATTGTTGTCGATTTTTCGGATGCCGGCGCTTGTGTGATGGCCTGGGGTTAATTGATTCCAATCTGTCGCTCCACCAATTTGTACAGGAGATGAGCGGTTTGTGGTATCATTCAGACCCAAATCGCCTTGATTGTTTCGACCCCATATCCATGCAGTCCCATCTGTCTTTAACGAACCTCCATGAATCCCCATAAAAACTGGATAATCATTCATCTTGCTCCAATCTGTAAGTGAACCGATTTGAACAGGGCTGGAATAGTATGTAGTATTACCTAAACCTAACCGTCCATGTCCGCCATACCCCCAAGCCCAAAGAGTACCGTCTGTTTTTAACGCCAAATTACCGCCACTTTGCTGTTGATCAAACACATATGCCCAGTCTGTCAAAGAGCCGATTTGGACTGGGGAAGACCGATTAGTAGTAGTACTATCGCCAACTTTACCATTAGGATTATGCCCCCAACCCCAAAGAGTACCGTCTGTTTTGATTGCATGAGCACATTGAGCGCCAGCTGTCACCCAAGACCAATCGCTTAAATTACCGACTTGAATGGGACTACTGTAATCTGTAGTATTACCCAAGCCAAGCCTTCCACCACTATTATGTCCCCACGTCCATAAAGTACCGTCGGTTTTGATGGACCAAGTACGTTGATATCCAGTAGATATTTGAGACCATGTAGTTAAAGCTCCAACTTGAACAGGAGATGAACGATGTGTAGTGTCTTCCAAACCTAACTGCCCCTTAGTATTTTGCCCCCAACCCCATAAAGTGCCGTCAGTCTTGATAGCTAAAGTAGCGTTACTACTAGAAACTTTAGACCAATTTGATAAATTTCCAACTTGGGTTGGAACTGATCTGGCAGTAGTATCACCTAAACCTAATTGTCCTAAATATCCTTTTCCTGTAGACCAAAGAGTGCCATTCGATTTAATCATAAGGTTACAATAATTCCCTCCAAAAATTTTTGTCCAATCTACTTGAACCCCTACTTGTGTAGGCACTGATCTGGCAGATGTATCACCTAATCCAGCCTCCCCATTATTATTGCGACCCCAAGTAAAAAGCGCATACGAGTAACTCGCAGCAACTCCGGATGTACCGGCATCTCCTAAAAGTACTCTAAGTGCGGAAAACATAAAATTAATTTAAAGTTCCAGCCTGAGGCTGGTCCGCCTCTGGCGGAGAAAGTTAAAAAATTTATACCCCAAAACATCCGCTTGAAAACCTAACTTCAAGACGGATTAACCGTTATTTTACTGTACTATTAATTATATCACACCACCTAAACCGAAAGAGATGCTAATGCAAGTTTTGTGGATAAATATAAAACTAAACATCAACCGAAGGACATATAACGTCCTTCATGTTCTTTTCTAACACAAAAGCCAGCATATGCCGGCTTTTGTTTTAGTGCGCGAGAGAGGATTTGCACCTCCACGGGCTAATGCCCACTACCCCCTCAAGGTAGCGCGTCTACTGTTCCGCCACTCGCGCCTTTTATTCTTTTTTCTCTTCTTCAGTAGCGTCTTTTTCTATTTCTTTTTCAACGACTTCAGGTGTCTGAGCTTTTTCTTCTGTTCCATCTTCTGTTTTTGGGACAGTCTGTGCCTGTTCTGTGTTGGTCTGCGAGTCAGCTCCACCGACTACAACCGGAACAAAGCCAGCAAGCGATTTCATTTTGCGCCGAATTTGTTTTGCTGTTTTCTCACGAATATAGTAGAGTTTCGCGCGACGGACTTTAGCGCGACGGACAATTTCAATTTTATCAATAACAGGAGAATACAACGGGAAAATTTTCTCAACACCAACACCACTTGCAATCTTACGCACGGTAAAAGTCGCACCCAGCTCCGAGCCGTGTTTTCTGGCAATAACCAATCCTTCAAATGCCTGTAACCGCGTCTTCCCTTTCTCTTCTATTTTTTGCCACACGCGCACGGTATCTCCAGGTCGAATATCCACCTTCTTTCGTTCTTCTATATTAATTGGTGTAAATGTAATCATAAAAGTATTGAGCATGTCGGGAAACCTCATTCCGGCTAAAAATCTTCAGATTTTGCGCGAATACTTGTCAAAAATTTCTCAAAATATCCAGATATTCTTCAAATTTTTTGACTTCGTCTCGTACAAAATCTGAAAATTTCGCCACGAAAGCAGGTTCCTCAACATGCTCTGGCACTATAACACGCTACACACCTGTCTGCAAACGAGATAACGTATCAATCATTCGATTGAAATCTTCAGGAAGCGGCGCTTCAAAATGAAGCAGTACGCCTTCGTGAGATTTTATTGTAAGCATATGCGCATGAAGCGCTAATCGCCCCATCTCTTCAGGGCATTTTCTCTTTGGCGCATACAGTTTATCGCAAACAACCGGATGCCCAATTGATTTTAGGTGTACTCGTATCTGATGTGTTCTTCCTGTGCGTGGAAGAACTGCGAGGGAAGAAAAATCTTCTCCGGCTGAAAGAATGCTGTATTCAGTTGCGGCCTCACGCATCTCACCACGAACATTTGGTGTTGTTGATTTTGTTCTGAAATCTTTTGCACTTCTTCCAATTGGAAGATCTATAACCCCCTTTTTTTCTTTCGGTACTCCATGCACAATTACTCTGTATTCTTTTCGCACGTCTCTATCTTGAAACTGTTTTTTTAAAGATAAGAAGGTTTTTTGATTTTTTGCCACAACCATCACACCAGATGTGTCTTTGTCTAGTCTATGAACAATACCCGCGCGATGTATTGTTTTTCCAGAAGAAAGTTTGAGCGGCTCTCCTACTTTCTCTATCTCCGGATACTTCTCCATAAGCCAATCTGTGAGTGTCTGTTGTTTTGTTTTACCATCCGGATGCACCGAAAGCCCCGCCGGCTTGTTCACCGCAATAATATCTTCATCATCATAAATAATTTGAATATCCATGTAAATTAGATATTAGGCGCTAGGCATTAGGCTTTAGGAAAAATTATTTTTTATCTTCTTCTTTCCTAACGCCTAGAGCCTAATACCTAGAGCCTTTCTTGTCTATTTCCCCCGCCGACGATCCCGTTCACCAAATTCTTGTATCATTGCTTCAAATTCCTCTTTTGGAAAATCAGGCCAGAGAGTATCGGTAAAAAAAAGTTCACTGTATGCCGATTGCCATGATAAAAACCCAGACAGTCGCTTTACACCGCCGGTACGAATAATCATATCCGGATCAGACACACCTGCCGTCCAGAGATGTTTTTCAAATACTTCTTCTGAAATGGGAACTTCTCCTTTTTTTACAAACTCTTCCGCGGCGTGTAGTATTTCAGCACGACCTCCATATGAAAAACAAATCACAAGAGTCACTTCAGTGTTTTCTTTTGTTTTATTCTCAACCTCGACAATTAACTGTTGGAGATCTTTGGGAAATCGTTTAATATCTCCAGCAAATCTGATACGCGCACCAGCGTCTTTGAACGAATCCATTTCGTTTTTAACAGCATTCTTGAACAGATTTAAAAGATAAGACACTTCTTCCTTCTTGCGATTCCAGTTTTCAGTTGAAAATGCGTAGACAATAAGTGTTTTTGTGCCAGCATCTTTCATCCACGAGAAAACTTCTTTAAGTCTTTTATATCCATCCTCATGCCCCTTAACCAAAGGAACACCTTTTTTTCTCGCCCAACGTCTGTTGCCGTCAAGAATTATTCCGATGCATTTTGGAATCATAGCGAAGTTTAAAAGTTAAAAAGTCCTAGCCCGAGGCTAGTCCGCCTCAGGCGGAAAAAGTTATAAAGTTAACAAATTAGTAGAGGATTTTAAAGTCCTCTAAGTCCTCATCTGGTTCGCGCCATTCTACATCAACACGGGCAACACGCGCAAGAAGCGACCCTTTATGAAGACGCTCAATTAATTTTTTAAGGGCTTCCTCTGTTCCTTGCGCAACAACTTCAACTGACCGATCTTTTTTATTTTCTACCGTACCAACAATCCCCAACGCACGCGCTTTCCGTTGCACAAAATCACGATACATTACTAACTGTACCTTACCAGTAACACGACAGCGAATTTGTTTCCTCATCATATTAATGTAAAAGAAAAAGGACCAAAAGACTAGTCCTTTTAAAATTCTGTGCCACAAAAGCATCCCAGCTCAAACGCCCTCGTTCTTGGGCACCAAAACAAAAATTGTCGGCAAAATGCGGACAAGTTTTATTCTGGTGGGCGATGAGGGATTCGAACCCCCGACCTTGGCAGTGTAAATGCCCTGCTCTAGCCAACTGAGCTAATCGCCCCTCTACCTAACATGTGAAATTATACAAAAAAATACAAAAAAAGAAAGTGGTCTTGTGTAACAGCTTTGTGGTTCATATAATACAATAAATCACCAAAACACTCTGCATTTTGGTGGTTTATTCATTTTACAATATCTTCTCGTATTTTATTGGACCGTAACCTTTCCTACCATTCCCATCATCATGTGATATGTACAGTTATATGGAAATTCACCGATCTCGTTAAATGTATAAGTAAACATTTCATTGGTGTCCATATTGCCTGAGTCGAACACTCCGTTATCAGAAGTTACCGTGTGAGCCATGCTACCCATATTCTTCCAGGTGATACTGTCGCCTTTTTTGATGGTGATTGCAGGGTTGCTAAAACCACCCTCTTCCTCATACATCATCATATCCATGTTGATTATGTGAGTTGTAGGGGTTACAGTTTGGACAACATTTTCTTCATCACTTGCGTTATTGGTGTACCACCAACCCGCACCAAGAACAATAATGATAACAGCGATAATTATAATAACATTTTTACTTATCATAGTTGCATACAAAAAACAGCTAACAAAATTTTAACATCGACCTACGCTTTGATTATATACCTTAAAACACAAAACAAATAATCTTTTTCCACTTCCATTGTGTTTCTTTATAATATAGACAGGGAAAAGTGAGGCCAGACCCCACTTTTCTCAGACGTTAATCTCCCCGGCAGGAATCGAACCCGCATCGGTGGGGTAGAAACCCACTGCTCTATCCGTTAAGCTACGGGGAGTATAAAAGTTGAAAGTCCAAAAGTTCTAGCCTGAGGCTAGTCCGCCTCAGGCGGAAAAAAGTTATAAAGTAACAGCAATTTTCTACTTTCTACTTCATAACTAATCTAGCGGGATGGGTCCCGTTAGAGATCACGGTCGCTGTGTAATATAACAAATTTAAAACAAAAACCAAGTGATTATCAATGTTAGATGAATGTTGTCATAAACAAACGACCGCGACCTATCTCTAACGGGATGGGTCAACGACACGCGGCGGTACGCCGGATAATGCTTCAAATGTCTCTTCCCTCTCTTTAAAAATCTGCAATACTTCGTCAAGTTTTTCTTCATTTATAGCTTCAAATAATCTGGTTTCTGTTTCTTTAATGCTGACAATTTCGCTGCTGTTTATAAGCAAAAACAAATATACGGCCGCGCAGATAATAATAACGCCGATAATTACCATAGCAATAATAAGCATCAGCCAATCGCGATACGGGGTAATTTCAAATTTTACATCTGTCGCATTTATAAAACGCAAAAAGCGCTCTTTAAATATTGCGGTAAATTTTTTAACAGAAACCATCTCGCTACGAGATAGGACGCGGACGGAAACGCCTTTATCCTACTCAATAATTACCAATAAATGTTAATTTTAATCACAAATATTTCTAAAGCTACCGAGCGTCCGCGATTTCGTACGGGATTAATATTACAAAACGTTCTCAAAGCTCCATACCTTAACAGTAAAAACGGCGCGCCACGTATCAGACTCTTTGCGCACCACAGTATCCCGTGGAATATCTTGGTTAAGCAAAAAGGTCGACAGAGATGTTCGCGCGGGAAGATTCTCAACTAATTGCAGAAAATAAAATATCTCACGGAAGCTTCCAAACGTTTCAAATTCCATCACGAGCACCCCTCCCGATTCAGTATCACGAATATTAACAAAATTAAATTCAAGGGAGACATTTGTACGCCGACCCGCCTGTTCAATTTCCTCAATGAAAGAAACAATTTCTTGTGAATTAATAAAATACACATCAAGCGCCTCGCGTTTCAATTCAGTCGTACGAAAACCATTCTTGAGAATCTTTAGCTGCCGTTCCCGCAATTGTTCAGTATCAAGTTTGCTGATTGATGCAACAATTGAATCTTTTTTTTGCAATATAAAACCAAACAAAAATGCGTAAATTGCAATCATAAAAAAATTAAACACTATGAGTATAGCAATGTGGTAATGAAATTGTTTTTGCGCTTTACTCACACGAGGCATATCAAGAGTATTCTCCTGTGGTAATTGCTCTTTATGCGATTGTTTATTAATCGGTGGCATCATCTTGTATTAATATTGAAACTGAAAATGGTATGTCTTTATTTTTTGCAAAGTTAGAAACCGGCACATTAACTTCAGCGAAGATATCTTCTTCACGCAATTCGTTTACAAAGAAAAGTAGTGTACTCCTATTCTGAGAAATCCCCGAAAGAGTCATTATTCTTCCCTGCCCATCAATTGTTTTTTGCTCGCTGAAGAACGCAGTAATCGCTATGCCGAATGTTTTACGCGCGAGAATAGTTTCTATAATTTCATGAACGGGAGAAATTTTGTTTTTTGTCTCTACTAAAAGCATAATCTTTTGGTTAGCATCCGCAACGGATTCTCTGATTTTTTTTCGCTCCTCAACAGAAACGACCTGCTCAATAACAACAAGACTCTGTTGCGCTTCACGATCTTTTATAAAACTCCAAAAAAATGCCGGCAAAAGCGCGACGGCACCCACAGCTCCGACAACAAAAGAAAACATGAACGCGCTTATTAAAAATCGCGCTTTATACATCTTTCTGATTCTCAATTTTTCTTCTATCGGAAGTAAATTAACCATATATATTAGGCGCTACGTAACTAGGATTTAGGAACTTCATTGTTTTTTTGTTCCTAGCGCCTAGTGCCTAGAACTTAATATCTAAAGTGGAGAACGCTGAGCAAGACCTAGCGCCGTAACATATCGAAGAGCGTGATTTCTCGATATCTCCGGAATGTAATCCGTAAGCGGATTAACATTTGTCCACGGATTTGCAATTTCTATGTCAGTTTTAAGGGTTGCGGCAAGATAATTTGCAAAACCGGGAACATTTGCTTCACCGCCGCAGATAATAATACGTTCAATGCCATTTTCTCCATTGCCGGTAATATTTTTGTGCGTCTTAATGTAAGTATAGTGTTTATTAACCTCATCCCGTAAAACTGCCAAGCGCGATATCAGCGCTTGATAGAGCGGATCACCCTTGCCGTCAAGCAACCCGCGGCTTTCTTTTTGTTGCTTCGCTTCTTCAAAAGAAATTCCAAGCTCTTTAGAAATGGACTCCGTTAGAGAGTGACCTCCAACATTGATTGTTGAAGTAAATGTAATAATACCTTGTGACTGTACTGCAATTCCTGTTCGCCTCGCGCCAATATCAAGCAGTAAAAATGCATCACAGTTACCCTGCCTTATAACAGAACGCGCGATGGCATGTGCTTCAAATTCAAAAGAAAGTGGAGTAAGTCCTGTGCCGTTAAATAAATGTACGTAGCTTTCAATAAACTTACGCGGTATAACTGACAGACCAATTTCATATATATCTTTTAGTTCCTCACCGCTGGCAACCAAGCTATAGTCAAAAACCGCTTCTTGAGCCGAGAGCGGTACATGCTCCTCAAGTTGCAATTCAAGACTTTCGTATATTTCTTTCGGCTTTACGCGAGGAATTTGTATCTTCAAGGAATATCCCTGCTCTTCGGGAAGTGAGATCCGCGCAAATGTGAAGGCATGCTCTTGCTTTAGTTCAGCAAGCACGCTCCGCAATTCTTCCTGTTTTCGGATTTGACCGGAGACGACAACGCCCGAAGAAATTTTCTTTTCGCCAAATTTGCCAAGTACAAACGCGCCATCTTTATGCTTGAGCTCTGCAAACCTTACCGACCGGTCGGAAATATCAATACCAATAACCGGCATTTCTAGAAACTGTGGTGGAGGGAAAAAATCAAAAAAACGATTTGTGCGTAGCATTGCTATTAAGTATAGCAAAAAGCACACGATATGACGCCATGAAAGATGTGAAATCTTAATTTAGTAAAATTATTAAGAGAATGATGAGCAATGCCGCAAAAAGCGATATTGCATTGAAATATGTAAAAACAAAATGCCCCAAGAGTTTGCCGAATTTTTTTGCAAGAAACGCAACTATAAAAAACCGGAGTGCTCTTCCAAGAAGAGACGCTATTACAAAAACCGGAAATGAAATTGTGAAAAAACCAGCACTCAAAGTAAACACTTTGTACGGGATAGGACTGAATGCAGATACGAAAATGGCAAGAAACGCATTGTCGGTGAATAATTTTGAGACCGTCTTCATCCCCTCTTCAAATCCATAAAACGCAACAATTGGCGCCCCTATAGTTTCAAAGATAAGCGCGCCGATTGCGTAGCCCACGATACCGCCAAGAACCGAGGTGACAGTCGTAAAAATCGCAAAATATATCCACTTATGAACACGCGCGGCAACAATAGCAATAAGCAAGATGTCAGGCGGAATCGGGAAAAAAGTCGCTTCCGCAAATGAAAAAAATGCGAGCCACGCTTTCACATGAGGGCTATCAGCGCAACGCATAAACCAGTCACGAGTTTTTGTTTTAAATTGAAAAAGTTTATGATTAATGTGTTCCATCGTGCTCTTGTCTTCTGTCAATAAAACTCTGCAGAATAATTGCCGCGGCTGAATCATCAAGCGGTCGCTTTTGTTCTGTTTTCATTTCACGCGCCTGTCGTTTTGGTCCCGTTTTTATGGGACGCGCCTGCCGAGACGTTAAAAACTCCAGTTCCAGATGCACTGGAAATCCTGTTTTTTCTTCAAGTGTTTTTTTGAACGCATGTATGTGTTTCATAATGATGTTTTCTTTACCTTCGTAGTCACGCGATTCTCCAATTACAATCTCTCGTACACCTTTTTCTCGGCATATATTTTGTACAACCTCCAAAAGACGTTTGTCGTTTGCAATAATTGTATGCGGAAAAGCAAAACGTCCCTCTTCATCAGAGAGCGCCAGCCCAACTCGTTTTTCTCCATAATCAATACCAAGCAATCTCATGTATCTAGTATATCGTATTTAATAAAAATAACAGGCAAGGTCTGCAAGGTCTGGCCTTGAGGAGGAGCGAAGCGAAAGGAGAAGGTCGGACCTTGCGGATCTTGCCATAGTTTTCCATAGTCTTCGGGAAAAAGCCGGACCTTAGCTTCTTTACGACCGAAAAAATTAAGCCAAAAAAATACTAGATACTAAATACTATATACTATATACTTAACAATATGGAATTATTTCTTGAGCAAAACTTCTTGTGGATACTTGCCCTCGTCATGGTCTGGGTCCTGCCATGGAAAGGTTACGCTTTGTGGAACGCGGCGCAATTGAGTCATAAATGGTGGTTTATTATCCTCTTGATATTAAACACACTTGCGATCGTAGATATCATTTATATCTTCTTCATAGCAAAAAAGCGCCCATTTTCTAAAGCACAAGAAGAATCTGAAACCTAGCAGGAAATACATATTTTAATATGTATTAAAATACATACTTCTTGCAAACTACTTTGCAAACATTTATCCTCAAGAGAGGTAGTTTTTATATATGGGAGAGATGGCTGAGTTGGTCTAAGGCGTCGGTCTTGAAAACCGAAGTCCGTTAACGCGGACCGTGGGTTCGAATCCCACTCTCTCCGCATTTTGAAACTTCCGCTCGCGAAAGCGAAGACGGACGGCGCGCCGAAGGCGCGCAAGACGAAGAAAAAGGCAGAAAACGCCGTCGCGTAGCGACGAAAGCCGAGGGCGACGACACAGAAAAGTGGGCAGTTTTGTC
>Ga0187833_10005277_pt1 | contig 12259 bp, 11 predicted proteins | sample ETNtaG_37_FD_167968 | JGI IMG/M metagenome (GOLD analysis project Ga0187833, IMG submission 167968) | Marine microbial and viral communities from oxygen minimum zone, Eastern Pacific Ocean - ETNP2014_SV_400_PacBio MetaG (Illumina Assembly) | ecosystem: Environmental > Aquatic > Marine > Hypoxic... | reverse complement strand
GTTAATTTTCTTTTATTTATAACAACTAATTATGAATAGCAAAGCTAAAAAATGTGAAATAAGGGATATAAGTGTAACAGTTTGCAGTCCTAATGCGGTCCTAGCTTTTTTAATAGGCGTCTTGCATGTTGCGGTCCTGATGCGGTCCCAGCCACTTTTTATTGCCCACGCCAATCGTGTGGTTATTGCCAAAATAATTAAAAAAACAGAAACAGATATGGAGATAGTTTTTTATTTAAACAATCCTATTATCTTCATCCGATAACTTGCCGATAAAGAGACAGAATAAAATGGACAATAAAAAAAAGCAGATAAAATATAATATCTATCTGTTCTATTTATAAGGGCTCCAATGACCTCCTTTATTTTTACAAAAGGCATGGGTAGAATGTCTTTCAGCACCGTTTAAACTAATCAACGATTGATAAGTCTTGCAAGGATTGCTACTCAGCAAAAATGAATGAGTTCCTCTAATACTGTTGCGTTTGAGGGACTGTTATTATTATAAATTTTATCCATTATTTCGTTAATTTTATTTTCTAGATCGGTCATATTATAATTTTATATCGAGTTTTTATGCTTAGTATTATAAAATATGTTCAATTTTTGAATATGTATCACTCTCATTTATTGCGCAGTAAAGAATAAAATATTTTCTGGTATTGATTAATGTTTACAAATATTAATAAAGCAAGATTGTAATTTTTAACTTTTTGAAAAATGAATTTTTTTTTTAGAACTAATTTTAACGAAAAGATTGGGCTAGGTCATTTATTTAGATGTTTAAGGCTAATAAGATACTTTGAAACGCAGAAACACTCTTGCTATTTATTTATCGATTTATTGAAAAAAAAATTTCATTTCTTAAAAAATTTTAACGTTATTCCTATTTATAAAAAAAAAATACAATTTTTTGATCAAAAAAGAGACATAGTTCAATTTACGAGAGCAACGAAAAATTTTAGAAAGGGGAATGTTATTATTGATGACTACAGAATAGCTGTAGATTGGGAAAAACGTATTTCAAAGTTTCACAACAAAGTTGTTGTGATTGATGATTTAAATAAAAAACATTATTCGGACTATATAATAAACTATAATCCATCTTTTGATTTAACTAGAAATTTTAATTATAAAAATGTTCTAAAAAAAAATTGTAAAATATTATTGGGTCACAAGTTTTCAATTTTAGAAAAAAAAAAGAAAAGAAAAAAATCAAGAAATTTTAATGTAATAATGTACAATGGGTCGAGCGGTGATTTAATCTTTTTTGAAAAAATAATTAAAATTTTTCTTTTAAAAAAAAAAAAATTACATAAAAAAAATGTAATATTTAAAGTTGTAATAGGTCCATTTTCTAAAAACAAAGAAAAGATATTAAATTTTTCAAAAAGAAATAAACAAATTATACCTATTTTAAATTGTTATAATTTAAACGATATTCTATTCGATGCTGACTTATTTGTTGGATCGGCAGGAGTTTCTAGTTTTGAAGCAGCGCTTAACAAAGTTCCATCGATTTTGTTTCAGGTGAATAACAACCAAAATGTACAATCTAAATACATGGAAAAAATAGGCCACTTTATTATTCTAAAATTAAAAGATTTATATGCTTATGAAAAAATTTCAAAATTAATTTTACTAGCTAAATTACAATATAGACGTTTTCTTTACTTATCAAAAAATCAAGAATTTTCTATAGATTCAAAAGGAACAAAAAGAATTTTAGAAAACATTACTAAAAAAAATATAAGTCAACTAACTCATAATAAAACAAACAAAAAATTAATAGAAAACCAGAGCACAAGAATAAGAAAAGTAAATGATAAAGATATTAATCATTATTTATATTCCAGGAATTTAAAACTTAATCGTGATTACGGTACAACGTTGAAAAAAATTATCCCAATAGATCATTACAATTGGTGGTTCATTACCAAAAGAATTTCCTATGTGCTTATAAAAAATAATAAGCGAATGTTATACTTTTATCATGAAAATATTTTTAGCGACAAAACATACAGTTATTTTTTGTCAGGATGGTTTGCTTGCCACTCTAATTGTGGAATTAGAGAAATTTTATATGCATTAAATTGGCAAAAAAATATGAAACTGAATGTTGCGAATAGTAAGCAAAAAATTATGTGGCTTGGTATTATAAAAAATAATAATAAATTTAGTATGAAACTTAGTAAATATATTGACTGGAAAAGATTAAATGAAAAAAATTCGCGTTCTAAAATATTAAAAAAATATTATAACATCAACAAGGGCTATGTTTATTATAGTAGATAATTTCAAAACAAATTAGAAAATGGAAGTTCAAATTGGAAAAATAATTATTGGATCTGAACATCCCTGTTGCGTGGTTGGAGAAATGTCTGGAAATCATGGTGGCAAAATCAGTAGGGCTCTCAAGATTATTCATGCGGCAAAGAAAGCGGGAGCAAATGCTATAAAACTTCAGACTTATACGCCAGATTCAATAACTTTAAAATCTAATCGCAAAGACTTTATTATATCACGAGATTCTCCTTGGTATAAAAAAAAAAATTTATGGAACTTATATAAATTTGCACATACTCCAATTGAATGGCACAAAAAATTATTCCAGGAGGCAAAAAAAATTAAATTAGAGATTTTTTCTACTCCATTTGATGAAAGCGCCGTCGACTTACTTGAAAGATTAAACTGTCCAGCTTATAAAATAGCATCGGCAGAAATAAATCATATTCCTTTGCTAGAAAAAGTGGCAAAAACAAAAAAGCCGATAATACTATCGACAGGTTTATCTACTTATAAAGATATTAAACTGGCAATAAAAACGATAAGATCATTTGGCAACAATAAAATTATTGTTTTAAAATGTACTACGGCCTATCCTTCAGAATTGAAGGAGCAAAATTTATCAACTATTTCAGATATAAAACAAAAATTTAAAGTATTATCTGGTTATTCCGATCATACCAAAGGCAAAATTGCTTCTATTTCAGCAGTTGCAATGGGTGCAAATCTTATTGAGAAACATTTTAATTTGGATGACAAAAGAAAGACAGTAGATTCTTTTTTTTCTATCGGTGAAAAATCTTTTAAAGATATGGTTCAAGATATAAGAGATGTTGAAAAATCTTTGGGTAAAGTAAATTATAAAATTTCAAAAAAATCAAAAAAAAGTTTAAGGTCAAAAAGATCTATTTATGTTACACAAGATATTTCAAAAGGACACAAAATCGACAAAAAAAATATAAGAATAATACGTCCTGGATATGGCTTGTCTCCAATATATTTTAAAAAAATTCTTGGGCGAAAAGCTAAGAATAATTTAAAAAAAGGTGACAGAATGTTATTAAAAAATGTTAAATTATAAATAGTTAATGTTATTTGATCATTTAAATAAATTTTCAAAAAGAACTGCTTTGATTTCAGAAAATTTGGAAAAGTTATCATACTCAGGGTTAATTAGTAGGGCTGACAAAATAGGCAGTCAAGTCAGTAAAAAATCATTAGTTTTCATCCTATGCGAAAATAATGTCGACAGTATAATAGCATATGTTGGATTCATAAGATCTGGAAATACAGTTTGCTTGCTTGACCAAAATATAAATGATGAATTATTAAAAAGGATTATTAATCTTTATCAGCCAAGTTTTATTTTTTCGAATAAAAAAAAGAAAATAGAAGATACCAATGAACGTGAAATAAAAAAAAAATTTTTATATGAAAATAAAAGATTTATTAATTATAAAATCAATAAAAAATTAGCTCTTTTATTATCTACTTCAGGAACAACGGGAAGTAAAAAACTTGTTAGAATTTCTTATAAAAATTTATACTCAAATTCCAAAGCAATTATTCAATATCTAAAATTAAGCAAATGCGACAAGGCAATAACAACTTTGCCGATGCACTACACTTATGGTCTTTCTATCATAAATACCCATCTGTGTGTTGGGGCTAAATTAGTTGTTACTAGAAAAAATATTATCGAGAGAGATTTTTGGAATTTGATTAATATTCACAAAGTAACAAATTTCGGAGGGGTTCCGTTTACATTTGAAATTTTGAAAAAAATCAAATTTCAAAAGTTAAGTTTGCCGAGTTTGAAACATATAACTCAAGCAGGAGGTAAATTAAAAAAAGAATTATCAATCGAATTCGAAAAAATACTAAGTAAAAAAAAAATTAAATTTTTTAGGATGTACGGTTCCACAGAGGCTACATCGAGGATGGCATATATGCCGGCAAATTTAAATAAAAAACATCCTGAAAGCATTGGTTTTGCTATTCCCGGTGGTCAAATATGGTTACAAGATAAAAATAAAAAAAAAATTACTAGCACAAATACTGTTGGAGAAATTGTTTATAAAGGACCCAACGTTTGTTTAGGCTACGCAAATTCAAAGAAAGATCTTAAAAGAGGCGATGAAAATAAAGGGATAATTTTGACTGGTGATCTAGGAACAATTGGTCAAAACAAGTTAATTTTCATCATAGGAAGAAAAAAAAGATTCTTAAAAGTATTTGGTCTAAGGGTGAATTTAGATGAACTAGAAACAATTTTAAATAATTTAGGCTACAAATGCCTATGCTCAGGTGTAGATAATAAAATAAGGTTATATTTTTTAAAAAAACTTAAAAAAGATTCCAGCGATGTTATTGAAAAAATATCAAATATCACAAAAATCAATAAATCGGTTTTTAAAATAGAATTTATAGATAAATTTCCTCGTAATCAATATGGTAAAATTTTATATAATAAATTAAATTAAATGAATATTACTCGAGATTTTTTGAATATTAATCCTTATTGTTTGAAAAAAAAATATAAATTAAAAAAATTTTTATATTACATAAATAAGTTAACTGTTCATCATTATAAAAATTGTGAAATTTATAAAAAAATAATAAAAAATTTAAAATTTAAAATAAAAAAAAAAAATAAGTTAGAAAATTATCCGATGCTTCCTGTTAGAATTTTTAAAAAACATGATTTACAAAGTGTTCCAAAAAACAAAGTTATAAAAAAATTAGTATCATCGGGTACTTCTGGACAGGAGCTATCCAAAATTTATTTGGATAAAGAAAATGCAAGAAACCAGACAATAGTCTTGAAAAAAATAACAGAAACAATATTAGGCAATCAGAGACTACCAATGCTTATTATTGATCGAGATCCAAAAATCTTAGATAGATCCGTTATTAGTGCTCAGTTAGCTGCCATTTATGGTTTTTCTATGTTTGGAAAACATTATTGTTATCTTTTGGATGAAGAAGGAAACATTGATTATAAAAAATTAAATGCATTTTTAAAAAAATATTCACATGATGATTTTTTTATTTTTGGATTTACTAGTTTGGTATTTGAAAATTTAATTCAAAAATTATCTACTAAATTAATTTGTTCAAATTTTCAAAATGGAATTTTGCTGCATGGCGGAGGTTGGAAAAAATTAGACAAATTAAAAATAAATAATGATAACTTTAGAAAAAAATTATTTGGTAAAATTAAATTAAAAAGAATTCATAATTATTATGGCTTAGTTGAACAAACTGGATCAATATTTATAGAGTGCAATGAATGTGGATATTTTCATACCTCTGTTTATTCGGACATTTTAATACGCAACAAGAATTTTGAAATTGCTCAAAAAGGAAAAAAAGGATTAATTCAATTATTTTCATTATTACCTACAAGTTATCCTGGACACAATATTTTGACGGAAGATATTGGGGAAATAGTTGGTGAAGACAATTGTATGTGTGGAAAACAAGGAAAATATTTTCGAGTTCACGGACGGGCAAAAGAAGCTGAGATTAGAGGATGTAGCGATGTTAGATAAAAACAAAATTATTCTAGGACTAATAGAAAATAAAAATTTTAATATAAATGTATTTGAACCGTTTTGCGATTTAGTAAAAGATTTCTTATATGATTTTTCGAATGAGCTAAAAAAACAAAAGGAAACTTACTTGTATCCCAATTTAATTTATCTAAGTACGTGGGTAAGTAAAAAAAACGTTAAAAAATTAGAAAAAAAATTCAAAAGTAATCAAATACGACTAGGTAGAGGTTTAATTTTCCATATTTGCCCATCAAATGTGCCGACAAATTTTATTTACTCATTTTTTTTTGGATTACTAAGTGGAAATTCAAATATTGTCAAAATGCCATCAAAAAAATTTAGAGAAAAAGAAATTATTTTATTAACGATAAAGTCATTATTTAAAAAAGAGAAGTTTATTATTTTGAAAAACTCCAACTGTTTTATTGAATATAAAAATGAAATAGAAACTACAAAAAAAATTTCATCTATTTGCGATGGTCGAGTAATATGGGGCGGAGACAAAACTATTAACGAAATAAGAAAATTTTGGATACCAGAGAGAACAATTGAAATAACCTTTTCTGATAGATATTCATTATCAATAATAAATATCAATCAACTTAAAAAAACAAAGACTAACGAAATAAAACTACTTGCAAACAAATTTTTTTATGATGGTTATACAATGAATCAATTGGCCTGCAATTCACCACATTTTGTTTTTTGGGTAGGAAAAAGAAATACAAAAGTACAGAATTATTTTTGGAGAGAGCTTAATAAGGTAGTTGAAAAAAAATTTTTGTTTGATGAAATACAAGTTGTTGATAAATACACTAATTTAATTGAAAATGTTATTAATCAAAAAAACTTTCGAAATCTAAAAACCTTTAAAAATAATCTTTATGTAGTTGATCCTAGTAATGATGTAAAAAAAATTGAAGATCTTAGAGGAATTAGTGGAACTTTTTTTCAAAAAAATATTAACCAAATTAATGATTTAAAAAATTTTATCAGCAAAAAATGCCAAACCGTTTCTTATTTTGGTTTTACAAAAAAACAGCTTGAATTGTTTATTCTTAACAACAATCTTTTGGGCATTGATAGACTTGTACCTATTGGCAAAGCTCTAGGTATAGATATTATCTGGGACGGATATGAAGTATTAAAGTCACTTTCGAGAACAGTATCATTGGAGTAATGATGAAACTTAATAAAGAACAAATATTAGAATACCAGCAAAATAGACCACCGTATTTGATGATAGACTTCGCAGAAGAAGTGGTTCCAGGAAAATCTGCTAAGGGCTATAAAGATTTTAAAGAAGATGAATGGTTTTTTAAAGTACATTGGCCAACAGATCCAAATGTTCCTGGAATGTTACAAATAGAGGCATTAACCCAAATGTCCGCATTATCTATTTTAACTTTACCTGGCAACAAAGGAAAAGTAACGTATTTGATTTCGGCAAATAATATAAAATTTTTAAAAAAAATTATTCCTAATAAAAGACTTTATATAGAAACTAAGGTTAAAAGTTTCAAACGTGGTTTTGCTATTTGTGAGGGGTTCGGATTAATCGAAAAACAGATAGCTTGCAAGGCTGAATTTAACTTGATATTGCCAGAGGAAATTAAAAAGTATAATTTAAAAAAGTGAACAAACATTATTTATAAAATTAAATGCCAATAGCTTCTTTATTACTAAATAAGCCCAGATTAGTTGAAAAACTAAGAGAATTTTATAATTACGTCCAGAAAAATGATGGCAAAGTAGGAAATAAAACCAGAGGAATAGACTTAAATTTTAATAACGCCTGCAATCTTAGATGCAAATATTGTTTCACGAATTCACCAAAGGGAGATCATGTTAAAGAATATTTAGATATAGATGTTATAAAAAAACTTGCCGATGATGCTGATGAACTGGGATATTTTGAATTTGATCTACAAGGAGGAGAATTACTTCTACAGCCTGAAAAATTATTTTCTGTTTTAGAGGCAATAAGACCAGAGCGTTTTTATTTATATCTCACTACAAATGGATTTCATTTAGATGAAAAAATGGCAAAAAAGCTGGCGGAATACAAGGTAAGCAGAGTCTCGGTCAGCATTGATAGTATGGATGAAAAGATACATGATGAAATAAGAGGAAGAAAAGAATCGTGGAAAAGAGCGATTGAAGGACTTAAGCATGTGAAAGCTGCCGGTATGGATCCATATTTAAATATTACTGTTGGCCACTATAATGCTGGTACCGAACATTTTAAACAGTTATTAGATTACTCAAAAGATAACAATTATAAAACATTATTAAATGTTAGTGTACCCGCTGGCATGTGGCAAAATATGACCGAAATAATTTGTGATGACAAAGATCGTGAATATTTAACAAAAATGAGAAAAGAATATAAAAACCTTGTAAGAAATATGTGGAATCCTTTTGATAGAAATCATGAAAAAATATTGGGTTGTACAACTGTCAACAGATTATATGTAACTCCCATAGGAGATGTTTTGGTTTGTCCCTATGTTCATATTAAGATAGGAAATATATTTGAAAGTTCTCTAAAAAAGATTGTTGATTATGGTTTTAGCATTAAATATTTTAGAAATCATAGTAATCTTTGTCTAGCAGGTGAGGATAAAGAGTTTATAAAAAAATTTATGACAAAAAGTGGTCAAACAATATTTAAACCTGCTTTGGCCAAAGACATTTTTTCTAGAGAAGATTTTGTTAATTGATGTTACTTCAAAATAAAACTGCAGTTGTGACTGGCTGTAACAGGGGTATCGGAAAGAAAATTTTAGAGGTTTTTTCTGCCAACGGAGCAATAATATTTGCTTGTGTTAGAAATATTACTGAAGAATTTAAGACTTCCATAGATGAGATAAAAAAAAAATTTAATAATCAAATTATTCCTATCCAATTTGATCTAAATGATGAAAGTCAAATAAAAGAGGCAGCTAGCAATATACTTTCATCAAACTCATCTATAGACATTTTAGTTAATAATGCCGCAACTATACATACGGCACTATTCCAGATGACTTCAGTTAAAAAATTGAAAGAAGTTTTTGAAACTGATTTTTTTTCTCAAACCCTTTTTACACAGTATATTTTGAAATCAATGATTAAAAAAAAGGCTGGAAGCATTTTGTATATTTCTTCAAGTTCTGCATTAGATGGAAATGAAGGAAGAAGCGCCTACTCATCGGCAAAGGCAGCAATAATTGCCCAAGCAAAAGTTTTATCACGTGAAGTTGGCATATATAATATTAGAGTTAATACATTGGCTCCCGGACTTACTGATACAGATATGATGAGAAAAAATACTCCAAAAGAGTTAGTAGATGAAGTGACATCAAGAATTTCATTAAAAAGGATCGCCAACCCTGAAGAAATTGCAAAAGTAGCTCTTTTATTGTCTTCGGACCTATCAAGTTATATTACCGGTCAGGTTATAAGAGTGGATGGAGGAATGTAATGGCTATTAGTAAATTAGAACAGATAAAAAATATAAAAAATTTTGCACTCCAAGTTAGAAAAAATATTCTTGAAATGGCTGTATCAGCAGGGATCGATGGCGTTCATTTTGGTGGAGCTCTATCTATTACTGAAATTGTTTCAACTTTATTTGCTTACCAAATGAAAATTGATAAAAAAAATCCTAATTGGGAAGAAAGAGACAGATTTATATTAAGTAAAGGTCATGCTTGTTTAGCATATTATGCAGCTTTATGTGAAGTTGGCTATATTTCAACGGAAGAATTAAAAACATTTGAAAAAAATGATACCAATTTATTAGGTCACCCGGTTATTAATAAAAATTTGGGAATAGATTTTTCAAATGGATCTCTTGGTATGGGTCTTTCACTTGGGATAGGTGTTGCAATATCATCAAAAAAGAAAAAAAAAAATTTTAAAGTTTATGTTATTGTTGGAGACGGAGAATGTAATGAGGGTTCAATTTGGGAGGCGGCTATGGCAGCTCCTAGCTTTAACCTTGACAATCTCTATGTAATAATTGATAAAAATAATTTTCAACAAACTGGTTCAAATAAAGAAATAATGAATGTTGAAAATTTAAGAGATAAGTGGTCAAGTTTTGGCTGGTATACTGCTGAACTTGATGGTCACAATATTAAAAGTCTGCACAATTTTTTCGAAGAAAGCAAAAACATCAGAAAACCTAAAGCAATAATTGCAAATACGGTAAAAGGAAAGGGGTTTTCTTTCTCAGAAAATAATAACAAATGGCATCATTCTATTTTGAGTAAATCATTACATGAAAAAGCAATAAAAGAATTGATAGAAAAATAATAATTTTATGAATATTAATAGTACAATTTTAGATATGAAAAAAATTGACAACTTAATTGTAACACCTAGAAGGAAACAGATAACTAATTTAGATAGCTTACCTTTTTATGATAGGTCACTTATTGATTATGAAAAGTACCAGCAGTATATAGGGCATGCTGGAGTAAAACATTCTATGGCAATACAAGCTACAAGAGGTTGTCCTTACAGATGTTTTTACTGCGATGTTTACAAGACAACCTTGCATCATTTTCGAAGATCTGTTGAAAATATATTCGAAGAAGTAAAAATTATCGCTAGCCTAGGTGTAAAAAGAATAGAATTTATTGATGATATTTTCAATGTAAAGATAAAAGATTTCAAAAAATTTTTTAAATTAGTTCTGAAAAATAAATTAAAAATAAATTTTTATTTTCCCACAGCATTAAAGGGGGATTTGCTTGATAAGGAAGGTATAGATTTAATGGTTGAAGCTGGAGCTCTTGGTGTAAATATTTCACTTGAGAGTGCGTCAGAAAGAATGCAGAAGATTATGAGAAAAGGCCTTAACATAGGTAAGTTTTACGAGAATGCAAAATACATTACCGAAACATATCCACATATCATTTTAGCGGTAAATGCGATGCATGGCTTTCCGACAGAAACTGAAAAAGAGGCTATGCAAACTTTAGACTTTTTTAAAAGTCTTAAATGGATACATTTCCCTTACTTAACTACAGTGAGAGCTTTTCCAAACACTGACTTAGAAAAATTTGCAAGAGAACAAGGAATATCCGACGAAATTATAAGAAAATCACAAGATCTGTCCTACGAAGATGCCGCTCCTTCTCTTGCATTTTCACAAGATTTTACAAAAGCTGTCAAAACAATTTTTTTAAAAGATTATTTCTTAAATAAAGAAAGATTACTCTCAGTTTTGCCACATCAAATGAAAAATTTTTGTGAGGATGAATTAAATCAAAAATATAGAGATTATTTTCCAAGAAAGGTAAAAACGATTGAGGATTTTTTGAAACTAGCACGAATTGATAGATCTGAATTAAAAACTAAAAAATATTTAAACGAAAAAGAAATAATGATTCCCGATATAAATACAAAAATTAGAAAAAAATTTCCTAGAATTAAAAAAAACCCTAATGCAATGAAAGTTTTGTTTATAAACTTTGCTGCATATTTTTCTAAAGAAATAGACTCACAAGAGAGGGTATTGTTAGAACCACCTTTAGGATTAATCGCTCTACAAACTTATTTGGATAAAGAATATAGAGAAAAAATTAATTGTAAGATACTTAAGTCTAGATTAGATTTTAATAGTTATGAAGAAATGATTAAGGTAATTAGTAATTTTAGACCAGATATTATTGGAATCAGTGTAATGACCTTTTATAAAAATTTTGTTCATAGAGCCATAAAACATATTAGGGATCAAAAAATTAAAACTCCCATATTTTTGGGAGGACCTTACCCAACGGGTGATTTTAAAAATGTTTTATTGGATAAAAATGTAGATTTATGTATTCTTGGAGAGGGCGAAATAACCTTAGCTGATTTGGTTGGCCATATGATGAATAATAATAACCAACTACCTTCTTATGATTGTCTAAAAAAAATACCAGGAATTTCTTTTGTAGAAAAAATTTCTTACAAAAAAATTGATTATCAAAACTAGATACGTCTTTTGAAAAATAACAATTTCATGAATATTAATGACAGAAATATTAAAATTTGGTCAACTATAGGTGCTAGAGCTACATTGGGTATTGCCGCATTAGAGTTAGCAAAGGAAATTGATAATCTAATGGTTTTGACTTGCGACGTATCAACTTCGGCAGGTCTAGATAGATTTAGAAAAACTTTTCCAGAAAAATATCTTGATTTAGGTATTGCTGAACAAAACATGATAGGTGTTGCCGCAGGCTTAGCAAGCGAAAACTTTAATGTAATTACAACTACCTTTGCTCCTTTTCAAACAATGAGATGCTGCGAACAAATCAAAGTAAATCTTGGATATATGGGACAAAAAATATGCATGGTAGGAATAGCAAGTGGTTTGGCTCTTGGAACTTTAGGATATACACATTGTTGTATTGAAGATGTTGGGGTACTTAGATCAA
>Ga0187833_10005275_pt1 | contig 12262 bp, 11 predicted proteins | sample ETNtaG_37_FD_167968 | JGI IMG/M metagenome (GOLD analysis project Ga0187833, IMG submission 167968) | Marine microbial and viral communities from oxygen minimum zone, Eastern Pacific Ocean - ETNP2014_SV_400_PacBio MetaG (Illumina Assembly) | ecosystem: Environmental > Aquatic > Marine > Hypoxic... | reverse complement strand
AAAATAATTAACGAAATTCTTTCTGAAGCAACATTAAATCGGCCGGAAGATGCCAATATGCCCACCGGTGGCAGGCAAGGTATTCATACAGAACATTTAGGTCATCTATTATCAGATATGCAATATTTACAACGGGCATATCCCGATGCCACATGGTAATAGAAGTTACTACCTCTTCAATTTGGGAATTACTAAAAACAATCCCAGATCCTGAAATTCCAGCTGTTTCTATTGTGGACTTAGGAATCGTACGGAATGTAGAATTTGATAACAATAAACTCAATATTACCATCACCCCAACCTACAGCGGCTGCCCGGCATTTTCCTTTATGAAAGAGGAAATCGTTCGTCATTTGGAAACGGAAGGAATTACCAATTACCAGATTAATACTTCCTTAGCGCCACCCTGGACTACAGACTGGATGAGTGATGAAGTGAAATCAAAATTGAAGAAAGCCGGAATTGCACCTCCTTCCCAAGAAGTAGCATGTCCACAATGTGATTCGCAAAATGTACAAGTAATTAGTGAGTTTGGATCCACAGCCTGTAAAGCTCTTTACAAATGTAATGACTGTATTGAAATATTTCATCATTTTAAGCAAATATAATTTAAATGATACAATTTGAAAGAATAGATGCTGTAGGGAAAATCACCTTAAACCGACCGGAGAAGTATAACTCATTTGTTCGAGAAATGGCATTGGCTCTACAAGATACCTTAGTAAAATGTGAATCTGATGATTCTATTCGCTGTATCCTTATTACCGGTGCGGGAAAAGCATTCTGCGCAGGGCAGGATTTAAAAGAGGCTACCGATCCAAAAGGACCGGAAATCGATAAGATTGTTAGAGAGCATTATAATCCCATTATAAAGAAAATTCGTGCGATTGACAAGCCGATAATTGCAGCTGTCAATGGTGTGGCTGCTGGAGCAGGCGCTAATTTGGCTTTAGCCTGTGATATTGTCACGGCTACCCAATCAGCCAATTTTATTCAGGCGTTCTGCAAAATCGGACTTGTACCAGATAGTGGTGGCACCTATTTTCTACCTCGACTCATTGGCCTTCCTAAGGCTACAGCTATCATGATGACGGGTGAATCCGTATCTGCTGAAAAAGCGGAACAAATGGGAATGATTTATGCTGTGTATGAGGATGATGAGTTTGAACCCAAATCATTAGAGTTGGCTAAATCCATTTCTGAAATGCCTACCAAGGGGTTGGGATATACCAAAAAATTATTGAATTATTCCCTTAATAATTCTCTGGATGATCAATTAAATTTAGAAGCCGAAACTCAAGCGCTCTCAGCTAAATCGGAAGACCATAAAGAGGGCATTCAAGCATTTCTGGAAAAACGAGCTCCAATATTTACCGGTAAATGAGCCAATTAATTTCTGTTATCGGAGCTGGAACCATGGGTTCTGGAATTGCGCAAGTGGCGGCATCAAACGGATGTCAGGTTACCATTGTTGATTCATCTCAACCAGCATTAGAAAAGTCCAAATCCAAACTAAAATCTATTCTTAATCGTTTAGTGGAAAAGGGAAAAATAAATGAAGAGCAATCTAAATCCATTTTAGCGTGTATTCATTGGACTGCCAAAATGGATGAGATTTCCAATAGTAATATGATTATTGAGGCCATTGTTGAAAATTTAGAAATTAAACAAAAATTGTTTTCTGAAATGGAATCATTGGTGTCTGATATCTGTATTTTAGCAACTAATACATCATCTTTATCTGTTTCAAAAATTGCATCAGTCTGCAAACTGAAAAGTAGAATAATGGGGGTTCACTTTTTTAATCCGGTGCCGTTAATGAAATTAGTGGAAGTTATTCCCACAGAAGAAACGGACAAAAAATTATTATCAGAAGTAAAATCTTCCCTTGAGGGCTGGGGTAAATCGGTAGTAACTGCCAAAGATACTCCCGGATTTATTGTGAATCGTGTAGCTCGGCCATTTTATAGCGAAGCCCTGAAAATTTACGAAGAAGGCCTTGCTGATTTTGCAACTATTGATTGGGCAATGAAAGAGTTCGGCGGATTTCGCATGGGTCCATTTGAACTCATGGATTATATTGGCAACGATGTGAACTACTCTGCCACCAAAGCCGTGTATGATGGAACTAACCATGACCCGCGCTACAAACCCTCCCCCATACAGAAAAAGTTGATGGACGAAGGATTGTTGGGCAGAAAATCCGGTAGAGGTTATTTTGATTATTCAGAGTCTGCTGTTAATCCTGAACCCAACAAGGATAAAAAATTGGGCAAGAAAATATTCAACCGGATTTTAACCATGCTCATAAATGCAGCGGTTGATGCTTTGAATGGAGCCATTGCTACCCGAGACGATATTGATACGGCAATGACTACAGGAGTGAACTATCCCAAAGGGTTACTGAAATGGGCAGATGATATTGGATTGAATGCACCCCTTTCTCAATTAAAGGATCTTCATACCCAATCTGGTGATGATCGCTACATAGCCAGTCCATTATTAGAAAAAATGGTTGAAGATAACTCAACTTTTTATGCATGAGTAATCCCCGAAAAATAATTAATAAAATGTTTGATCAAGACGCCTTCAGCCAGTGGCTGGGCATTAAAATTGTTGAAGTGTCCGAAGGGAATTGCCAACTGCAAATGCCGGTGAGAAGTGAGATGCTGAATGGCTTTCAAATTGCTCATGGTGGCATTGCTTATTCCTTGGCAGATTCTGCTTTGGCTTTTGCCTCAAATTCTCATGGAAGGAAAAGTTTATCGGTGGAAACTTCCATATCTCATACAGTATCGGTAAAAGAGGGGAATGTACTAACAGCAGCTACTGAAGAATTATCCCTATCGGATAAAATTGGGGTGTATCTCATAACCATTACCAACCAGGATAATCAGGAAGTTGCTTATTTCAAAGGTACAGTGTACCGCACTTCCAAAGAATGGTTTCCGGAGGATGAATGAGTAGAAAAGATACCTTTATAATTGGTGCAGTTCGGACACCCATTGGTAAATTTGGAGGCATGTTATCATCTGTCCGAACCGATGATTTAGCTGCCCATGTGATTCGTGCATTGATGGATCGTTTTGATTTTGATCCTGCAGAAATTGATGATGTCATAATGGGTTGTGCAAATCAGGCTGGAGAGGATAACCGTAATGTAGCTCGTATGGCATTGCTGTTGGCAGGACTACCATTTTCTGTCCCCGGTGAAACGGTAAACCGTCTCTGTGCTTCTGGGATGTCAGCTGCCATTAATGCACATCGAGCCATTCAATCCGGAGATGGAGACCTATTTATAGCAGGGGGAGTAGAACATATGACCCGGGGACCCTGGGTGATATCCAAGGCATCTAAACCTTTTGGCAGAGATTCAGAAATGGAGGATTCCAGTTTTGGCTGGCGTTTCATCAATCCAAAAATGCAGGAAATTTATGGCGCCGAGGGAATGGGGCAGACAGCAGAAAATCTGGCTGAAAAGTACGACATCAATCGGAATGATCAAGATGCTTTTGCCTACCATTCCCAGATGAAAGCTGCACTTGCTCAAAAGGAAGGAACTTTTGAGAATGAAATTGTTCCCGTTGAAATTCCCCAGCGAAAAGCAGAACCAATCATTTTTAAAGATGACGAATTTTTAAAACCCCATACTTCCATTGAGGGATTGGCAAAACTCAAACCCGCCTTTAAAAAAGAGGGCACAGTTACGGCTGGTAATTCATCAGGGCTCAACGACGGTTCCGCAGCCATGCTCATAGCCTCAGAAAATGGAGTTAAAATGCACAATTTGAATCCGTTGGCTCGAATTGTCGCTTCAGCAGCAGTGGGGGTAGAACCTCGCATCATGGGAATAGGTCCGGTGCAAGCTGCCAATAAAGCCTTAGCCAAAGCAGGGTTGACCATGGATGAAATAGATGTTATCGAATTAAATGAAGCATTTTCAGCTCAATCATTGGCCTGTATTCGTCAATGGGGCTTGGCGGATGATGATGCCAGAATAAATTCTAATGGAGGTGCATTGGCATTGGGGCATCCACTGGGAATGACGGGAACTCGAATACTGCAAACCGCTGCACTTGAGCTCCGGAGAAAGCAGAAAAAATATGCCCTGGTTACCATGTGTGTAGGTGTGGGACAGGGCTATGCTGTTATTATAGAAAATATTAATAATTATTAAATGATTTACGAATTTAATGGATATACACCAGTAATACATGAAAGTGCATTTGTACATGAGCTTGCAGCAGTCACTGGTAATGTAATTATTGGCGAGAAAGTGTATATTGGCCCTGGAGCTGCTGTCCGGGGAGATTGGGGTGAGATCAATATTAGTGATGGATGCAACGTACAGGAAAATTGTACCATCCATGTTTTTCCCGGGAAATCCGTGCTATTGAAAGCAGGTGCTCATATTGGACATGGAGCTGTCATTCATGGGGGGAATATTGGTCGGAATACCCTTATTGGAATGAACTCTGTTGTGATGGATGATGCAGAAGTGGGGGACGAATGTATTGTAGGTGCACTTTGCTTTATTAAAGGGGAGATGAAAGTCCCAAACCGGAAATTGGTGGTTGGAAGTCCGGCAATAATAAAGGGGGACATTTCTGATGAGATGATTGCCTGGAAATCTGGCGGCACTAAAATTTATCAGCAGCTTCCAGAAGACTGTTATAATACATTGCGGGAATGTAAACCGCTAAGGGAAATACCCACTAATCGCCCGCCTCAAATAACCAATTTTAAACCGTGGAAAGAGACAAAGAAATAATGGATTACCAAAATTATGCAATGGGGAAATGGGTAAGTGGCGATGGTGATGGCACCCCTCTTTTCAACGCCATAACCGGAGCAGAAATAGGCAGCGCTAATAGTAAAGGTTTAGACTTCGGGCAAATGATGGAATATTCCCGGAAGATTGGCAGTCCGGCGTTAAGAAAAATAACCTTTCAACAGCGAGGTTTAATGCTGAAAGCATTGGCGCTTCATCTGCATGGCATTAAAGGAAAGTTTTACGAATTGAGCGCTGCCACTGGCGCAACCAAAATTGATTCATGGATTGACATTGAAGGCGGAATAGGTAATCTTTTTGCCAATGCATCTCTTAGAAAACAATTTCCTGATCTGCCCTATTATGTGGATGGGGAGCCGGCTAAGTTATCTAAAGAAGGAACCTTTATAGGCCATCATATTATGGTGCCGAAGGAAGGAGTGGCCATCCATATCAATGCATTTAATTTTCCCATTTGGGGGATGCTGGAAAAAATCGCAGTGAATATCATGGCTGGGATGGCAGCCATTGTAAAGCCTGCCACCCTTACCTGTTATTTGACTGAACTCATGGTGCGGGAAATTATTGCTTCGGAAATTTTACCTGAAGGGGCACTCCAACTTATTTGCGGATCAGCCAATGGAATTTTAGATCATATCACTTGCGAAGATGTGGTGACCTTTACTGGTAGCGCCTCCACTGGACAAATGCTTAAATCCAACCCCAAAATTATTGAAGAAGCGGTACCCTTTAATATGGAAGCAGATTCACTAAATGCCTCCATTTTAGGTGAAGATGCTACACCGGGAACGGCAGAGTTTGACCTGTTTATCAAAGAAGTACAGAGAGAGATAACGGTTAAGGCTGGTCAAAAATGTACCGCCGTCCGTAGAATAATTGTTCCTGAAAAATTGGTTGAGGATGTTCAATCAGCGTTGACCAGCCGCTTATCCAAAACCGTCATTGGCGACCCATCTGTTGAGGGGGTTCGCATGGGTTCCTTAGCCGGACAGCCGCAAGTGAAGGAAGTTACTGAAAAAGTAAATTTATTGGCAAAATCTCAGGAAATCGTTTTTGGAGATTTGAACCATTTTGAAGTCACCGGAGCCGATAAAAGTAAGGGGGCATTCATTTCTCCCATTCTGTTTTTAAATGACAGTCCATTTGAAAAAACGGACTGCCACAATATTGAAGCCTTTGGTCCAGTTTCCACCATTCTCCCCTATAAAAATTTGGGCGAAGCCATTGAATTATCCCGCATGGGTAAAGGCTCATTGGTATGCTCCATTGTTACGGCAGATGACAATATTGCTAAGGATTTCGTCATGGGAGCTGCATCCATGCACGGCAGGATTTTAGTTCTGAATAGTGATTGTGCTAAAGAAAGTACCGGTCATGGTTCCCCCATGCCATTGCTCACACATGGTGGTCCGGGAAGAGCTGGTGGCGGAGAAGAAATGGGAGGCAAACGGGGCATTATGCATTATTTGCAGCGCACTGCTATTCAGGGACATCCCACCACTATCACCGCATTGACCAGTCAATATCAATATGGGGGAGAAATGACGGAATCAAATCCACATGTATTCCGCAAACATTTTGAAGAAATTGAAATTGGGGAGACCGTTACTACAGATTCTCATTTAGTCACCCTTGAAAATATTGAAGATTTTGCTGAACTCAGTGGCGATAAATTTTATGCCCACATGGATGAAAATTCCTTAGAGGGCACCATTTTTACAGAGCGGGTTGCCCATGGATATTATATCATGTCCCGAGCAGCAGGCCTGTTTGTAGATCCACCAAAGGGACCGGTGTTGCTCAATTACGGAATTGATGAATGCCGATTTACGAAGCCTGTATATCCCGGTATGACTATTGCGGTTCGATTTACCGTTAAAGAAAAAGTAGATCAGGAAAAACGGTCTGAGGATGATATTGCCAAGGGCATTGTAAAATTCTTAGTGGATGTATATGATGATGAAGGTGAAACAGTTATGCTGGCAACTATATTAACTATGATTAAAAAGAAAAATCAGGATTAGAAAATGAATCCATATGTAAAATTAAATGTTGAGGATGGAATTGGAACCATTGAGTTTTTCCATCCCCAAAGTAATTCGTTGCCGGGGGAAATTCTGCAAAAACTGGCCGATACCATTACGGAAACAGGCAATAATAATGAAGTTTTGGTGGTTGTTTTAAAATCTGGAGGCGATAGAACTTTTTGCGCCGGGGCATCATTTGATGAATTAATGGCAATAGAAAATGAAGTGCAGGGGAAGCAGTTTTTCTCTGGATTTGCCAATGTAATCAACGCAGCCCGGAAATGTCCCAAGTTCATCATCGGAAGAGTTCAGGGAAAAGCTGTAGGTGGCGGTGTTGGAATGGCATCCGCTACCGATTATTGCTTCGCCACCAAATTTGCCTCCATCAAACTTAGTGAATTGGCCATTGGCATTGGCCCATTTGTGGTGGGACCTCCCATTGAAAGAAAAATTGGATCATCTGCCTTTAGTCAACTCACCATCAATGCTACCGAATGGCATTCAGCTGAATGGGCAAGGGAGAAAGGATTGTTTGCAAATGTCTATGATTCTACTGAGGGAATGGATACAGCCATTCAAATGTTGGCTGAAAAATTGGCAGCGTCCAATCCGGATTCCATGCAGGGATTAAAACAAGTTATATGGGATGGTACCGATCATTGGGACAGTTTATTGTTTGAAAGAGCTGCAATGAGTGGAACCCGGGTGCTGTCTGAATTCACAAAAAAAACGTTGGAAAAACTTAAAAAAAGGTAGATGGCTCCAAAGAAAAATACTGTTCCAGCGGAAGCTCTCCATAGAGCTTATGATCTCATGTGCACTGCCAAAGCAATGACAGATATTTATGAGGATAATAAGGATGTTACATCTAAGTATGTACATGCCACTTCTCGCGGACATGAAGCCATTCAGATTGCTATGGGGATGCAGCTTGAACCCCAGGATTGGGTGGCGCCCTACTACCGTGATGATGCACTGCTTCTCAGTTTGGGCATGTCCCCCTATGAGCTAATGCTTCAACTTCAAGCTAAGAAAGATGATCCCTTTTCTGGGGGTCGCTCTTATTATTCCCATCCCAGTTTACGGCGGGATGATATGCCCAAGATTCCCCATCAATCATCGGCAACGGGGATGCAGGCAATCCCCACAACTGGCGTTGCAATGGGAATACAATATTTAGAAAAAGAGAAATTGGCAAATGACAAAGCAGTAGTGGTATGTTCAATGGGAGACGGCTCAATTACGGAAGGAGAAGTTTCCGAAGCATTCCATATGACAGCATTGAAACAGTTTCCAATACTCTATTTAATTCAGAATAATGGTTGGGATATTTCCGCCAGCGGTGATGAAGTTCGTGCTAATGATATTGTAGATTATGTGAAAGGTTATGGTGGAATTGAAATAGCGGAGGTTGCGGGAAATGATTTTAGTGAGTCCTATTTTACTATTCAAAAAATTATTAAAACCATGCGAAAAGAACGGCGTCCATTTCTGCTTCATGCGGAAGTGCCTTTGCTGAACCACCATACATCAGGAGTACGCATGGAATGGTACAGGGATGATTTAGAAGAGCATCAAAAAAAAGATCCACTACCTATTCTCAAAGTACAATTAAAAGAGAGTGGAGTTAGCCCTGCAGAAATAAAAAAAATAGAAGATGAGTCGGTTATAAATGTAGCTGCTGATTTTAAAAAGGCGGTTCAAGCAGATGATCCTGATCCTGAAAAATTGTTTGAAAATGTTTTTCATCCAACGGAAGTAACAGAGGAAAAGGGAGATCGAACCCCTGCTGGCGCATCCCCAACTATTATGGTGGACTGTGCCCTGCTTGCCATCAAAGAACTCATGGAAGATCATCCGGAATGCCTATTGTATGGGCAGGATGTTGGCAAGCGTTTGGGTGGCGTATTTCGGGAAGCAGCAACATTGGCTGATACTTTTGGTGATAATCGAGTATTCAATACACCTATTCAAGAAGCCTTCATCATTGGAAGCACCGTGGGAATGTCCGCAGTTGGAAGCAAGCCTATTGTAGAGGTGCAATTTGCCGATTACATCTGGCCGGGACTCAACCAATTGTTCACCGAAGTGAGCCGTTCTTGTTATCTATCTAGGGGAAAGTGGCCGGTAAGTTGTATAATTCGTGTTCCCATTGGTGCTTATGGTAGTGGTGGACCATATCATTCATCTTCTGTGGAATCCGTGCTAGCGAATATTAGGGGCATTAAAATTGTGTATCCCTCCAACTCTGCTGATATGAAGGGACTCATGAAAGCAGCCTATCATGATCCCAATCCAGTGGTAATGCTGGAGCATAAGGGGCTGTACTGGAGCAAAATTAAGGGGACTGAGTCAGCCATTTGTCCGGAGCCAAGTCGTGATTATATCCTGCCCCTTGGAAAAGGGAAGTTAGTTTTGGAAGCAGAAAAACTGCAGGTGGGAAACGGCAATTCCATTGCTATCATCACCTATGGCATGGGAGTCTATTGGGCAAAATCAGCCGCAGATAAATTCCCTGGACAGGTAGAAATTATTGATTTGAGAACCATTTATCCATTGGATGAAGAATTGATTTTTGAATCGGTGAATAAACATAGTCGATGTTTAGTGGTTTCGGAAGAGCCTAAGGAAAATTCATTTGCACAGGCATTGGCAGGGAGAATTCAGGAAAACTGTTTCAGCAACCTAGATGCACCGGTGACAGTCGTTGGGGCGGAGAATGTACCGGCAATTCCCTTAAACTCAATCTTAGAAGAACGGTATCTACCAAATGCGGAAAAAGTGGCTGAGGCTATCGAAAATTTATTGTTATTTTAATGATAAAGAATTTTCTTAATTTTTGGGTACAAGAAAGTAAATTCATAAACAACTATAAACCAGTTAATCATTAATAATAAATCGCTAACAATTAAATAAATGGCATATTTATCAACTGAATGGAACGGCACTGAATATTTTCCCATTCATGATTTTCATCATGTGGAATATCTAGTAGGCAACGCCAAACAGGCTGTTTATTATTACAGATCTGCCTTTGGATTTGAACCCCATGCCTACTGTGGACCTGAAACAGGTGTTCGGGAAAAAGTATCCTACGTTCTGAAAAAGAATCGCCAATACTTTGTATTTACCACTCCACTTAATTCGGAGCATCCCGGATCTGATTGGCTGAAAAAACATGGCGATGGAATTTATGATATTGCCTTTTCCGTTGATTGCGACAAAACGGCTTATGATTCCTGTTTATCACGGGGCGCTAAGGGAGTTGATGAACCTACCATCACCAAAGATGAAAATAGTGAATTTGGCCAGTCCTCCATTAAAACCTACGGCGACATTATTCATTCCTTTATTTATGATTCCAATTATTCTGGATTATGGGCACCGGGATTTTCACCATTAAATCTCCCTGATATCTCATGCCCCGATACGGCTCTCATTACCATTGACCATGTGGTAGGAAATGTAGAAACGGGCAAGATGGATGAATGGCAGGATTTTTATGAAAGAATTTTTGGATTTACCACTTTCGTTCGATTTGATGAAACGGATATCAGTACGCAATATTCATCCCTGAAATCAATTGTGGTTCGCTCAAAAAACTGGCGGGTAAAACTCCCTATTAATGAACCGGCAAGTGGTATAAAAAAATCCCAAATAGAAGAATACCTAGATTTTAATGAAGGTGCCGGCGTGCAACATGTGGCAATATTAACCGATGATATTATAAAATCAATTACAGCTTTGCGGGCAAATGGCGTGGACTTTCTGGATGTCCCAGATACCTACTATGATGATTTGGAAAAGAGAGTTGGCCCCATTGATGAGAATATGGCTGTATTGAAAAAACTAAAGATTCTGGTGGACAGAGATGAGGAAGGATATCTCCTGCAATTGTTTACCAAACCTTTAGAAGATCGCCCAACATTATTTATCGAAATTATCCAAAGGAAGGGCTCCCGTGGATTTGGGCAGGGGAATTTTCAGGCATTGTTTGAGTCTATAGAACGTGAACAAGAACTGAGAGGAAACCTTTAATGATAGAAGATTTAAAAAAACAGAAAAATTTCCAATTTCCAATTTCAAGTTTCCTTTTCTAAAATGCCTTTTTACCACAAACAGGGAAAAATTCCAGCCAAGCGGCATACTGCCTTTAAAAAGGAAGACGGGAGTATTTACTATGAAGAATTGGTGAGCCGTGAAGGATTTTCTGGTATGTACAGCAATCTCTACCATTTACAGCGACCAACCAAAATTTCTAAAGTGGGTGAGCTCATTAAACAGGAATTAATCAAAGCCGAAAGCAAACACAGAGCCCGACATATTACCACTGCCAATTTAGATTCTTCCGGTGACGCCCTTTCTGCCAGAATGCCCCTATTCTTCAATCCGGATATTACTATTTCAGTTGCCACTATTACCGAAAACATGGAGTATTGCTATCGAAATGGAACTGCCGATGAGGTGCTGTATATTCAGTCCGGGGAAGGTAAGCTCATTTCTAACTTTGGTACTATACAGATTAAACCTGGTGATTATATGGTGATACCTCGAGGTGTAATTTGGCAAATGAGTCCATCAGAAACGGTTCGCATGCTGGTTATAGAATCGGCAGGACCTGTAGAAACACCCAACCGTTACCGCAACCGCTTTGGTCAGCTAATGGAGCATTCCCCATTTTGTGAAAGAGATATTCAAGCGCCCCAATTACAGGAACCCATTAACAATAAAAATGAGTGTCGGGTAAAAGTTAAAACTTTACATGGAATTCAGGAATATACCTATGCCCATCATCCTTGTGATGTGGTAGGGTGGGATGGCTATTACTTCCCCTGGAAAATTAGCATCCATGATTTTGAACCCATTGTAGGCAGTATTCATCAACCACCACCAGTTCACCAGACATTTCAGGGGCAGGGATTTGTCATTTGTTCTTTTGTGCCCCGTTTATTTGATTTTCATCCCGATTCAATTCCTGCGCCCTATCCCCATTCTAATGTGGATTCTGATGAAGTCATTTATTATTCCAGAGGGGATTTTATGAGCCGTCAGGGAATTCAGAAAGAATCTATTACCCTGCACCCCATGGGTTTACCCCATGGACCGCAACCCGGGAAATATGAAAGTTCAATTGGCAAAAAGAAAACCGATGAACTGGCAGTAATGATTGACACCTTCAAACCCTTACATGTAACTGAAGCAGCCTTAGGGATTGATGATAAAAATTATCCATTGAGTTGGTTGAATTAATTTTTACAATATTATATAGGAAATTAAATGAAACTTATCAGTTATAAAAAAAATGGAAATATAAAATTAGGGGCATTTGAAGAGGGGAAAATCTATGACCTCCATGCTTTGGATGGCCATATTGCAGACAATATGCTGGAATTTCTCCAAGGAGGGGAAGAACAATTGCAATTAGCGATGGCAGCCATGGAAG
>Ga0187833_10005273_pt1 | contig 12264 bp, 9 predicted proteins | sample ETNtaG_37_FD_167968 | JGI IMG/M metagenome (GOLD analysis project Ga0187833, IMG submission 167968) | Marine microbial and viral communities from oxygen minimum zone, Eastern Pacific Ocean - ETNP2014_SV_400_PacBio MetaG (Illumina Assembly) | ecosystem: Environmental > Aquatic > Marine > Hypoxic... | reverse complement strand
AAATTGGTAATGCTAGTTGGTTTAAATCAATATCAGAAATTCACAAAAATAAAGAAAATGATTTCAATTCAAAATTCCATAAAAGATTAGCTTATGATGAAATTTTAGCTAATCTGCTAGTTTTATCTCAGGTAAGGAAAAAAGTGAAAAAATTAAAGAAAAAAAACAAGAATTTTGATGGTTATCTATCAGAGAGAATTATTAATAGTTTAAAATTTTCCTTAACCGCTAACCAAATGAAGATTATTGGAGAAATTAATAATGATTTAAAATCTAATTTTAAAATGTTTAGACTCTTACAAGGAGATGTGGGAAGTGGAAAAACAATTATTTCATTTGTGGCAGCAGCAAATGTAATAAGATCTAATTGGCAAATAGCATTAATGGCTCCTACAGAAATTCTAGCTAAACAACACTACGATCTTGCAACTAAAATATTCAAATCAACTGATGTAGCTATTAAATTTTTATCTGGCAAGTCTAATTTTAAGGAAAAAAAAACAATTCAAAAAAATTTAGCAAATGGGAAAATAAATTTTATAATTGGAACTCATGCACTGTTCCAAAAAAACATTTTATTTAAAAAATTAGGATTAATTATCATTGATGAGCAGCATAAATTTGGAGTAAAGCAAAGAATAGATCTTTCTAATAAAGGCGGCAAGGATTGCGATATACTTTTAATGTCTGCCACTCCGATTCCGCGTTCATTAATTTTAGCTTTTTATGGAGATATGGACGTGTCTAAACTGATAGAAAAACCTATGTTTAGAAAGGATATTATTACACTGAGCAAACCTGAAGAAAAAATTGATGAAATAATAATCTTTATTAAAAATCAAATTAAAAATGGAAACCAAATTTTTTGGGTCTGTCCGCTAATTGAAGAGTCAAAAAAATTAGCTTACTCAGCGGCAGTAAAAAAATATAATCATTTATCAAAAATATTTCCAAACAAAATTGGATTAATTCATGGTAGTTTAAATAAGGATGAAAGAAATAAAGTCTTAAATGATTTTTTAAGAAAAACTATTGACATATTGATATCAACAACTGTTATAGAAGTAGGAATTGATTTTCCAAATGCAAATGTAATAGTTATTGAAAATTCTAATAAATTTGGTTTATCACAACTTCATCAATTAAGAGGTAGAGTTGGCAGAGGAACAAGTCAAAGTACATGCATTTTACTATATAAAAATAATTTGAGCAAAAAAGCCAAAAAAAGAATTAAAATACTAAAATCATCAAATGATGGTTTTTTTATTGCGGAAGAAGATATGAAATTAAGAGGGTTCGGTGATGTTTTGGGTTTTCAACAAAGCGGGATTAAAGATTTTAAATTGGCTGATCCCATCCATCATGAAGATCTTTTTAAAATAGCTGAACAAAACATAAAAGAAATTGAACATGATGAAAATAATTTTAAGAGATATAATTTTTTGCTCAAGTTATTTGACAAAGCGGATATAATAAATCAAATTAATTAAAAAATATTATTTAGGATTTGATGTTCCGGCAGAAACAATAAATTTTGACGCTTCTTCAAAAGTTAAGTCTAAATAAATTATCTCTTCTTTTGGAAACATTAGTAAAAAACCGCTGGTTGGATTAGGGGTGGTTGGTACAAAAACATTTATTAAATTTTTCTTTGTTTTATTAGATATCTCTCCAGAGTTTTCTTTCGTTGCAAAACCGACCGCCCATGATCCTTTTCTTGGATATTCGACTAATACAACATTTTTTTTTTCTTTATCTGTTTTTGTAAATGTCTCGGTCATTTGCCCTAGTGCTGAGTAAATAGTTCTTAAAATAGGTATCCTTTTTAAAACCTTGTTGAATAAATTTAGTAATGATTTTCCAATAAATGATAATGATAACCAACCAATTAACGTAATTAAAATTAAGGATATGATTATTTCAACTCCAGGAATATTATATGGCAAATAATAATTTGGATTAATTTCCTTGGGTAGCATTTTTGATGAAATTGAAACAAAAAAAATAGTTACATAAGCTGTTATACCTATAGGAATTAAAATAACTATCCCAGCAATGAAATAGTTCCTAATTTTTGCAAAAATACTTCTTTTTTTTTCTTTTTTTGCCATTTAATATACTAGTATTTTTATGAGTAAAATTCATAACATAAATAGAAGAAAGTTTCTTGAAATATTTGGTGGTTGTAGTTGTGGTTTATTGATTGCATCTTGTACTACCGCACCGATAACTGAAAGAAAACAATTAAAACTATTACCAGAAAGCACACTAAACAGACAGGCAGCACAAATATATGAAAAGGTTAAAAGAAAAACAAAATTAAGTGATAATGAAAAACAGCTGCAAGAAATTAAAGAAATAGGATCTAGAATTGAAGAAGCTGTGAGTGCATATTTTACCTCTATAAACGAAAAAGATCCTACTTATAATTTTCAATGGGAATATATTTTGGTTGATAATGATAAAATAAAAAATGCATGGTGTATGCCGGGAGGTAAAATTGCAGTTTATAGCGGCATTCTTAAAATTACAAAAAATAAACATGGTTTAGCAGCAGTAATGGGTCATGAAATCGCGCATGCCGTTGCTAAACATTCTATTGAAAGAGCAAGTCGCGCTTTGATTTTAAATGTTGGAACCGCTGCAATAGATATATTCACTGGAGGAGCAATATCCAACACACAAAGAACTACTGGTGTAGATGTTGCGGGAATGTTAAGAACTTTTGGTATCGATAATCCTTTTGGAAGAAAACAAGAAAGCGAAGCTGACTATTTAGGGTTAATTTTTGCATCACTCGCTGGATTTGATATTAGAGAATCAATAAAAATTTGGGAAAGAATGAGAGAAGCTCATAAAGGTCAGGAGCCACCTGAATGGATGAGTACGCATCCTTCGAGCGAACGAAGGATAGAATCCTTAAAAAATTGGATACCTGGTGTTATAATGAATTATCCTCCCATAAAAAAAAATTCATAAAAGTAGCGTCAGTAAACAAAAATTTTATTGTAATAATGTGAGAAAAAAAAATTAATTTTGAAAGATATGAATATTTCTAATGTATTAAACTCCTATTTACAAATAAATTATCTGTCACTCTGAGTCCACTTAGGATACTGAAAGTTTTGTTTTTATAGATTTTTTTTAAATCAAAATTATAACTATTCAAAAAGTCTATTGTGTTTTTTTCTTTCTCTTTAAAATTTATTTTTGTACTACCTATTTCAGTGTAAATTACATTTATTTTATTTTCTGATAATAATTTTTTAGCACCTTTTAAAACGTTTAAATCATTACCTTCAGTATCTATTTTTAGAATATCAATATTTTCAATTTTATTACTCAAACAAAAATTATCTAAAGTTTGAGTTTGAACATTTATTTCTGAAAAACCACCAATTCTTTTAAAAGGTTGCAATATTTGCATAATGAATTTTCTTGAAATTGTCCATTTTTTGTCATCCTTAAGCAATGGATTTAGACTAGATCCTGCTGGTTCCATGAATGTATTCAAATAAAATTTTTTATTAGTATTTGAATTATCAAAAGCTAAATTAAAATATTTAACTTTTTCATTTTGAAGAAGATGTTTTATATAATTTTTAACATTTGGATTTGGATCAAATAAAAAAAAATTAGATTCTAATCCTAATTTTTGTTCATTTTTGATAAGATTTTCAGTAAAAGTTCCTCGAAAACATCCAACGTCAAATACAATTTTATCTTTTTTTTTTAAATATTCTTTAATGTCTCTTTCAATCTCATTAGAAGAAAATTTATTTAATAAATTATAAACTAAGTGCTGCATTCGATCCTGCCATTTTTTAAATATTATTAACCAACATTAATTAATGTACCTAGAAATTTTTTCATAAAGTGATGCTACATCACAACAAATCCAGAACCAAGTTCATTAACGCTTTTTCATTTTTAAATACTATCATTCAATTCCCTTTTTTTCGTACACAATTCTAAACGCACCACTTAATGAAATTAACGTTTTTTATAAAAGTAGTAATATATAAAATCGTCAAAACACTAGTTTTTGCCGAGCCGTTTGGATTCGCTTCAATGACACTTTCCTTAAAAGGAAAGCACTCCTACAACCAAGCTCATTGCCATTGCTAAATAATTTAGCTTTCAACGTCAAGAAAAAAAGTCTGACCACACTCTGCACACTATAGTTTTTTCAATTTTTTCTTAATCTTACAGCTACTTGTTTTGAAAAAAAAGAAACTGCTAACACTTCATAAGCAAAACTAAATTTTTTGCAGAATTCATTTAGTGCTTTATATTCATCTTTTTCCCATTCATCATTCATTAAAAATTCATCAAAAATTAAAATTGATTTTTCATCAATTACTTTATTTGAATAATTTAAGGCGCACAAAGTTGACGAATATAAATCTGCATCAAAATTTATTAGTGATGCCAAAGGCCTTTTTTCGGAAAAAAATTTTGGTAGAGTATTTTCAAAATTGCCGACAATAAATTCTCCCCCTTCAATTTTAGGCAGTGAACCGTAACTAGAATAACTACCTTTAGCTACATTATCCCAAGATTCAGGCAGTCCGATAAAGGTGTCAAAGCCAAAACCTTTTTTTAAGGTATTGATGAGATACTGAAATGAATTTCCATTCCAAACACCAAATTCATAAAAAGGTCTTGATTTGTCAGCTAGTTCTACAACGGCATCGAAAAAATTCCAGCGATTGAAAAATATTTTTGGTAGTTGCGGCAGCGAAAAAACCCACTTGATTGATCTCGTGTATGGATGATTTGATTCTGGAGAAGTAATCAAAACATCAAAATCATTAAATTTCCCTTTAAAACCCTTTAATGCGCATATCATAATTTTAGCTTTTATAAACTTCTTGTCAAAATCGTATAATTTTTTGAGTATAGTTAAAGCTGCATCAATATCTGAAGCAAGCGAGTGCAAGTTCCAGTAGGCATCAGAATAATTTGGATTAATTTGAATTGCTTTTTCATAACAACTTTTTGCTTTATGCAACACCCCTAATTCTTGTAGTATACTTCCAAGATTATTGTGCGCATCTACATAATTGGGATTAATTTGAATCGCTTTTTCATAACAGCTTTTTGCTTTATGTAATTCTCCTAGTTCTCGCAATATTCTTCCAAAATTATTATGTGCTTCTGCATAGTTAGGATTAATATGGATTGCTTTTTGAAGTAATGGTTTCGCTAATTCAAATCTCTTAGTTTGTACAAATAATGTTCCTAAATAAAAAATTGATCCAAAATGATTAGGATTTTTTTTTAATATTTCTTTATAAAGATTATGAGCAACTTGTAAATTATTTTTCTGATGATTTTGAACAGCTAGTTCAAAAGTTTCTTTTGTTGTTAGATTTTTTTTTTCATTCATTTCAGTTAATTGAATTGCAAACCAACAAACCCGGAACCAAGATTCCTAAAAACTTTTTCATTCTTAAATACTATCATCCTGCCCTTTTTTTCGTACACAATTCTGTACACACTCTGTACTCATTACTATTAAAATTAACGTATTTTATGAAAATTAGAATTATAAAAACTATCAAAACACAAAGGTTTTGGTGAGCCGTATTGGATTCGAACCAATGACACCTTCCTTAAAAGGGAAGTGCTCTACCAACTGAGCTAACGGCCCCGTAAAACGTATTAATATATTCTTTTGAATCTTTTTCAATTGTTAATATGTATTGTTACAAATAAGCCTATATTATATTGATATATTTGTTGTAAAATTTATCAAAATTATTACTTTTAATTGCCTCTCTAATTTTTTTCATTAATTGCTGATAAAAAAATACATTATTGAGTGTTAAAATCATAGACGCCAGTATCTCGTTTGAATTTATTAAATGGTTAAGATAACTTTTTGAATAAGTATTAAGATTTCTAATATTTACGCTTTGATTTAAGGGTGAATCGTCTTTCTGATATTTTGAATTTTTTAAATTAAGTCTACCTTCCCAGGTAAAAGCCAGTCCAGTTCTACCGGACCTAGTTGGCAAAACACAATCAAACATATCAATACCTTTTTTTACAGCTTCCAATATATCTGATGGTGTTCCTACACCCATTAAATATCTAGGTTTATTTTTTGGCATAAAGGGAACTATATCATCAAGAACTTTGAACATTTGTTTTTGAGTTTCACCAACTGCTAAACCTCCTAATGCATAACCATCAAAACCGAGTTTTATTAATCCATCTAAACTCTCTAATCTTAAATCCTTATAAATTCCTCCCTGAACTATTCCGAATAAAGCCTTTTTTGGATTATTACCAAATTCTTTTCTTGATCTTTCTGCCCAATTTTGAGAAAGCTTTAAAGACTGACTAATTTTTCTCTTGTCAGTAGACAATTTTGGACATTCATCCAAAACCATCACAATATCAGAATTTAGATCTTTTTGAATTTTTATACTTTCTTCAGGACTTAATGTAAATTTTTTGCCATCTACGTGTGAATTAAAAATTGCTCCCTTTTTATCAATTTTAACAAGTTTAGATAACGACATAATTTGAAAACCACCAGAATCAGTTAGTATAGGTAGTTTACAATTCATAAATTCATGAAGCCCACCTACTCTTCTAATTCTCTCAATTCCTGGTCTAATCATTAAATGATATGTATTAGATAAAATTATTTGAGCTCCAGCTAACGCAACATCTTCGATAAAAGCAGATTTAATTGTACCTTGTGTACCAACCGTCATAAAGGCCGGTGTATCTATATTGCCTCTATATGTAAAAATTTGACCAGCACGAGAGAAGTTGTCTTCATTCAAAAGATTGAAAGAAAATTTTTCTTTAGACATCTAGGTGTTATATTATTTGGCTAATAGACTTATAATTTTATCTGGTTCTGAAACTTCTCCATTAGAACCTTGTCCTTTTTTAATTAAATCAACAAATTCCATTCCTTCAACTACTTTTCCAAAAACAGTATATTGTCTATCTAAATAGGGAGCCGCTTTAAAACATATAAAAAACTGACTATTAGCACTATTTGGATTTGCAGAACGTGCCATAGATAAAGTTCCCCTCTCATGCGGTAATTCACTAAATTCAGCTTTTAAATCAGGATAATTTGATCCTCCGGTACCCGCGCGTTTAAGATCATAACTTTGCAAATTTGAATTACCGAATTGAACATCGCCTGTTTGAGCCATAAAGCCATCTATTACTCTATGAAAGACCACACCATTATATTTTTTTTCTTTAGAAAGATCTTGAAATCTTTTCACATGATTGGGAGCTATATCTTTGAATAATTCGATCACAACATCTCCATTTTTTAATTTTAAAATCATAGTATTTTCCATCGCATAAGAATGTTTAACAAATATAGTAAATATTAGAATAAAAAATATTCTTTTATTCATATTTTTTTTTTATCAATTTTTCAGTACTTTTTGTAACAAAATTATTAATTTTTCCATTTAATTTTGCTATTTCTTTTACAAGATTTGATGAAATTACTTGGTTATTTGGATCTGACATCAAAAAAACTGTTTCAATTTTATTATTTAATTGTCTGTTCATTCCTGATAATTGAAATTCATATTCAAAATCTGAAACGGCTCTTAATCCTCGAAACATGATTGATGCTTTGTTTTTTAAGCAAAGTGATGTTGTTAAAGTATCAAATGCTATAACTTTAACAACATTGTTTTTAAAATTTAAATCTGCAAAAAGTGCTTTTTTTATTATTGAAACTCTTTCCTCAGATGAAAATAAACAATTTTTTGAAGAATCATGTGAAACACCTATAATTAATTTATTAACTATTTTTAGTGCTCTTCTGATTACATCAATATGTCCATGTGTAATTGGATCAAAAGTTCCTGGATAGATACCAATTTTTTTCATAATAAATTAATTAAAATTATCCTCAATTTTTATCGCTGATACAACTTTTTCATCAGTAGAAATTTTAAAAATTCTGACACCTTGGGTATTTCTACCAGCAATTCTGATTTCTTTAACTGCACATCTTATTATTTTTCCTTTGTCAGTAGATAAAATAATTTCATCACCCTCATTTACAGGAAAAGAAGCTGCTACATTTCCGTTTCTTGATGAAGCCACAATGCCAATAATTCCTTTTCCTCCTCTATTAGTAACTCTATAATCATAAAACGATGTTCTTTTTCCAAAACCATTTTCTGTAATGGATAAGATATATTTTTGTCGTGCGATTACTTCAGATTTCTTAACTCTATCAGCAGCACCATTCTTTAACAATTTTTTTGCAATTTTTGGATTTATATCAACAACATTTAAAACTGATAACGAGATTACTTCATCATCAACAGATAAATTTATGCCCTTAATACCTTTAGATGATCGCCCCTTAAATATTCTTAATTTTTTTGACATAAATCTTATGCATTTACCCAATTTTGTGCTTAATATTAAATCTTGATCTTCTTTACAAATCTTTACTCCAATTATTTTATCATCGCTATCTAATTTCATAGCTATTTTTCCTGTAGATTGAATACTAGAAAAATCTTCTAAACTATTTTTCCTAATTTTTCCTTTTTGTGTAGCAAAAATTACATAAAATTTTTTCCATTCCTTTTCACTCTCTGGTAACGGCATAATTGAGCTTATTGACTGATGACTTTTAAGAGGAAGAAGGTTAAATAAAGTTTTTCCTTTTGAGCTTGCGGTGCCCTGGGGTATTTTCCAAGTCTTAAGTTTATAAACTAATCCTTGAGTAGAAAAAAATAATATAGGTGTATGGGAATTCGCCGTAAAAATCTGCACAACATAATCTTCATCTCTCGTTTTAATTCCAGCCTTTCCTTTTCCTCCTCTTTTTTGAATTTTTAATGAGGAAAGTGAACCTCTTTTAATATAACCCTTGTGTGTAATTGTAATTACAACAGCTTCTTTTTGTATAGTTTCTTCAATATTATAATTTAAAACTGCATCAATAATTTTGGTTCTTCTTTTTACTGAAAATTTTTCTTTAATTCTATTCAACTCATTAATAATTACATTAAATAGTTCCTTTTTAGATTTTAAAATTTTTTCATATTCCTTAATTAATAAAGCAAGTTTTTTTGTTTCAGCTTCTATTTCATTAATTCCATAAGCTGTTAATTTTTGTAGTCTTAGATCAAGAATTGCCATAACTTGATTCTCAGATAATCTATAGACGCTTCCGCTTTTTTCAGATCTTATAAGTTTTATTAGTTTATTTGTTTTATTAATTCTCCATTTTTTTACTAATAAAGTTTTTTTTGCGTTTTCAACTGTATCCGATTTTTTTATAATTTTAATAACGGAATCAATATTTTCAACTGATACGGAAATACCTAATAAAATATGTGCTCTATCAAGCGCTTTGTTTAAATCAAATTTAATTTTTTTTGTTAAAGTTTTTTCTCTAAAATTAACAAATTCAGATATAAATTCTTTTAAATTTAGTATTTTTGGTTTTCCACCAACAATAGCCAACGTATTAAAACCAAATGAGCTCTCTACTGAAGTTAATTTATATAATTGTCTTTTGACTGTTTCGGGTTCAACATTTCTTCTTAAATCTATTACAACTCTTACTCCTTTATAATTTGATTCATCTCTAATATCACTTATACCTTCAATTTTCTTATCTCTTGCTAGCTCTGCAATTCTTTCATTTAAAATTGATTTGTTAATTTGATATGGTATCGATTTTATTACTAAACATTCTTTTCCATTTTTTAAAATTTCTGTCTCAATTTCTCCTCTTATTTTAATTGATCCTCTGCCCTTGTTGTATCCTTGTTTCAAGATATCCTGACCAACAACTATTCCTCCAGTTGGAAAATCCGGACCTGGAATTTTTTTCATTAACTGCGAAATAGTAATATCTTTGTTATTGATAAAAGCCACGGTTCCATCAATAATTTCACCCAAATTATGTGGTGGAATACTTGTAGCCATTCCCACTGCTATACCTCCCGCTCCATTAACTAACAAGTTTGGAAATTGCGATGGTAAAACAGTAGGTTCTTTTTCTGTATCATCATAATTGTTTCTGAAATCAATTGTATTTTTCTCTATATCATCAATTAAAAATTGAGATATTTTTGCCAATTTAGTTTCTGTATATCTCATTGCCGCAGGTGGATCACCATCAATAGAACCAAAATTTCCTTGGCCATCAATTAGTGGTATACTCATTGAAAAGTTTTGTGTAAGTCTTACTAAAGCATCATATACAGCTTGATCTCCATGTGGATGGTATTTACCAATAACATCACCAACTACTCTTGCTGATTTTCTAAACTGTTTGGACCAATCAAAACCACCTTTATACATAGCGTAAATTATTCTTCTATGAACCGGTTTTAATCCATCTCTTACATCTGGTAAGGCTCTGCTTACTATCACACTCATTGCGTATGATAAATAAGACGAACTCATTTCATCATAGATAAGTACTGGTTTATAATTTTTTTTATCTAGATGAGGTTCTGTATTTTCCATTAAAATTAAAAAGGAATTTCATCGTCCAAATCATTTGATAAAATATTTTCATCATTTGGAAGTGAACTCTTCTCAGTAGTATTATTGCGTAAACTTTCTATTTGACTGTTTTTGCTACTTAGTATTTTAAATGTTGAATTAAATCCTTGCAGAACTACCTCTGTTGAATATCTATCAAGACCAGATTTTTCATCTTTCCATTTTCTTGTAGTTAATTGTCCTTCGATATAAACCTGCGTACCTTTTTTTACATATTGTTGTACTACATTTACCAAACCTTCGTTAAAAATTACAATTCTGTGCCATTCCGTTTTTTCTTTTTTTTCTCCTGTATTCTTATCTTTCCACGTATTACTGGTAGCCAAACTTAGTCTGGCAACATTTTTTCCACTTACCATTTGCTTAATTTCAGGGTCAGCGCCTAAACGGCCAATTAAAAGAACTTTATTTAAACTTCCTGCCATATTATTTATTTATAGATTTATTAAATGATTAATTGTTAATATCTATAAATATAACATATTTTCATCTTTTTATTAATAGGTTAGATTAAGTTGTAAAAAAATATGCTTAAAAAAATCGTTATAAAAGGCGCAAAAGAACACAATTTAAAAAATATTTCACTTGAAATCCCAAAAAACAAATTTATTGTGATAACGGGTCTTTCAGGTTCAGGAAAATCATCTTTAGCTTTTGATACAATATATGCTGAAGGTCAAAGAAGATATGTCGAAAGCCTTTCCTCTTACGCTAGACAATTTTTAGACAAAATGAAAAAACCTAAAGTTGATTTAATTGAAGGTTTAAGCCCTGCTATATCAATAGAACAAAAAAATACTTCAAAAAATCCTAGATCTACAGTCGCTACAGTTACCGAAATTTATGATTACATGAGAGTATTGTTTGCCCGTGCCGGCACACCTTATTCACCTTTCACAGGAAAACCTATTAAATCTCAAAGTGTAGCTGAAATTGTAGATAAAATAAAAAATCTACCAAAAAAAAATACAATATATTTGTTAGCCCCAATAGTAAGAGGAAGAAAAGGTGAATATAAAAAAGAAATTCTAAGTTACAAAAGAAGAGGATTTCAAAGAATAAAAGTGGATGGCTTATATTATAATATTGATCAATTTCCTAATTTAAATAAAAAAATTAAACATGAAATATCCATAGTAGTAGATAGAATAATTATAAATAATGAATTGGGTAATAGACTAGCGGAAGGAGTTGAAACTGCTCTTAATTTATCTGATGGATTGCTATTTGTAGAATATGAAAACGAAACTCTCCCAAAAAAATACAGAAAAATAGAAAAAATTATATTTTCGTCCAAATTTGCTTGTCCAGAAAGTGGTTTTACAATTGAAGAAATAGAACCAAGATTATTTTCATTTAATAGTCCTTACGGCGCTTGTGAAGAATGTGAAGGTATCGGTATAAATTTAAATATTGATCCCAACCTAGTAGTTCCAAATAATAAAAAAAGTTTAGCTGAAGGCGCTATTGAACCTTGGGCAAAATCGACTACATTATACTATGCTCAAACACTAGCATCACTGTCAAAACACTATAATTTTTCTCTAGATGAAAAATGGAGAAAACTATCCAAAGAAATAAAAGATATAATTCTTTTTGGTTCTCATGATGATGAAATTAAGTTCTCTTATGATGATGGTTATGAAAAATATTCCACTAAAAAAACCTTTGAAGGTGTAATTAATAATTTAGAAAGAAGATATTTAGAAACTGAAAGTGAATGGA
>Ga0187833_10005271_pt1 | contig 12265 bp, 10 predicted proteins | sample ETNtaG_37_FD_167968 | JGI IMG/M metagenome (GOLD analysis project Ga0187833, IMG submission 167968) | Marine microbial and viral communities from oxygen minimum zone, Eastern Pacific Ocean - ETNP2014_SV_400_PacBio MetaG (Illumina Assembly) | ecosystem: Environmental > Aquatic > Marine > Hypoxic... | reverse complement strand
TACCATTGGTCTATATATTTGAAGAAGCAAGATCTATTTTAGTAAATAATGTAGTAAATTATAAAAATATTATGAATGCACTAACGTTAAATTTATTTTATTTTGTAGGTGCCATTATTGTTTTCTATTTAGCTTTTTACGAAGCACGAAAAAAAGGCACTTTGGTTAATATGGGAGAATAATTTGGTGCGCCCGCAAGGAGTCGAACCCTGAACCTCCAGAGCCGAAATCTGGCGCTCTATCCAGTTGAGCTACAAGCGCATATAGTATTATTATTATAAATTATGAAAAATATCATTAATTTAATTGTCAAAAATGAGGATAAAGTACAAAGGGTTGATGTATTCATAAATAACAAAGAAGATTCACTCAGCAGAACAAGAATTAAAAATCTTATACTAAAAAAAAAACTAACTCTTAATAATGTGGTTCTAGAAGATCCATCAAAAAAAGTAACTCCAGGGGATATCTTAAAACTTGAAATTCCAGAACCAAGTAAAACAACATTGAATCCTTATAACTACAAATTAGATATTATTTATGAAGACGATGACTTACTTATAATAAATAAATCAGCAGGTATATCTATGCATCCAGGTGCAGGCAATTATGACAATACAATAGTAAATGCCTTAATGAATTACTGTGGTGGAAATCTATCAACAATAGGTGACGAACTAAGACCTGGAATAGTTCATAGAATTGATAAAGATACCTCTGGTCTGATTGTCATTGCAAAAAATAATAATGCCCATGAATATTTATCAAATCAATTTAAAAAACATACAATTAAAAGAGTTTATCAAGTTTTGATTTGGGGAAAACTAAGACCACAATCTGGAAAAATTGAAACGTTAATCACAAGAAGTTCAAAAAATAGACAATTAATGCAAGTTGGAATTTCAAAAGGAAAAACAGCCATTACCAATTATAAAACATTAGAGATTTTTGAAAATGAAAAAACACCAACTTTTAGTTTTATTGAGTGTTTGCTTGAAACAGGAAGAACTCATCAAATAAGAGTTCATATGAGCTATAAGGGAAATAATATTTTGGGAGATAAAAAATATAAGAAAAAATTTAAAAAATTTAAGAACATTGACGAGGAATTAGAAAAATCAATTTTGAAGCTAGACAGACAATTTCTTCATGCAAAAGTCCTGGGTTTTAAACATCCAGGCACGGGGGAAGAATTAGAATTTTCCTCAATTTTGCCACAAGAGCTTGAGAATATATTAAAAAAGTTAAGAAATACTGATAAATAAAAAGATTGTATTATTAAATTTATTAATTAAATAAATGTTCAAAATGAGCACAACAACTAACTATAATTTACCAGTTCTTTCTAACGAAGGTGGTCTAGCGTTATATTTAGCACAAATTAAAAAATTTCCAATGTTAGAAGCTGAAGAAGAATACATGCTTGCTAAGAATTGGCGAAAAACAGGAAATTTAAAATCTGCTGAAAAACTTGTAACAAGCCACCTACGTTTAGTTGCAAAAATTGCAATGGGATATAAAGGATATGGTCTTCCAGTCAATGAAATGATTTCGGAAGGTAATGTTGGTTTAATGCAGGCAGTAAAAAAATTTGAACCTGAAAAAGGTTTTCGATTAGCCACATATGCTATGTGGTGGATTAAAGCTGCAATTCAGGAATACGTATTAAGATCTTGGAGTTTAGTAAAAATTGGAACAACAACAGCTCAAAAAAAATTATTTTTTAACTTAAAAAAAATAAAAAACCAAATAGCGCCAAAAACTGAAGGTGACTTAAGAAATGAACATGTATCTGAAATTGCTAAAAAATTAAATGTTAGAGAAGAAGAAGTTGTTTCCATGAATAGAAGACTTTCTGGCAAAGAACATTCGCTAAATGCACCAATAGGCGAAGATGGAGATCAATGGCAAGATTGGGTTGTTGATAAAGAAATGGATCAAGAGTTAAGATTTGCTCAACAGGAAGAAATGGGACAAAGGAAAGATCTTCTACAAGATTCAATTAAAATCTTGAATGAAAGAGAAAAAGAAATTCTCTATGCAAGAAGATTAACTGATGAACCTCTCACGCTTGAAGATTTAAGTAAAAAATACAAAATTAGTAGAGAAAGAATAAGACAAATCGAGAATAAAGCTTTTGAGAAATTACAAAAGCATATGTTGAATTCTGCTAGATCAAAAAATCTTTTACCAGCAAATTAAATTTCAAAAGGATTTTCAATTAAGATTGTATCGTTTCTTTCTGGACTTGTAGAAATGCTTGTTATTTTTGTTTGTATAAACTTTTCCAATTCTTGGATATAAATCTTTGCATTATGTGGTAGATCTTCAAATTTTTTTATACCATTAGTTGAAGACATCCATCCTTTAAATGTTTTGTATATAGGCTTTATTTTTAATTGATCATTAACTGCTGCTGGAAGATATTCTATTTTTTTATCATTCAACTCATAAGCAATACACATTTTAATTTCATTTAACTCATCAAGAACATCTAATTTCGTTAAAGCAATTCCATCTATTCCAGAAACTTTGATTGATTGCCTAACTAGTGCTCCATCAAACCACCCACATCTTCTTTTTCGACTAGTAACCGTTCCAAATTCTTTCCCTCTAGTTCCAAGTTGTTCTCCAATTTCATTGGTTAATTCTGTAGGGAAAGGTCCCTCACCTACTCTTGTGGTATAGGCTTTTGTAATTCCTAAGACATAATTAATGGTATTTGGACCACAACCAGATCCAGTTGCAGCTGAAGCCGCTACAGTATTGGATGAAGTAACAAATGGATAAGTTCCATGATCTACATCAAGTAATATTCCTTGTGCACCTTCAAATAATATTTTTTTACCTTGAGATTTAAATTCATCAATTTTTTTCCAAACCGGTTGAGAATATTTTAAAATTTTTGGCGCTATTTTTAATAATTTTTTTTTAAGATCATCTTTCTCATAAATTTCTTTACTTAAACCTTTTCTTATAGTGTTATGATGTAATAATACTATTTCCAATCTATGATCTAGATTTTTATCAGAAAATAAATCCATTACTCTAATAGACCTTCTGCCAACTTTATCCTCGTAAGCAGGACCAATTCCTCTTCTAGTCGTTCCAATTTTCGATTTTCCAGCTGCATCTTCTCTTATTTCATCCATTTCCCTGTGGAATGGTAAAATTAAACTTGCCGCTTCGGAAAGAATTAAGTTATTTTGATTTATGTCTACTCCTTTAGATTTTAATTCTTTAATTTCATCTAATAATGCCCACGGATCAACCACAACTCCATTACCAATAACTGAAATTTTATTTTTTCTAACAATTCCTGAGGGAAGTAATCTAAGTTTATAGGTTACACCATCTATAACTAATGTATGACCAGCATTATGGCCACCTTGAAATCTAACTACAACATCTGCTTGATTTGCTAACCAATCAACTATTTTTCCTTTTCCTTCATCTCCCCACTGAGAACCAACTACTGCTATATTTTTCATTATCTAAATTTCTTGTTAATTATTATTGAGTTTAAGTGGTTAATTGGCCCATGGCCTTTTCCAAAATTAGGTCCTGTTTTAATTGCTTGGTTAACATATTTAATTCCCATCTCACAAGATTTCTTTAATGTTTTTCCACACCCAAAAAAAGTTGCTATAGCGCTTGATAATGCGCAACCAGTACCATGCGTATTTTTTGTTGAAAATTTATTATTTTTAAAGATGTCAATTTTGCATTTATTAATAAATATATCTTGCATAATTTTTGAAGGCAAATGTCCACCCTTAATTAATACATTTTTTGCACCTAAATTAAGCAATTTATTAGCAGCAAAAATCATATCTTTTTTGGTTTTAATTATTGTATTTGTTAAAACTTCTGCTTCAGGAATATTTGGAGTTATTAAAGATACTTTTTTAATTAATTTTGTTTTTAAAATTTTAATTGCTTTATCGCTTATAAGTTTAGAACCACCTTTTGAAAACATTACTGGATCTAAAATAATTTTTTTAGTCTTAATTTTATTTAATGATTTAATTACCGCGTTTATAACGCTTACTGAATGCAGCATTCCAATTTTTATTGCATCAGGTCTTATATCTTTTGCGGTAAATTCAATTTGATTTGAAATTTCTGTTGGATTGATTGATACAATTGATTTTACTCTAGTTGTATTCTGAGCAGTTATAGCCGTAATAGCTGTCATTGCATAGGAGCCTAAAGATGTAACTGTTTTTATATCTGCTTGAATTCCTGCTCCTCCTGAAGAGTCAGATCCAGCAATGATTAATATTTTCGAATTAGGTTTCAATTTATTTAATAGTTCTTCTTACTATATTAATACATTTTTGAAGCAATATTCTGTTTTCAGATTCTCCCATAATTCTAATCTTTGGTTCTGTCCCAGATTTTCTAACTAACATCCTCCCTTTATTTTTAATTAGTTTATTTGCTTCTCTAATTGCTTTTTTACAATTTGGAGAATTGATAATAGATTTATCTTTAACAACAATATTTTCTAAAATTTGTGGAATTGGCTTAAAAACATCAAATAATTCACTAGCTTTATTACCTTTTCGCATTGAAAATAAAGTTTCTAGAGCAACTAATAAACCATCTCCAGTTGTTGCAAACTTTCCAAGAATAATATGCCCTGACTGCTCTCCACCTAAATTAAATTTATATTTCTGCATTTTTTCTTTTACATATCTATCACCAACACTTGTTCTATAAAATTTTATTTTCATTCTTTTAAAATATTTCTCCAATCCATAATTAGACATTAATGTGCCGATTACTCCACCTTTTAACATTTTTTTTCTTTTCCATCTGGTTGCCATCATTGCAATAATTTGGTCACCATCAATAATTCTACCTTTTTCATCACATAAAATTATTCGATCAGCATCACCATCTAATGAAATACCTAGATTAGCCTTGTATTTCCTAACCGCTGATTGAATTTTGTTGGGATAAGTGGAACCACACTTTTTATTAATATTTAAGCCGTTTGGAGATGTTCCAATTGAAATAACTTTGGCGCCTAGAGATTTTAATAATTTAGGCCCAGATTTGTAGCCTGCACCATTTCCACAATCAATGACTATTTTTAAACCATGTAATTTAAAATTATTAGGAAAATTGCTCTTTAAAATTTTAATATATTTATCATTGCCGTCCTCTAGCCTTTTTACCCTACCTAATATTTCAGGTTTAGAAAGATTCTTAATTATTTTTGAATCAATAAGTTTTTCTATTTTTTTTTCAATTTTATCAGAAAGTTTTAAACCATTAGGTCCAAATAGTTTTAAACCATTATCATAAAAAGGATTGTGAGAAGCAGTAATCATTATTCCCATGTTAGCTTTCATGGATTTTGTTAGCATTGCAAGACCATTGGTAGGTAAAGGGCCTAAAGTATAAACATGCATTCCTGCTGAAACCAATCCCGAAACTAATGCTGGCTCTAAAGTGTATCCTGACAATCTTGTATCTTTAGCAATTATAGCTGTTTGTTTAGTTTTTTTTAAATTTTTAAAATAAGTCCCAGCTGCCAATCCAAATTTAAAAAACATTTGACCATTAATATTTCCTTTATTAACAGTTCCTCTAATTCCATCAGTTCCAAAGTATTTCTTAGTCATTGATTAAATTGGAGTATTTTAAAAACTTTAATACTTTGATTAATTTCATTAACATCATGCACTCGATATATTTGAACTCCTTGCAACATTCCAAATAATGCAGAAGAAATAGTTCCTCCTATTCTTTCTGAACTATCATTAATTCCAGATAAATCTTTAATAAATTTTTTTCTAGAAATTCCAATTAATATAGGAAAACCCAAGCTATGAAAAAGAGAAATATTTGAAATTAAGGTAATATTATGTTTCAAGTTTTTACCAAAACCAATGCCTGGATCAATAATGATATTATTGTGTAAAATTCCTTTATTTCGAATTAACTGTATTTGTTTTTCAAAAAAATCATAAACATCTAAAAGGACATTTTTATATTTGGGATTTTTTTGCATAGTTTCTGGTGTGCCTTGCATGTGATGTATAACAAAAGGAATTTTATAATTTTTTAATATATTTATAGTTTTGGAATCGTGTTTTAAACCTGACACGTCATTAATTATATTTACTCCAAATTTTATTCCTTTTTGCATAATTTCACTTTTTCTAGTATCCAAGGATAATAAGCATTTTTCGTATTTTAATTTTTTTAGAGTTGGTTCAATTCTTTGCCATTCTTTTTTAATTTCAAGTTTTTTTGCCCCAGGTCTGGTTGACTCTCCACCAATATCAATTATTGAACTACCAGATTTAATTAATTGCTTAGCATGCAACAAGCCTAACATTTTATTATTATATTTTCCCCCATCTGAAAAACTATCTGGGGTAAGGTTTAAAACACCCATTATTATTGGTGAATTATTTAAGTTTATTCTAAAAAATTTTTTTCTTTTTGTGATTAATTTTAAATCTTTTTTAATTTTTTTTTGAAAAGATAATGATAGTTTCTTTAATTCTTTTATATGAATTAGTCTTTTGTTTTTTCTTGATAAGATTTCTATATGATCAAATGAAATATTTGAATTTCCATTTAAGGGTAATGAATTTTTTTTTCTAACTAATTTTTTTGAATGATTCCCATAATAAAAATTACACACTCTTGTGTAATATTTTTTCATTATGAATTAGTGTACAATTTTTGGTTTCAATCCAATCGATCCTAGAGCAGAGCCTTGGTCGTTGTCCTCAACTTTCAAATCTTCTTTATTGGCAGGATAAATGTTTTTATATATTAAATCCTCAATTTCGCTTCCAGTTAGTGTCTCATATACTAAAAGAGCCTTTGCTAACTTATGCAAATCATCTATTTTTTCAGTTAATATTTTCTTTGCTCTTTTATATCCTTCGTCTATTATTTTTTTAATTTCAGTATCGATTTTTTTTGCAGTATCTTCGGACATTTGTTGATGTCTTGTTATTGATCTTCCAAGAAAAACTTCTTCTTCATTTTCTCCGTATGATAAAGGACCAAGTTCATTGCTCATTCCAAATTTAGTAACCATATCTTTCGCTAATTTAGTAGCCATTTGAATATCTGAAGATGCTCCAGATGTAACTTTTTCATGACCAAAAATTAATTCCTCTGCAATTCGCCCACCCATTGCTTTTGATATATTTGCTTTTAAATATTCTCTTGTATGAGAATATTTGTCTCTTTCAGGCAAAGTCCAAACCACACCCAGAGCTCTTCCCCTAGGTATAATTGTGGCCTTGTGTATAGGATCTGATGCTTTTTCATTTAAAGCAACAATAGCATGTCCACCTTCGTGATAAGCTGTTAATTTTTTATCCTCTTCAGTCATAACCATTGATTTTCTTTCGGCACCCATCATGACCTTATCTTTTGCTTCTTCAAATTCGTTGCTTGTGACAATTTTTTTATTGTTTCTTGCCGCTAATAATGCCGCTTCATTAACTAAATTTGCAAGATCTGCTCCAGAAAATCCGGGTGTTCCTTTGGCTATTGTTTTTAATTTTACGTCAGGTGCCATTGAAACTTTTTTAGAATGTATTTTTAGTATTTTTTCTCTTCCAAGAATATCAGGCAATGGAACAACTACTTGTCTATCAAATCTGCCAGGTCTTAATAACGCTGGATCTAATACATCAGGCCTATTAGTTGATGCAAGTATAATTACGCCATCATTTGTTTCGAATCCATCCATTTCTACAAGAATCTGGTTAAGTGTTTGTTCTCTTTCATCATTGCCTCCACCCAATCCTGCTCCTCTACTTCTACCTACTGCATCTAATTCATCAATAAAAATTATACATGGAGCATTTTTTTTTCCTTGTTCAAACATGTCTCTTACTCTTGCGGCTCCAACACCAACAAACATTTCGACAAAATCTGATCCTGATATTGTAAAGAAAGGAACTCCAGATTCTCCAGCAATTGCTCTTGCTAATAAAGTTTTCCCAGTTCCGGGCAGACCTACAAGGAGTGCACCTCTAGGTATTTTTCCACCAACTCTCATAAATTTTTTAGGACTTTTTAAAAATTCTACAATTTCCTGTACTTCCTCTTTTGCTTCATCTATGCCAGCAACATCATCGAAGGTTACTTTTTTTCTCGCATCACTCATCAATTTTGCTTTAGATCTTCCAAATCCCATCGCTCCACCTTTTCCACCTTGCATCTGTCTCATAAAAAAAATCCAAACTGCAATTAATAAAAGCATTGGAAACCAAGATAGTAATACTCCAAAAAGTGATGGCATTTTTTCATCAATTGGAGCTGCTGAAATACTCACTCCCTTTTCAGATAATTTTTCAATTAAGTTTGGGTCATTAGGTGAATAAGTTGTAAATTTTTCACCATTAGACATTATGCCTTTTATATTGTTTCCTTGTATTTCTACTTGAACAACTCTTCCATTTTCAACTTCTGATAAAAATTCTGAAAATATAATATTTTGTTTTTGACTTATAGAGCCTTGTGGTTTTTTAAACATATTGTACAGACCAATAGTTAAAAAAACTATTACAGCCCACATTACTAAATTTTTAAAATTCATATTCATAAAGTAAGAATTATTTTATATTAAACAAGTGCCTTTTTGTTGCAATTTTATCTTTTTCCTTATTTCCTGATAAATAATTAAAGAATTATTAAATTTTTCGGCTATACACCCTGATAATGTCAATTTGTTGAAGTTTTTTGATTTAATTTTTTCCAATAATTGATTTAAATTTTTGCCTCTTGGATCATAATATTTTTTTCCAACTATTTTAAGAATATTAGATAATGATCTAAATACAATCTCGTGTGGTTGCTCAAAAAATTCTTTGTTAAGAATATAGGTAGATTTTTTTTTCAAATAACTTGAATTCAAACTAATATTTTTCTGCACATAATAATTAATAGTAATATTTGAATCGCTTAAGTTGTTAATTGTTAGTTTTAGTTTTTTTTCATCTAAACCTTCATTTTTTAAACTATTAATTAAATTTCTAATTCTAACTCTTTTAAAATTTATATTCTTGTTTGAGGGGTCTTTAATATAATAATTAAATATTTTCATTGTTATAAATAGTAAATCATTTTTGTTTACTTTAATTAATGGTCTTAATATTTTAATTTTATAGTTGTATCTAATATTGACTTGATTAAAAGAAGTCAAACCTTTTAAACCAGATCCTCTCAATAATCTAATTATAAAATTTTCATATAAATCATCTAAATGATGTGCAATTAAAAGATGGTTAAATTTATCTTTTAAAATTTGATTAATTATTAAAGAATATCTTTTTTTTCTTGCTATTGATTGAATATTTGATTTGGGTTTTTTTCCTTTCCAAACCAAAATTTTACAATCAATATCAAATTTCTTTAATAAATACTTCAATTCAATTGTTTCTTGAGACGAATTTTTTCTTAATTTATGATCCAGATGATAATAATTTATTTTTGAGTTGTTTAAAATGGAGAAGCATTTTGCGAGATAAGTTAATGCTAAACTATCTGGTCCACCTGAAACCGCAATCGCAAAACTCTTAATTTTATTATCTAAAAGTAATAAATTTTCAAAATCCTTATAAATTTTACCAATTTTTGGATTCTTTAAATAATTAAGTAGATTTTTATGAATTGTCTTTTTTGCACTCAAACTTTTTTTCTTCATATTTAGCTTTTTGAAGAACAGATTGATTTGCTTTTGGGTAATGTTTTTCAACACCCGTGATCATCAAACAACCTTGATCTTTTTCTCCTATTTGGACTAATGATACTCCAAGTTTTAATAAATTTATAGGAGCCTTTTTACTTTTTGGATATTTTTGATATCCTTCAAGATAGGCTGATGCTGCATCAGTATATAATTGTCTAATTCTAAAAGTTTCTGCATACCAATATTGTGCATTTCCTGCCAGATCGTGTTCAGAATTTGATAAAACAAATTCTCTAAATGCTCTTTCGGCTGTGTTATAATCGCCAACTTTTAGAAAGCTCGTTGCAAATTCATACTGTTTTTCTGGAGTAGTATCTGGTAATATTTTTTCTTCTGCTTGAAAAGTTTCCGTCACTATAGTTTGTGTTGTATCAATTGATTGTGTTTGTTGTGTTTCAAGTTGAGTTTCAGTATCTTTATATGAAATAGAACCTAAGTCTTGAGGTTGAGATGAGCCAGGTAGAAAATCTTTATCTTCTTTTGATAAAGAAGAGACTTGTTGATCTTTATTTACATTAATTGTAGATGCCTGATTTTCTAGTTGCTGAAATCTTACTTGATTATCAGCTTGAACTTTTGTCATTCTCGTTGAAAGTTTGTCCAATTTAAAATTTATTTCTTCAAATTTATTTGTAAGTTCTTGAAACTGCTTTTCTATTTCAGATAACTTTAATAAGTGCCTAGTTAAAACTTCTTCTGAATTTTGATCGAGAGTACTGGATGAAACAGATGATTGTTCTATACCAGAAAAATTATCTGAATAAACAGCTTTTTCTAGAGTTCTTAAATCTTTTTGGATTAATTCTAATAATTCATATATATTTTGAGTTTCTGAATAAGAGTGTTTCGGTGTAAATATAATAAATAAAATTCCAAAAATTAATAAGAAGGATATTTTTGATTTAATCATCAATTTGATTAGTAATTATAATGATGGCAAAAAAAAGACCCTGATACTTGCTTATTAAGTATAATCAGGGTCTTAAAATAATTTTAGTTAGCTTTAACTGTTACTGATCTTCTGTTTTTTGACCAAGCTAAAGGATTTGAACCTGAGTCTACAGGTCTTTCTTTTCCATAACTAATAACTGAAATTCTGTTTGAAGCTATTCCATAAGTCATTAGATAGTCTTTAGCTGCGTTTGCTCTTCTTTCGCCTAATGCTAAGTTATACTCTCTCGTACCTCTTTCATCACAATGACCTTCTAATACAACAGTTACATCAGAATTTTTTCTTAACCAAGCTGCTTGTTTTCTTAAAGTATCTCTAGAAGCAGTTGTTAAAACTGACTCATTTGTTGCAAAGAATACTCTATCTTTAACACCATCAGCTAGATATTTAACAGTATCAGTTCCAGCGTAAACATCTCCTTGGATTTGTGAATCGATTTTCGCTACTTTTTGTTGAGTTGCACAAGCTGATAAAACCAAGCTTAACAACAAAACTAAAAAAGTATTCCTATAAATTCTGCTTAAAATCATTACTGCTCCTTCAATCTTTGTTATTTACCTTTTCACAACTAAATAGATCTTTCAAGCTAAAAAATCAAGACTATTTCTTAAAATATTGTTAATTATTCAATAAAGATGACCATGATGGGTCGGATGCATCGGTTTCTGTCTCAACTAACCTTTCATTATAACCTGTTAAATCTATAGACCATAATTTTGCTGAAAATCCTTCTCCTTGATTGTCTGATTTTGTCTCTCTGTAAAAAATTATAACTCGACCATTTGGAGACCACGATGGAGCTTCCTGGTAGTAATTCTCTGTTAGTAATCTCTCTCCTTTGCCATCTGTTCTCATTACCCCTATATAAAATTTTCCTTTGTGTAATTTTGTGAATGCAATTAAATCTCCTCTTGGAGACCAAACTGGTGTTCCATATAAACCATTTCCAAAAGAAATTCTTTTTACTTTAGATCCATCGCTTCTCATAACATATATCTGTTGATATCCACTTCTATCAGAATTAAATGTTATATATTTTCCATCTGGTGAATAGGATGGCGATGTATCAATTGATGGATGATTAGTAATTCTCTCAACAATTCTATTTTCAAGATCCATAGTATAAATATCTGAGTTACCGTCTTTTGCAAAACTCATTATAATTTTTTTGCCATCTGGTGAAAATCTTGGCGCAAACGTCATGCCAGGAAAATCTCCAACAACTTCTTGAATTCCAGTTTCAATATCTAGAATATATACTCTTGGTAAATTTCTAAAGTAAGATAAATAAGTTACTATTTGATTGGTTGGATTAAATCTAGGTGTCAAAACTAATTCTTTTCCTAAAGTTAAATATTTAGTATTAAATCCATCTTGATCCATAATGGCTAATTTTTTAATTCTTTTTGTTTTCGGTCCTTCTTCTGAAACGTAAATAATTCTTGTATCAAAATATCCTTTTTCTCCAGTTAATCTCTCGTAAACTTTGTCAGTAATGATGTGGCCAACTCTCCGCCAGTTTTTTGGAACAGTTGTAAATGCTAATGCTAGCATCTCTTTTCCGGCGAGCACAT
>Ga0187833_10005270_pt1 | contig 12265 bp, 12 predicted proteins | sample ETNtaG_37_FD_167968 | JGI IMG/M metagenome (GOLD analysis project Ga0187833, IMG submission 167968) | Marine microbial and viral communities from oxygen minimum zone, Eastern Pacific Ocean - ETNP2014_SV_400_PacBio MetaG (Illumina Assembly) | ecosystem: Environmental > Aquatic > Marine > Hypoxic... | reverse complement strand
AATGAATACAATTAAATTTAAAAAGGGTTTGGGAAGAGGATTGTCATCCTTGCTTGGTGATACGAAAAGTAAAACTAATATTACAAAACTTTCAATTAACGATGTAAAAAGAAATAGATTACAGCCTAGAAAAGTTTTTAATAAAGAAAGCCTGGAAGAACTAACTAATTCAATTAAAGAAAACGGTGTAATCCAGCCGATTATCGTCAGATCAGATAAAAGTTTGGAAGGTAAATTTGAGATTATTGCCGGTGAAAGAAGATGGCTTGCTTCTCAAAATGCTGGATTAAACGAAATACCTGTTATTATTTTAGATATTGATGATGAAAAGTCTCTAGAATTTGCAATTGTAGAAAATGTTCAAAGACAGGATTTGAATGTAATTGAAGAAGCTCAAGGTTATCAAAGACTAATAAATGAATTTTCGTACAATCAAGAAAAATTAGCAAAATTTATTGGTAAAAGCAGAAGCTATATAACAAATTCATTGAGATTATTGGGACTTCCAAAAGAGGTTATTTCGTATGTAGAAAATGAAAAAATTTCGGCAAGTCATGCTAGATCTTTAATTGGTCTTCCCAATGCTGTACTAGTAGCAAAAAAGATTGCGGAGAACAAACTTTCAGTTAGACAGTCAGAAAATTTAGTTAGAGCATTAAGAAATGATAAAAATCTAAAAGTTGTACCTTCAAAAGACAGCGACATTTTAGATTTGGAAAAATCTTTAGTAGATAAGACCGGAATTAATGTTAAGATAAATAATAATAAAAATAATTCTGGCAGACTTTCCTTTGAATACAGAAATCTTGAACAATTAGACAGATTGATAAATATTATTAAGAATAATTATTAACTTCATTACAAACAGTTGATAAGAAATCAAGTGTGATATTGGTAGTTAGTTCGTGATTTTGTTTACAGTTTAATTCTATTTCGTTAATTTTTTTAATTATTAGATTTAATTTTTTTTCATTCCATAGTTTGATCTGTTTTTTTACATCTTCTTTTTCTTTCCAAAATATAGGAGGTCTTATTTGATTAAATATTTGATCTAAATTTTTTTCCAAACGGTTAAAAATTTTTATTTTGAGTAAACGATGTATTTTTTTACTAAATATTTTTAATAAAATTAAAAAATCTTCAAAAGAAAAATTATTTTCTCTAAGAATTATATTCAATTTTTTTTTGTCTCCATTTAGGCATATGTTGACAATGTAATCATTTTGATAATTTCCAACCATATTAGTTAATTCTTTTACCTGGTCATAGGAAATCATTTGTTTATTAAAAGCAAAACTTTTTAGTTTGTTGACTTCATTTCTTAAATTATTTCTATCACCATTTGCTCTTTCAATCAGCAAGTTAATTGATTCTGTAGATAACTTAATTTTTGTTTGTTTGATCTCATCGTTTATAATTTTTATGAGATTAAAATTATTATCCTGATAACATGCGATGCATACTAAATTATTATCCTTTTCAAATAAATTTCTAATTTTTGATTTTTTTTCTAACTGATCAGCTTCAAAAAAAATTAAAATGTCTTTAATATCTTTTTTTGATATTTCATTGATTAAATTAAATAGTTTATCAGTTGTTCTATTGACAAAAATAACTTTTTTTTTATCAAACAAAGAACCAGAAAAAATTAAATTAAAAAAATCATTCTGATTTTTTATTATTTCCTCTTCTTCAAATTTAAATTGTTTATATTTTATGTCTTTTTTTTCTTTTAACCCAATTACAGATTTTACTATGTCCTGTTTTAAACCAGTATTTTCACCATAAATTAGAAAAGAATTCAAAGAATTTAAATCTTTTTTCAAAATTTCGTAACTTTTTATTAACATTTAATTTTTTTATTTAGTATTTTTTAGTATTTCAAAAATAATTTGTAGAGCAATTTCACTAGACAAATTTTCAGTTAATTTATTTTCAATTGATTTTTGTTCAGATTTTCTGTCGATAACAGCGTATATTGATGACTTATTAAAACTTTTTATAAGAAAATTATTTTCAGATAAAATTATCTTAACACTTACATTAATACTAATTTTATTTGTTTGAGCTTCTCCTTTAGAATTTTTTGAAGCAACGTTTATTTTTTTTGAACTGTTGACAATTAATGATACCTTTTTTTCTTTATTAGGTTTATTTCTATAATTGGATAGTGAGTGATTAATTTTTTCTTTAACATCTTTGTCGCCTAAAAATTTAATTTTTTCTATACTAAAATTCACGTCTTTCTTAGAGAAAATAGGTGTGTAACCACAACTTAAAAAAAACAAAAAACATATAGGAAATATTAAAATTTTTTTAAGTTTAGTCATTTAAATTATAAAATTAATAAGTCTATTTTTAACATAAATTTGTTTTTTAATATTATTATTAATCAAATATTTCTTTACATTTGATTCTAATTTAGCTTTTTTCATTACAAAAATTTCATCAGAATTAATTGGCAACCTGATTAAACTCCTTTTTTTTCCATTGATTTGAATTACGATATTACAATCAGAGTCTTCCATTAAAGCTTTATCATAAACAGGCCAAGAAATATTTTCTAGATTTAATTTTGGATTTAACATTGTTAAACACTCGGAAGCAAAATGAGGTAAAATTGGCATGATCAAGACTAAAATTTTTTCAAAATTTTTTTTTAAAAAATCACTCGAGATTTTCTGATTGTCAATGAAAGTTATGTAATTATTATAAATATCATAAAAGTTAGCAATAACTACATTATATTGAAAATTTTCCAGACTCTTATTTATATTAAAAAACATTTTAATAGTATATTTTTCTAATTTGTTATTTTCATTTTCATTCATTTTTTTATCTTTTCTGCCAATTATATTTAAATTCAAATTCCATAATTTTTGAATAAATTTAAATGAAGAAGAAATTCCTTCTTCAGACCATTGAATATCTTTGCCCGGGGGACTATCTGATAGGATAAACCATCTTACTGCGTCAGCACCAAATTTTTGAATCACATTTTCAGGATCAATTATGTTTTTTTTTGATTTAGACATAGCCTCTGAAGGACCAACTATAACTTTTTCTCTGGATTCTTTTTTTATAAAAGTTTTGTTATCAACTAATTCAATTTCATCTTTGTTAAGCCACCTGCCTTTTTCATCTTTATAAGTCTCGTGGCAAACCATTCCCTGAGTAAAAAGTCCAGAAAAAGGTTCGATATACTTAAAATTGTCGTTTTTGTAAGCGATTGCACGCATAAAAAAACGTGAGTAAAGCAGATGCAAGATTGCGTGTTCTATACCTCCTATATACTGATCAACAGGCATCCAATAGTCTAGGTCACCTTTATCATATCCATAATTTAAATTATGTGGAGAACAAAATCTTAAAAAATACCATGATGAATCCACAAAAGTGTCCAAAGTGTCGGTTTCTCTAATAACTTCTTCATTATTAATTTTTGTGTACTTCCATGTTGGATGTTGATCTAAAGGATTTCCCTTACAGTTTAAATCTACATCATTAGGTAAAGTTACAGGTAGGTCTTTTTTAGGAACAGGAATAATGTTACCATTTTTATTGTATACAATTGGGATTGGACAGCCCCAGTAACGTTGTCTTGAGATACCCCAATCTTTAAGTCTAAAATTAATTTTTCCTTTTCCGACATTTTTTTTTTCTAATGTTGAAATAGTTTTTAATACAGATTCATCTGGAGCACTTAAGCCATCTAATAATTTTGAATTTATTATTTCTCCTTCTCCTGTGTATGCCTGTTTATTTATCTTAAATTTTTTTTTATCTTCATTAGGAGGCAAAACTACGGGATTTACTTGTAACCCATATTTTATAGCAAAATCCAAGTCTCTTTGGTCGTGAGCTGGACATCCAAAGATTGCACCCAAACCATAGTCCATTAAGACGAAATTAGCTATGTAAACTGGAACTTGCATATTTTTATCTAAAGGGTTGATGGCAATTAGATTTGTTTTAAAACCAATTTTTTCTGCATTAGCCAATGCCTCCTCGGTTGTGCCAGTTTTTGAACACTCGTTTTTAAAATCAATAAATTTCTTACTATTTTCATAATATTTGGACACAGGATGATCAACAGATATTGCCAAAAAAGATAATCCGAATAATGTATCCGGTCGAGTTGAAAAGCAACTTATTGTTTTAACTTGATCATTTCCTAGTATTTCAAAATCAATTTCGCATCCAAGAGATCTTCCAATCCAATTTTTTTGCATTAACTTCACTTTATTGGGCCAATTTTCTAAATTTTTCAAATTATCTAAGAGTTGTTGTGAAAATTTTGTAATTTCAAAAAACCATTGTGAAAGTTTTTTTCTTTCAACAATTGCTCCGGACCTCCAACCTTTTCCGTTAATAACTTGTTCGTTAGCCAAGACTGTTTTGTCTACAGGATCCCAATTTACATAATTTTCTTTTTTTTTTACTAGTCCCTTTTCATACATTTCTAAAAAAAACTTTTGCTGATGTTTGTAATACTTGGGATTGCATGTGGAAATTTCCCGGTCCCAGTCAATTGAAAGACCCAAGAGTTTTAATTGTCTTTTCATTGTTTCAATGTTTTTTTCTGTCCAGATCATTGGATGTAAATTATTTTCTCGCGCAGCATTTTCAGCGGGCATTCCGAAAGAATCCCAACCCATTGGATGCAAAATATTAAATCCATTTAATTTTTTATATCTGGCGAGGACATCGCCTATGGTATAGTTTCTTACATGTCCCATATGTATGTTGCCCGAGGGATAAGGAAACATTTCTAGACAATAAAATTTTTTTTTATTTTTTTTTATTGAAGTTTTGAAACTTTTTTTTTCTTTCCATATTTTCTGCCATTTTTCTTCGGCAGTTTTAAAGTTATATCTCTGCATTCACTTATTTGATTACAATTTTGAGAATTATTAGTTATTTCCGTGTTTTTTACTAGGTCTTTTAAGTTCCCCATCTCCGTATTTCTTAATATATTCCTCTCTGTTTTTTTGGTATTTTCCTTTTTCAAGCAAAGTAGCTGTTTTTAAAATTGCTAATTTTACCTCTTCTTCCAAAGTTGATTTAATTTTGGCCGTTGTGCATTGCTGAAATTTATTACAGACTCTTTTATGGATAATTACAGAAAGACCATCTGCCCTGATCTCGTTAGATAAAAATCTTATTGTGATCTTAATTGCCTCATCATTTGAGGTTCCTTCACTATACCATTCTGTTATAATAATTCCTCCTGAGTAATCTACGTTTGCGAGAGGCAAAAAGTCTAAAACTTCTAATGAGGCTCTCCATAATTCATTGGAGGAAGCGAATTCAAAATTTGTTTTGCCCTTTCCCATCCCTGATCCAATTTTAAATCCTCTTCCTTCTTGGATAGCTTGTTGAACTCTTTCATCAACATTGGGGCTTACTTTCCTGGCATCGCTGGGTTTAAGTATTCCGCAAGAAGTTAGTAGAAATGATAGTAAAAACAAAATCGGTAAAATAGGTTTTATTAAATTAAGATCATTCATTTTTTTCTTTTAATATTTAGTTAGATACAAATATCAAATGAATCTAACCTTAATACAACTTGTACATTAATATAATTATAGTTGCCTCAAAAAATGGTGAATTTATTGTGTTTATTAATATTTAGTCCTAGTGATATTTTTGCAACGTTTAATAAAAAATATAGTATTTGTTGGAATTGTTCCAAGAATGTAGCGGTTATTCGTGATATTTATGCATCATTCATAATAATTAATTATTAAGAGAAAAGGAGATAACTTATGAATAATTTAAAGAAAATAGGTATTACAGCTCTTGCCGGAACTCTGGCTTCTGTGTCTGCTGCTCAAGCAGGCTCAATGTCGGTGTCAGGTACTGCTGAATTATCTTATGTACAAAAGGATAGTACTGAAATGACAGGTAATCCTATTGGTATGGGTAAAGATATTACCTTTAAAGGCTCAGGAGAACTGGACAATGGTTGGACAGTTTCCGTAATGCATGATCTTAGCGATGCAAGTGCATGGTCTAGTTCTACCATTAGTATTGGTATGGGTTCATTAGGAACTATTATAATTGACCAATCAGCTGGTAAGGATTTTGGAAGTGCACTTGATAACGTTGTTCCGCAAGCTTTTGAAGAAGCTGATGCTGGTATGGATACAGGTTTGAAACTGAGTGGTAGTGCGATTGATGATGATGGATCGATTGTCTACAAACTTCCTGAATTTTCAGGTTTGAAACTTGCTGTCGCGTATCAACCAAGAAGTGGTGCAGCATCTAATGCTGATGGTGGTACTAACGAAGGATCTGGTAAAAAAGGTACGGAAATCGGCGCTGACTGGAGTCCAGAAATGGTACCTGGTCTTAGAGTCGGTGGTGTTATAGGAACATGCGAAGATTGTAATCAAGGTCACAAAGATACGGACGAAGAAACTTTCTTTGCAACTTATGCATATGGCCCACTATCCATTGGCTATCAAGTAGCTGAAATCAAGAATGGTACTAAAACTTATGACACAGACGTTTACGGTGTTTCGTTTAATGTAAATGATTCATTATCTGTATCTTATCAGTATGGTGAAACTTCAGGCTATGGTGGAGGAAATAATCAGTCAGAATACGAAGGAATTTCTGCTGCTTACAATATTGGTCCTATGGCTATCAAGTTCACTGATAACTCAGGTAAGAACATGAATGGTACTACGAACGATGATGATAACAGAGAGCTAAACTTATCGATGTCATTTTAATTTAACATAGAAAAGAAAGGAGAGTATTTTTTATGAATAAATTGAAAAACATTGGTATATCGGCTCTTGCTGGTACACTGGTAACTTTATCTGCTGCACAGGCAGGTGGGGTATCGGTTGGCGGTACTTACGAGTTAAGTTATACGCAGCTTAATCACGATAAGGTAGCTGGTAACAAACTAGGAGTAAAAAAGAATCTTAGTTTTGGTGCTAGTGGTGACCTTAGCGATGGAGGCGGTGTAACATGGGCTTCAAATGTTGGATGGACCGATGGAGCAGATCTATCTAGTGCAAGCATATCTATAAATATGGGTGGTATAGCTACCCTTACTTATGATTCTGGAGGTGGAGGTACAGGCGCGAATGCGGTTGATAATATTATACCAACAGCTTGGGAAGAAGTAGACTATGGTTTCTCGACAGGGATATCTGATGTTGGAGCAGTTTCAGCTACTAAAGGTGTAGTTACCTTAGGTGTTAAAGCACCTGTTGCTGGTTCTGGATTTTCAATATCCTATGCATCTAGAATGGGCGCAGGCCATGTATCTGACGGAGGTGTAAGTGGCGGTGCTATTTCACCTGGATACGGAGGCGTAGATGTAGTTCTTGATTTCGTAGACTATAATGCAGCGCATGCTGGTTTTAGATGGGGCATAGCTGGTCAGATGGAACTACCAAAAAACACTTGTAAAAGAGAAGAAAAGGAATTGTCAGGTGGCGAACATCATACGAAATTACATTCGTGTTATGATGGCCATAAGCACAATCCTTATGCAGGTACTATGTTTACGAAACTGCAGTTGGGTCCTTTACATGCTGGAGTTCAAGGAACGTTTAAGAACCATGCAACAAGCAAAGCTTCTGCAATCATGAATCAGAGATCAATTGTAGGCGGTATTGCTGCTGTATTTGGCAACACTCTATCCCTTAGTTACGGAATAGCGTATGACAAATATAGATATAATGATCGTAATAGAAAAGATCCTAATGCGGCTGGTTCCCCGGCTAATGGTAAAGGTTCTGAGCGCAGTGACGGATGGTATGATCAACATTTAGGCTTTGAAGAATATGAATATGTTACGCAAAGATATCATGGTTTTTCTGCAGCATTGAACTTGGGTCCTGTAGCTTTGAAAGGAACTCGTAACTTTGTTAGGGGTGAAAACAAAACTAGCATATACGCCCAAGGTGATCAACACACTGAATTAAATTTATCTATAGCGTTTTAAAAACTAGATAGAATTAAATTATAAAAACCGGCCTAAATTTTTAGGCCGGTTTTTTTTTAGGAAGCTTATTCCAGCCATCCCACAGATATTTAGCATTTTTAAAGTATTTATATTTTTTTTTCTTATTCCCCCTAAAGCAATAAACTTCCTCTTGTATTTGAGAGTTAATAACCTAAATCTGCAAACTCCTAAATATTTTCTACTCTTTTCAACTCTAAATACGGGCGATAAAAATATTGCCTCACATCCCTGATCTATTTTTTTTTTAATTTCCATTTGATTATGGGCCGATCCAATAATTTTAAAGTTTTTGCTTAGACTTGTTTTGTTCAAAGTTATTCTTTTATTGAATGAGGGTATATAAATTCCATCAGTCTTAAATTTAATTGCCAATCTCAGATTGTTTGAAATATAAAATTTGAATTTTTTTTTATTGCAATATGATCTTAACTTACAGATATCACTTTCATTTTGTTTTTTTGAATAATTTCTGTAAATTATTCCCAAATTTGTGATATCATTTTTTAAAATGTTTTTCTTATATTTGTCAACAAACAAGAAATATTTTGGTAGCTTATTTATATGCATAATGTTGTTGAAAGATTAATAGCGATTCAGTCCGAAATCAAAGATCTTTTAATAAAAAATAATTCGCAAAACAAAGACCCTAATATTATTGTCGTTTGTAAAACCTTTTCCATGGATAAAATATTGCCGTTAATTGATGCCGGCCATGTCCATTTTGGTGAAAACAAAGTCCAGGAGGCAGAATTAAAATGGAAAGAAGTTAAAAAAAAACATTCAAATATTAAGTTACACATGGTCGGCAAGTTACAGACAAATAAAGTCAAGGTAGCTTTAAATATCTTTGATTATATCCATTCGGTTGACAATTATAAATTAGGTGAAAAAATTGTTAAATATGAAAAAGAGCTGAATAAAAAGATCAAAACTTTCGTTCAGGTAAATATTGGAGAAGAATCTCAAAAAAATGGTATCAATCCAAAAAATGTAAATCAATTTGTAAATTATTGCAGGGATAGTCTTTGTTTAAATATAGTTGGACTGATGTGCTTACCGCCAATAAATGATAATCCAGAAAAATATTTTTTACATTTAAATAAACTCAGGAATCAAACGAATCTCTGTCATTTAAGTATGGGCATGTCCGATGACTATCAAACTGCAATTAAATGTGGATCAACGTTTTTGAGAATTGGTTCAAAGATTTTGGGTGAAAGAAATACCAATTAACCAATTTTTATTTTGTCCGATGATTTGACATATTTTGCTAAAGTCAAAAAATCTTTAATGCTGATAGCTATACAGCCAGCTGTTGGTTTATAATTTTGAGTCAAATGTAAAAAAATTACACTACCTTTATAGGGGACTACTGGATTTGTATTATAATTAATTGGAACCAAGGCATCATATTTGTGATCTTTTCTAAATAGTTTTTCACCTTTTTTTTTGGAATTTAAATCAAATTCTTTATTATATTTTCTATCATTTGGATCGTTACACCAGCCCATGTATTTTTTTATTACCTTGCATTTTAAATGGGTTTCTATTTTTTTAATTCGATCAGATCGGTAATAAAGTTTCCCCAAAGAGAAAAGCCCTCGTGGAGTAGCTTTATCACCTTCTTTTTTATTTTTTTTTATTCCTAATTTACCTAAAACACATCTAAATCGAAATTTTTTAAAAATCAAAATTCCATTTTTTCTTATTTTTATAAACATAATGTATAGTCTTAAAATGAAAAATATCACATTGAATATTATAGGACAAAGAATTTTAGCTGATGTTCTTAAAGAAAAAGAAGTTATTATAAAGATGAATATTCTATTTTTTGAAAATTTAAATGATTGTCTAAAAAATATTAAGGATAATATCATAAAAAATATTATAGTTACCAATCTTTCTAATTTTGAATCAATCGAACAATCCGATTTTAAAATTACTAGTCCTATTTTTTATTTGACCAGTAAAAAAAGTAATATAAGTGTTAAAACAAAATTCCAAAGATATGAATTAATTTATTGTCCTTTTGATTTAAATAACTTTATAGAGAAAATAAATTTAGCATATATTAAGTCTAGATTCTTAATTAATTCAAAAGTTAAACTTTTAAATTATACAATTAATCTGAATTCTAGAGAGATTGTTGACGGTCAAAATAAATTGAAATTGACAGAACGTGAAAAAGATTTTTTACTATTTCTTCTTAAAAATTCCCAAAAACCCCAAACAATAAAAAATATTCTCAAATCGGTTTGGGGATATTCCAAAAGGATGGAAACTCATACAGTTGAGACCCATGTTCACCGATTGAGAAAAAAATTTTTAGATTCTTTTAATGACAATAATTTTATTAAAAATAATAAAAAAGGCTATTATATTTAGATGAGTCGAAGAAATCGAATAGCAAAAGATTTGTATTCTTTAAAGTACAAAAAAAGAGTTGTAAAACCTAAAAAAGGCAAAGGAAGCTTTAGAAGAAAAAAAAGATAATATTAGTTTAGCCTAGCTCCAATTTTTTGAATAATTTTTGAAGCCATTTCAGTTCCTTTTTCAAGACTTTCCTTTATTGATAGTTTATTAACATAGCCGTGTAAAAAACCTGCCGCAAAAAGATCACCAGCTCCAGTTAAATCAACAATTTTTAAATCTTTTTTACTATCGCATTCAATTACTTCATTTTTTTGTATTGCAAGGCTTCCTTTTTCACCACGAGTAATAACAACTAGTTTTCCAATTTTTTTGCTAAATGAAATTACTTCATCAAAATTTTTGGCATCAATTAAAGATAAGATTTCTAGTTCATTGGCGAATGTAATGTCCAATTTATTATTTACTAAATCCAAAAAACTTTTTTTGTGACGATCAACACAAAACTGATCTGATAATGTCATTGCAGTTTTTTTGGAGATATTTATAGCTTTATTAAAAGCGGCTCTAGGGTCGCCCTCATCCCACAAATAACCTTCCAGAAAAACTAATTCACTATTTTTAACTGCATTTTCATCAATATCTTTATCACCGACTTTTCCAGATATGCCCAAAAAGGTGCACATGGTTCTTTCAGAATCTGGAGTAATTAAAATTAAACAAGTTCCCGTTGGCATTGTTTCTTCTTTTTTTTGATAACAATATCTTACCTTTTCATTTACTAAACTTTTTTCGTATTTATTACCTAATTCGTCATTATTTACCTTTCCAATGAAGGAAACAGGATTTCCCAATTGTGATAACCCAACTATGGAATTTGCAACAGAACCACCTGCAATTGTTTCTTTAATATTCAAATTTGATAATAGTTTTTTAAATTCAATCTCATCAACAAGTTTCATAGTGCTTTTTGCAAGGTTATTTTCAAATAAAAAACTTTCTTCTATTTTGCAAATTACATCAACTATAGCATTTCCAATTCCCAGTACTTTCATCAGAGTTCCTTTTGATTATATTTACAATATTTGACTATGACACATTTCTTACATGATGGTGTCCTTGATTTGCAAGTATATCTTCCGTGTAAAAGCAATAAGTGATGTGAGTCTTTTAAATATTTTTTTGGAACTACCTCATATAGGGCTTGTTCTACCTGATCCGGATTTTTACCAGGAGCCAATCCAGTTCTATTGCTAACTCTAAATATATGAGTATCAACCGCAATAGTTGAAAGCCCAAAACCTTCATTTAAAACTACATTTGCAGTTTTTCTTCCAACTCCTGGAAGAGCAAGTAAATCATCAAAATTTTTTGGGACTTTTCCATTGTGTTTTTCAATCAATTGTTTGGATAATAAATAAACACTTTTGGCTTTATTTCTAAAAAGACCAATGCTTTTAATTATTTTTTCTATTTTTTTTCTTCCTAATTTAACAAAATGCCAAGGATTATTATACTTTGGGTAAATATTTTTAGTTACGTTATTAACATTAACATCAGTACACTGGGCAGACAAAACAACAGAAACTAAAAGGGTAAATTTATTTTTATATTTAAGATCACTTTTGGGATTTTTTATTACTCTACTTAGATTTTTAAAAAGAGAATTTATTTCCCCTAATTTCATTTAAAATTCAAGACGTTTCTCATTGAATAAAGACCAGGTTTTTTGCCCATTAACCATTTTGCTGCAGTTAGTGCGCCTTCTGAATAAAGGGCCCTGTCAAATGCTTCATGATTTAAGGTGATAGTTTCTTTTCCGCTTGAAAATAAAACCTTATGGTTTCCTACAATTTCACCTTTTCTGATTGAATTAAAATTAATTTTTTTACTGTAAGGAAAAGT
>Ga0187833_10005261_pt1 | contig 12278 bp, 13 predicted proteins | sample ETNtaG_37_FD_167968 | JGI IMG/M metagenome (GOLD analysis project Ga0187833, IMG submission 167968) | Marine microbial and viral communities from oxygen minimum zone, Eastern Pacific Ocean - ETNP2014_SV_400_PacBio MetaG (Illumina Assembly) | ecosystem: Environmental > Aquatic > Marine > Hypoxic... | reverse complement strand
ATATAATAAAAGTTGTAATTAATTTGATTAAATTGTAAAACACCCACAAAACGCACACAGTTGTTGGTCTTTTAGACCGCCGGTCCTTAAATGGTAGAACTGTGGTGGAATAACCGGGAAAATATATTGTATATACCTAAAGTAACAATTCAGCAATTATTAGAAGCGGGCGTGCATCTAGGTCATAAGACTTTTAGATGGAATCCAAAAATGAAAGAATATATTTTTGGCAAAAGAAACTCAGTTCACATAATTGATTTGGTTCAGACTATCGAGTTAATTAACGAGGCTCTTTCAAAAGTTTCGAGCGTTATTGCGAATGGTGGTAAAATATTATTTGTTTCAACTAAAAAGCAAGCTGCAGAGTCAATTGCTAATTTGGCTAAAGATACATCACAACATTATGTAAATTTTAGATGGCTTGGGGGAATGTTAACAAATTGGAAAACAATCTCAAATTCAATAAAAAAGCTAAAACAAATTAACGAAGCACTTGGAGGTGAGAATGTAGGTTTTACAAAAAAAGAAATTATCAAGATGGGACTAAAAAGAGACAAACTCGAGAGATCACTCGGAGGAATATTAGAAATGAAAGGCGTTCCAGATTTAATATTTATTATTGATACAAATTATGAAAAGTTGGCTATTGAAGAGGCTGTCAAGCTAAATGTACCTATAATTGCAATACTTGATACAAATTCCGATCCTACAAAAGTCGATTATCCAATACCTGGAAATGATGATGCACGAAGAGCAATAAATTTATACTGTAATTTATTAAAAGAGACTATTCAAAACACACAAAAAGAAATTAAAATTTCTAATAAAAATGATGAAATCAAAACTTCAATCAAAGAAATTAAAGTTGAAGAAAAAAAAGATAAAGAACGATTGATTGATAAGATAAAAAAAAAAGTTATAAGCACGATATCAAAAAAAAACAATCCAATAAAAAAATAATTTTTCAATGTCATCCTCCAGTCATTTAGATAAGATTAAAAAACTTAGGGAACTTACTGGCGTAGGTTTTGGAGATTGTAATATTGCAATCAAAGAATGTGAAGGAGATATAGAAGAATCAATAAAATATTTACGAATTAGGGGATTTTCTAAGGCTGGAAAAAAAATGGAACGTGTTGCAAATGATGGATTAATTTGCGTTCATGAAGAAAATAATAAATCGTCAATAATCGAGATTAATTGTGAAACAGATTTTGCTGCAAAAAATTCAGAATTTTTAAATTTTTCAGAAAACCTTTCCAAATTGTGCTTTGAACTAAAGGGAGATTTAAATAATTTAAAAAAAAAGAAAATGAAAGATGGAAATAGTGTTGATGACAATGTAATTAATCTTATTTCCAAAATCGGAGAAAAAATTACAATTAGGAGGTGCAATTTTTTTGATAATAATAAATATATGAATTTTTCTTATGTACACGCGGCATTAAAAAAAAATATTGGAAAACTCGGCGTGGTTGTCTGTATAAAATCTACAAAATTCAATCAACAAATCAAAGATTTTGGACACAAATTAGCAATGCACATAGCGGCATCAACCCCTCTGGCAATTGAAATTAGTCAGCTTGACAAAAGAATATTGGAAAAAGAAAATGAGATAATTAGTGAGGAACTTAAAAATTTAGGCAAAAGTGATAATATTATAGAAAAAATTTCAAGAGGAAAGTTAGAAAAATTTAAACAGGAAAATACCTTAATTAATCAAATTTGGATTATGGATCCGAAAAAAAAAGTAAAAGACGTTATAGCTGAATTAGGTAAGGAAAATAGCATAACCATTAAAGATTTTGTTAGATATAAAGTAGGTGAATAAATAAGATTTACCCTTTAAAATATATATTTTTTTATGTTTGATAAAAACACTTATAAACAAAAAATGAATAAAACCTTCGAAGCTTTTACAAAGGATTTGTCAGCATTAAGAACAGGTAGAGCGAATGCTGGCATGTTGGATGTCATCAAAGTTGAAGTTTATGGACAAAGAATACCAATGAATCAATTGGGTACAATTACTGTACCAGATCCCCGAACATTAAATATTCAAGTATGGGATCAAAATAATGTGATCCCTATCGACTCTTCACTAAGAAAATCAGAAATGGGTTTGAATCCGCAAATTGATGGTCGTTTGATTAGAATTCCGATTCCAAATTTAAATGAAGAGAGAAGGAATGAATTAAAAAAAATAATTAAAAATATGGCAGAGAAAAGCAAAATATCAGTTAGAAATATAAGAAGAGAAGCTAATGATGTATTAAAAGCAATGCTAAGGGAAAAGAAGATTAGCGAAGATGAAAACAATAAATTCGAAAAAGAAATTCAAAAAATTACAGATCAAGAAATAAAAAAAATTGATGAAAAGGAATCCCAAAAAGAAAAAGAGATAATGACAGTATGAGTGTAGCTAATCATGTTGCCATAATTATGGATGGTAATGGTAGATGGGCATTACAAAGGAGAAAATCAAGGAATTACGGTCATCAGTGTGGACTTAAGGCAATAGAAAAAATTGTTGATTATTCGATTAAAAAAAAAATTTCTTATTTAACGTTGTTTACGTTTTCTAGCGAAAATTGGAAAAGACCAAAAAAAGAAGTTAATTTCTTATTTAAATTATTAGAAAACTATTTCAAAAAAAATTTGCTTAAAGTTATTAGAAATGGGGTTAAATTAAAAATCATTGGAGATAAGTCCATGTTATCAAGCAATTTAAGAAAAATAATAAAACTTGCGGAGAACAAAACCAGGAAAAATAAAAAAATTTCAGTTCAACTAGCCTTAAATTACGGTTCAAAACAAGAAATAATTAATAGTATGAAAATTGTTAATAAAAAAAAACAAAAAATTACAATCAAAAATTTTGAAAAAAATCTTTATACTTCCGACTTTCCTGACCCTGAGATTTTAATAAGAACCGGTGGCCAAAGAAGACTCAGTAATTTTTTGTTGTGGCAAATAGCATATACAGAAATTTTTTTTGTAAAAAAAATGTGGCCTGATTTTAGTAATAATGATTTTCAAAAAATATTAAATAAATTTAAAAAAATTAAAAGAAATTTTGGAAATATTTAATGACTATAGAACTTAGAAAAAGAATAATAACATCAATCATTTTGTTTTTAATTGCAATTTTTTGTGTTTTGATACATAAATTTGTTTTTGTACTCGTACTTATCGTTACTTTGATTATATGTTTTAACGAGTGGAGAGAAATTAATTATAAATATTTTAAGAAAAAACTGAATAATAATTGGAAATATTTTTTTATTCAATTTGTTGGATTAGTTTATCTATTTATTTTTTTAAGTACGTCTATAGCTTTAAGAGGTAACAATTCTGAAAGCATAACTTTTTTTATTATTATTTTATGTATATGTATTTTTTCTGATATAGGTGGTTACGTTTTTGGTAAACTTATAGGAGGAAAAAAATTAACTAAAATTAGTCCAAATAAAACGATTTCTGGAAGCTTGGGTTCTTTTATCTTTTCCATATTGCCAGTATTGTTATTTAATTTCCAAAATTATATTGGTGTGCCTTTTGAAGTTTTATCAATAAATATAACGCTTTGTTTAATTGTTTCTTTAATCTGCCAATTAGGAGATTTATTGATTTCTTATTTTAAAAGATTGAACAAAGTAATGGACACGGGAACTATTTTGCCCGGTCATGGAGGATTGTTAGATAGAATCGATGGATTAATTTTTGCTATACCAACAGTATATATTTTAAAAATTACGCAGATATTTTAGTATGAAAATTGATATTGCAATACTTGGTTCTACTGGTTCCATAGGTGAAAACATATTGGATATTGTCAGAAAAGATAAAAAAAATCTTAATGTGGTTTTATTAACAGCTAACAAAAATTATAAAAAATTAATTCAACAAGTCAAAGAATTTAAAGTAAAGAATGTTCTAATTTACAATGATAAATATTATGAACTTTTAAAAATAAAATTAAAAGGTAAAAAAATAAATATTTTTTCAAGAAAAACTAAATTTAATAAAATCTTAAAAAAAAAAGTTGATTATACTATATGTGGTATATCAGGATTAGATGGTCTTAAACCTACCTTAGATATAATAAAATTTACAAAAACTATAGCTAGTGCAAATAAAGAATCTATTATCTGTGGATGGTATTTAATTAATAAAAAATTAAAAAAATATAATACTAAATTTATTCCAATTGACTCTGAGCATTATTCAATATGGAATTTAACAAGAGAATATTCAAATAATGATATAGAGGAGATTATACTCACCGCATCTGGTGGCCCCCTTCTAAATTCACCTATTAGAATTCAAAAAACAATAACCCCGGAAAAAACGGTCATACATCCAAAATGGAAAATGGGTAAAAAAATTTCAGTAGATTCGGCAAACTTGATGAATAAGATTTTTGAAATAATGGAAGCTAGCAAAATGTTTAATTTTGATTTAGAAAAATACAAAATATTTATTCATCCACAGTCATATGCGCACACAATCATAAAATTTAAGAATGGATTAATAAAAATGTTACTGCACGACACAGATATGAAAATTCCAATTTTTAATTCTATTTATGATAAAAAGATAAAATATATAACTTCAAAAAAAATCAATTCAAAAACGTTAAATAACTTAAATTTTTATGAAGTTGACAAATTGAAGTTTCCCTCGATAAAACTTTTGAAAAAAATATCTAAAAAAAATACTCTTTACGATACCGTGATAATAATTGCCAACGATGAATTGGTTAAACTTTTTTTGATGAATAAAATTTCTCTGAGACAGATTGTGAAGAACTTAACAAAAATTATTAATTTAAAAGAGTGTAAAAAATACTTCACAAAAAAACCCACTTCACTCAGTAAAATACTTAAAGTTAGCGAATTGGTTAGGTTGAAAACCAATAGTATAAGTGTATGATCTTTCGTCCAATGAAAAAAGTTTTATTGCAATCATTATTTTTTTTTATTTTTGTAATAACAATATCTTACGCAGAAATTGTTAAAGAAGTTAAAGTTGTAGGCAATGTTAGAGTATCATCGGAAACTATTGTCCTGTTTGGAGATATAAGGATAAATGAAAATTACAATGCTAAAAAAATAAATGAACTTTCTAAGCAACTATATGATACTGATTTTTTTTCTTATCTAGAAATTAATTTAACTAATGGTCTCCTAGAAATTTCAGTCAAAGAAAATCCAATAATCCAAAGTTTAGTTTTTAATGGAATAAAAGCAAAAAAACATAAAGAAGCAATAAAAAGAGTTATCGAATTAAAAGAAAAAACTTCTTATGTAGAAAATAAATTGATTAGAGATATTCAAAAGATTAAAACAGCTTTCAGAAGTCTTGGGTTTTATTTTATAGAAGTAGAGGCTTACGCGAAAGAAAATGTAAATAATTCAATAGATTTAATTTATGAAATTAATAAAGGAGAGCGTGCCAAGATACGAAAGATTGTCTTTATAGGTGATAAAAAATTTAAGGACGGCAAATTAAGAGAAATTATCACATCGGAAGAGAGCAAAGCATGGAAATTTTTATCCACAAGAAAATATTTAAATCAGGAAATAATTAAATTAGATACTCGTCTTTTAGAAAATTTTTATAAAAATAAAGGTTATTATCAGGTCAAAGTATTGGCAACGAACATATTATATGAAGAGGGCGAAGGGTTTCTGTTGACTTATAATATTAACTCAGGAAAAAGATTCAGGTTTGAGAATGTTTCTTTAAAAATATCAGAAGGCTTAGATAAAGATTCTTTTGTTGAAATTATAAAAGATTTTCCTAAACTTAAAAACAAGTATTATTCGCCAAAAAAAATTATAAAAATTCTTGATGAAATTAATAAGTTAACTACGAAAAAAGATCTTCAGTTTATAAATTCTAAATTAGTTGAAACTGTTAAAAATGATAAGATATTAGTAATAATAGATGTTTCCGAAGGAAAAAAATATTTTGTTGAAAGAATAAATGTAATTGGAAATACTGTTACTGAAGACAATGTTATAAGAGGTGAATTAGAAGTTGATGAGGGTGATCCTTACAGTTTGTTGCTATTGGACAAATCTATAAATAACATCAAATCAAGAAATATATTTGGAAAAGTTGATAAAAATATTTACGAAGGTTCTACACCGGATCTTAAGGTTATTACAATTGAAGTTGAAGAAAGAGCTACCGGTGAGATTTTTGCCGGCGCTGGAGTTGGTACTACAGGGGGAACAATTGGAGGCGGTGTCAAAGAAAATAATTTTTTAGGTAGAGGTGTTAGATTGGATGCTAATCTACAATTTAGTGAAACGTCTATAAGGGGAAAGTTTGCTGCAGTTAATCCAAATTATAATTATTCGGGCAACGAAATTAGATTTACAGCTGAAAGTACAAAAATGAGTAAAATGACAACATTTGGTTATGATAGTAGCAAAACTGGTTTTTCTTTAGGCACCACATTCGAGCAATACGAAGATATTTATATTTCTCCAGATCTGTCCACTTACTATGAAAGTTTATCAACAAACGATAATGCTTCTGAAGCTCTTAAGCAGCAAGAAGGAACATACATTGATACTGAGTTAAGGTATTCAGTAATTCAAGATAAAAGAGATCAAAGATTTAAACCGACAGAAGGTTATAGAGCGTCATTTAACCAAAAGCTGCCCCTCTATTCACAATCTCCATCTCTTGTAAATGGAATAGATTATTCGGCATATCATAGTTTTAGTGATAACTTAATAGGTTCTCTTAGATTTCACGGAAGAACAATTAACTCACTTTCGAGTAGTGAAGATGTTAAACTTTCAGAAAGATTGTCGATACCCGGAAGATACCTAAGAGGATTTGAAGTCGGAAAAATAGGACCCGTAGATGATTCGGACTATATAGGCGGAAATTATGTAACAGCCTTAGGTTTTAATGCAGCACTGCCAAAATTGTTACCCAATTTCACAAATGCAGATGTTAGTTTATTTCTTGATACAGGCAATGTATGGGGAATTGATTATGATACAAACATTGATGAATCGAACAAGTTAAGATCAGCATTTGGTGTTAGTGTAGATTGGTTTACACCCATAGGCCCCTTGAGTTTTTCTTTTTCAGAAGATATAACTAGCGCAAGTACAGATAAACCAGAATCTTTTAGATTTAATATAGGGACAACATTCTAATGAAGTTGAAATATATTGTAAAAATATTTGTAATTACTTATTTGATTTTTGGAATTAATAATTCTTTTGCAGAAAATAAATTTGTTTATATCGATATGAATAAAATCTTAAATGAAAGTAAAGTAGGTGATTTCGTTGAAACAGAACTAACAAAGCTTCATGAAAAAAAATTAGAAGGTTTCAAAAAAACGGAAGAAAATTTAAAGAAGAAAGAAATAGATCTTATATCCAAAAGAAATATTTTGGCGAAAAATGAGTTTGATGAAAAAGTTAAGTTATTGAACGAAGATGCCCAAAATTATCAAGCTGAAAGAAGAAAATGGTTTGATGAGATAGCCGTAAAAAGAAATACAGCTAGGGCTGAAGTGTTAAAATCTTTAGATCCAATTATAACTAGCTATTTTGAGAAAAACCAAATTTCACTTATACTTTATAAAAGAAATATAGCCATTGGAAACAGCGAACTAGATATTACCGACGCAATTATAGATGAATTAGATAAAGAACTACCATCTGTAAAATTAAATTGAGAGTGAGTTGTAATTTTTTTTTTAAAAACAAAGGCCCTTTTTCTGTAAAAAAAATAGTAGACATATGTGCAGGTGAGGTGTATTCCGCATTAGATTCAAATATCAAAATACACAATATAATGGATTTATTTAGAGCTAAAGAAAATGATATTACCTTTTTAAATTCCATAAAATTCAAAGAAAAATCTTTGAAATGTAAAGCTACCGCCTGTATTACGAGCAAAAAATTAACAAAATGTTTGCCAGAAAATTGTATAAAAATAGTAGTTGATAATGTTTTATTATCTGCAGTCAAAGTATCAAAACTTTTCTATCCCGAATCTGAATTTGATCATCTTGATCAAACACTACTTTCATCAGAACAAATTAAAGGCAAATATATCGATGTAAAATTTGGAAAGAATGTACTAATTGGTGAAAATGTCCAAATTGGAAAAAACACTGCTATAGGAAATAATTCTATTATTGAACATGATGTGAAGATTGGTGAGAATTGTTCAATAGGATCTTTTGTTGTAATTAAAAATTCAGTACTTGAAAATGAAGTACACATAAAAGATGGAGTTAAAATTGGTAGCAAGGGATTTGGTTTTATACCTGACAAGTCGAAAAATTTTAGAATTCCTCATATTGGTAAAGTATTATTAATGAAAGGGGTAGAAATAGGTTCGGGAACCACAATTGATAGAGGATCAATTAGTGACACTATATTAGGCGAAAATACTTTTGTAGATAATCTGGTTCAAATCGGACACAATGTTAGGATTGGTAAAAACTGTATGATTGTTTCCCAAGTTGGAATTTCTGGAAGTACAGTTATAGGAGATAATGTTGTGATTGGTGGTCAAGCTGGAATTTCGGGCCATCTTAAAATTGGTAACAACGTAAAAATTGGTGGAAATAGTGGAGTTATTAAAGATATACCTGATAATAAAAAAGTGATGGGATATCCTTCTATGGATTTTAAAAGATTTGTTAAAAATTGGAGATCCAATGGACAATAGTAATGCTCTTAACAAAGAGCAAATAACAAGTCTACTTCCCCATCGAGAGCCAATGCTGCTAATTGATGAATTAGTTAGTATTGTGCCACATAAATCTGCCGTAGGCATTATAAATGTTAAAGAAGATTCTTTTTTTTTCCAAGGACACTTTCCGGGTCAACCAGTTATGCCAGGTGTGATGATCGTGGAAGCTTTTGGCCAAGCTGCAGCTGCACTTACAGCTTTTAGTCTAAATCCAAAAGAGGTTGAAAATAAACTGGTTTATTTAATGAGTGTTGATAAAGCTCGTTTTAGAAAACCGATTATGCCAAATTGTAAGCTTTTACTTGAAATCGAGGCTATCAGATCACGCGGTAGAGTTTGGAGATATAAAGGAATGGCAAAAGTTAATGGAACAATAATGGCTGACGCAGAATGGGCAGCAACAATTATGGATAGAGGTCAACAATGATTCACAAAACTAGCATAATTGATTCAAAATCAAAAATTTCAAAAACAGTCAAAATTGGTCCATATACAGTGATTGGTCCAAATGTTGAAATAAATGAAGATGTTGAGATATCTTCTCATGTTAATATTATAGGACGTACTAAAATTGGTACTGGAACAAAAATATTCCCCTTTGCAAGCATCGGTGCTGACCCACAAGATATTAAATATAAAGGCGAAGATACAACGCTCGAGATAGGAAAAAATAATAAAATTAGAGAATATGTTACAATAAATCCTGGCACATTTGGAGGTGGCGGATTAACTAAAATAGGCAACAATTGTTTGTTTATGATTTCTTCTCACATCGCCCATGATTGTCATATTGGGAACAATGTCATTATAGCGAATAACGTTCCTTTAGGAGGACATGTTACCATTGAAGATAATGTAGTTATTGGGGGGAACTCAGCTGTTCAACAATTTACAAGAATTGGAAAATTGGCAATGATCGGAGGAATGACCGGGGTTTTAAATGATGTAATTCCATTCGGTTTATCAATTGGAAATAGAAATTATTTACAAGGATTAAATTTAATTGGGTTAAGAAGAAGCAATTATAACAATAAGGATATTTTTGGTCTTACAGAGGCATATAAAGAAATTTTTTTAACAAAAAACCTTAATGAAAATTTAGATAAATTAAATGGTGAATTTAAAGAAAATCCACTTGTGAAAGAAGTAATTAATTTTATTACGAAAGATAAAAAAAGATCTATTTGTACACCATTTTCTAAAGAGTAGAATGATCAGCTTGATATTTGGAGAAACAGAGTTTCCAAATGAAATTTTAAGAAAAATAAAAAAAAGAAAGTTAAAGTATTTAATTATTGACTTAACAAAGAGAAAAAAATTCAAAAAAGATAAACACTTTTATAGCGTTTCAATCGGTCAATTTGGAAAGATAATTAAAATATTCAAAAAAAACAGATGTAAAAAAGTTTTGTTTGCCGGCAAAGTAATAAAGCCAAATTTTTCAAAACTTAAATTGGATTTAAAAGGAATTTATTATATTCCAAGAATTATCAAAAGCTCAAAACTAGGTGATGCGGCAATTTTAAAAGAAATAATTAAAATATTAAAACAGGAAGGAATAAGCACTATAAGTTCTTTAACTTATAATCCTGAACTTACACTTAAAAAAGGAACTTATTCTAAAGTTAAACCTAACAAAGAAGATGATACTGATATTAAAAGAGCGGTGTTAACGTTAAGCAAATTGGACAAATATACTTTTAGTCAGGGAACTATAGTTAGAAATAATAAAGTTGTTGCGATCGAAGGAAAGGGAGGTACTGAAAGAATGTTAAAAAGAATCAGAAGTAAAACACAAAGATATAAAGGTGTTTTAGCCAAATTCCCCAAAAAAAAACAGGATCTAAGAATTGATTTACCAACTGTTGGATTAAATACCTTAGTTCAATGTAAAGCTGCTGGCCTTAAAGGAATAGTTTTAAAAGCAAAACAAAATGTTTTTTTAGAAAGAAACAAATGCATCAATTTTGCCAATAAGAACAAAATGTTTATTACAGCAAAATGAAAAAAATATTTGTTCTTACTGGCGAACCTTCGGGAGATAAATTGGCCTCAAAGGTTATAGCTAATCTTAAAAGCTCAAATCCTGATATAGATTATTTATCTGTAGGTGGTGAATATTTAAAAGCTTTAGGGATTAAATCTTTATATGATTTAAATGAAGTTACTTACCTTGGATTTACTAAAGTTTTATTAAACATATTTAAAATTAAAAAAAAAATTAACGAAACAGTAAATAAAATAATAGAATTTAATCCTGATATTTTATTTACTGTAGATAGCCCAGATTTTACCTTAAGAGTCGCTGAAAAAGTTAAAAAATTAAAATCAAACATTAAAACTATTCATTATGTAGCGCCACAGGTATGGGTTTGGAGAGAAGATAGAGTCAAAAAATTAAAAAATTTTTTAGACCATATTTTATTATTATTTCCATTTGAAAAACAATACTTTGAGAAAGAAAATATCAGTTGCACCTTTGTTGGGCATCCACTTCTTGAAGATAATGAAAAAAATAAAATCGATATAAAAAATGTAATTAACGAAGATAAAAAATTTATTTCTATTTTTTCCGGTAGCCGTACTTCGGAAATTAATGTTTTAACACCTATTTTGTTGAAATTTATAATAATGGTGAAAGAAAAGTACAATGACATACATTTCATTTTTCATACAACTAACGAACATAGAGAGACACTTAAAAACCTAATATCTAAAGAGGATATTAAAAATTGTGATGTTATAAGTGATGAAAAAATAAAATCTTATATTCTTAAAAAATCTACATTTGCTGTAGCCAAGTCTGGAACGATTTCTCTAGAAATTTGTAATGCCAATGTTCCATCAATAATAATTTATAAAATTAATTTTATTAATTTTTTTATTGTTAAAATGTTGGCCAAAGTTAAATTTGCAAACATTATTAATATAGCTGCAAATAAAGAAATTATACCGGAGCTTTTACAAGAAAAATGTAATGCTAAAAATATATTTAATAAAGTTGATGAATTTTTAACTAATCCTGATCTTTCAATAAATCAAATTAACCAGTTTAAAGAAATAATTAAAGATTTTAAAACTGATAAATCTTCCGACTTAGCAAGTTCTGTTCTAATCGATAGCCTTTAATCTTTTTATTACATCATTCTCATCAAGAGACTGAATGATATCATAAATTCCAGGTCCAAATTTAGAGCCAGTTAAAGCAATTCGTAAGGGCTGTCCCACTCCTTTAAAGTTTGTTTTGTGCCTATCAATTAATCCTTTTATTATTTTCTCCAAATTTGCTTTGCTTAAATTTGATAAATTTTTAAATTCTTTTAAAAAATCATTTAAAATTTTCTTAGATAAATTGTCTAAAAGTTTTATATCTTCTGGTAAGATGTTAATTTGATCATTAATTATGTATTGAGCATTATTATATATATCACCTAATGTTTTGGCTTTATTTTTTAGGAAATGTAGGGATTTTTTTAATGAATCATCAAATTTATTATCAATCTTTTTTAAATATATTTCGCAGTAACCTGTAA
>Ga0187833_10005260_pt1 | contig 12280 bp, 11 predicted proteins | sample ETNtaG_37_FD_167968 | JGI IMG/M metagenome (GOLD analysis project Ga0187833, IMG submission 167968) | Marine microbial and viral communities from oxygen minimum zone, Eastern Pacific Ocean - ETNP2014_SV_400_PacBio MetaG (Illumina Assembly) | ecosystem: Environmental > Aquatic > Marine > Hypoxic... | reverse complement strand
CTTGGCCATAGTCGGTCTGAGATGGCATCAAGCTCGAATCTATTATGCAATTATTGCGACCTCAGAAATTAATTTATATTCATTCTTTATATGTTGAGAAAATCAATAATATATAAAATAGTATTTTCTATCACAGAAACGATTGTTCCATCTCAAGAGAATATTTCTTCAAAGGAACAAGAAATCCTAATCAGGGAAACGTCAGAGTTTAATATGTCACGTATTAATGGGATGGCTATATTCCTAAGGGTACCCATAAAGATTATATTACATCTTTTCAATTTGATTTCCATTCTGACAATCAAGAAAAACTTCTCATCGGCAAGTAATTCTTACAGGTTAAAACATGAAATTGATATGGGGCAACGATTATCAACCTAAAGATTCTAATCCTTTATATCTACATTCTAATGTTAAAGAAATAATTTATGAAGATAACCACCATTTGTTTTTTAGACCTGAAATGATTGCTTTTAAAGAATATAAATTGTAACAGTGTGTCTTTAAACAAAATTCACATTTTCTTTCTTATACGTTCTCTAAATATTGGTGGCTCCGAGTGCCAACTAGTAGAATTGATTAAAGGTCTTGATAAGAACGCTTTTGAAATAACTGTTGGGTTATTTTATGATGAAGGTCTACTAAGAGAAGAATTGATTGGGATAGAAGGTGTCAAATTATTACCTCTATTTAAGTCAGGTCGTTGGGATTTAATCAGATTCTGCACTCGGTTGATAATTGTTTTACGTAGATTAAAACCACACATCCTATATTCTTTCCTCCCCGATGCAAATTTAATAGGCATGATTTCGGGGAGAATCGCACGTGTGAAACAAATCGTTTGGGGTGTGCGTGCTTCAAATATAGATGTCAGCCGTTATGACTGGCTTGCGGGGACAAGCCTTAGATTGAGCGTTTTTCTGTCTCGATTCCCTGATACAATTATTGCTAATTCCTTTGCTGGTCTGAGGTTTCATAAAGATATAGGTTATAAAACCGAAAGGATGAGTGTAATACCAAATGGTATAAATACTAAGCTTTTCAAACCAGATCATCCTTCAGGCTTTAGATTGTGGGATGAGTGGGGTATTGATGAAAAGACGGTCCTGATTGGGCTTGTAGGACGTCTTGATCCAATGAAAGATCATACAACATTTTTGCAGGCAGTGAAAATATTTGATCAAAAAGAATGCAGTGTACGTTTTGTATGCATTGGCGATGGTAAAGAGCCTTACAAAAGTGAAATCCATTCCTTGTGTAGGAGACTTGGACTAAATGGCTCTCTTATTTGGACCGGTGCACGGAGTGATATGCCTGCTGTGTATAGTGCCTTAGATATAGTCACATCAACATCTTATTGTTCCGAAGGATTTTCAAATGTAATTGGAGAGGCGATGGCTTGTGGTGTGCCCTGTGTAGTTACAGATGTGGGTGATTCGGCAATAATTGTTGGGGTAACAGGAATTGTTGTTCCTCCTAAAGATCCACAGGCTCTGGCAGATGGATGGAGAAGTATGCTGAAACGTTTGAACGATAAATCCTATTCAATTAAAAAAATGGCACGTGCGCGAATAGTATCTCACTACGGCAGTGAAATATTTGTCCAGAAAACATCCAAGATGTTACTAGGTTTATTACGAAATGATTGATTTTTTGACTTTTTTCGGAAAAGGGGAATGTTCTTAAATATGATGCAAGATTGGACTGGTTGGTTGTTAATGATCTTCAGTTTTAGCATAGTACTGATGTGGAAAAGTGTGCGTAGTGACACAAAATTAGTCCATGCAATCTGGTTTTGCATATTCTTGCATCATGTTGTGGTGTTTTTGAATGTTTATGTAGGCGGTGTTATCGGAACAGAAGGGGATGCGCGTTCCTTTCATTTCTTTGGTGTAGATGCAGCTGTATCGTCCGAACCAGAGAAGGGGTTTTGGACTAGTCCACAAGTTGCTTACGCTAATTCTTTGGGGTTCATTTACCGTGCTTTTGGCACATCAATTTTTCTTGGTGATGAGCTGTCTGTTTTAGCTTTTACATTGTCATGCATAGTGCTGGTTAGGTTAGTATCTCTCCTAGATCTGGAGCGTTTTCGTATTTGGATCGTACTTTTCTTTGGTTTGCTACCTTCAGCTGTTATTTTTAGATCAGTGACGTTACGCGAATCATGGCAGGCGTTGTTTTTCTTGCTGTTCGTATATTGGGCAGTAAGACTGCGGAAGAGGCTGGGAATCTTAATAGTTTTATTTGTGCTAATGTCTGCTTTATGTATGTCATTACTGCATAGTGGTTTACAATTATATGTAGTGTATTTGATTGTAATTATTTTTTATTGGGGGATTTCTGGCCGTAAAATGGTTCGTCAGAAACCGTATTTAAAGTTTTTGCTTGCTGGACTGTTTATTACCTGTGTAATTGTATTGGCACAAAAGAACGAAAAGTTTTTGACTGCTGGACAAATATTGGAAGAAACAAATATATTTCGTGAAAATGCAGCACTACATCCTGGCAGGACGACTTATGGTGTTATGCTGGATCCGTCGTCTGTGATTGGACTTGTTAAAACAATTCCTATAATGTTTGCCCAATACATGTTTGCTCCTTTCCCATGGCAGGTTGGAAGTGTTAGGGATATCTATGCCTTGCTTGAATCAATGCTGCGTTTTATGCTTATGTTCTTTGCCGTATCCTCGTGGCGTAGGTCTTCAGGTGAAGTAAGAAGCTATCACAGTTTTCTGCTTATTGCTATTTTGAGTATGGAGTTTATGTGGGCGTCGGGAACCATTAGTTGGGGAACGGCAGCACGACACCATATACCAGCGTATGGTGTTATAGTTTTACTTGGAGTTCCTGGCTTGATTCTTTTTATGCGAAAGATACACATTGGGTTATTTGGGCGTGGAAAAAATAATACAATGCTACCAAAGTAATAACACAATTTTCTCATTGATGTATGCAACCGGTCTTGCCTTCAAGTCTCATAAAGTAAACTGCTACCGTTTGGCTTGATTACGATGATTATAGTGGTATTTCCTTAGAATCAGCACAATATAGCCCACGTTATGGTGTAAAAGTAGATACACAAAGATTAGTTATGAAATGAAAAGGGAAACATTCTACCTTCTACCTTGTGTGGAATTAAACCTTATGTGGAATAATGGTTGACCGAATAATCATCATTTATTCTAGTGGCATAGATTGAGTACTTTTTTTATAATTAAGGAAGCTAAGATTAAAAAGGATTAGACTATGTCAGTTATGCTAATTCGCCCAATGACGCCTACTACGAGTCATACGGGTTTAGTCTCTATACAGTACCCGATAAACATTGGTTACCTTGTTTCGTATCTAAAGAAACATGGTATCGAGTGCCATGTGCTTGACTTCGAGGTAGAAGAATTTAAAGAGGAGTTTTTTATTTATAAGCTGAATGAATGCAAGCCCGAGATAGTAGGCTTTTCATGCATGACGCCCCATATAACCGCAGGCGGCAGACTGGCTGGAATTGTAAAAAAACATTTTTCGGACATTCTTACTGTTGCCGGAGGCGTTCATGCTTCTGCTATTCCTGAGAAAACCCTTGAAGAGTTTGCAGCCTTCGATGTTATAGTGCGTGGTGAAGGAGAAGCGACATTGCGGGATCTTTATCACTCCTGGACTAAGGAGCATAAACTGGAAGGTGTGGAAGGCATATACTACAGGGAGAATGGCAACAGTGTAATAAAAGCCAATCCTTCCAGGTTGATGATTAAGGATCTTGACGATATCCCTTTTCCGGATCGTGAGCTTGCAGATATAAACTTGTACAAAAAGAGTCACGTAAGCCGAGGTTTTAGCAGGCAGACGAAGAATATCGCAGAGATTATGGGATCGCGTGGTTGCCCTTACCAGTGTATTTTCTGTGCAAGCCAGGTAGTGCATACCAGGAATGTAAGGTTCAGGACTCCGGAAAACATAATTGAAGAAATGGAGCATTTAATAAATAAATATGGTGCTGAACACTTTTCCTTCCTTGATGACACGTTTACTATTAAGAGATCAATACTTTACAACGTATGTGAATACATGAGATTTAAAAACGTGACTTTCGATTGTTTTACAAGGGTGAATGATATCGATGAGGAGAAGCTGAAGGCTATGGTAAATGCTGGGTGCAAGAAAGTGAGTTTTGGAATAGAATCCGGCAGCCCGAAGATGCTGAAACTTCTAAAAAAGGGTCAGACCATAGAGCAGATAGAACGTGCTTTCTGCCTTGTAAAGGATGCAGGTATTAAAACGGTTGAAGCGACTTTCATGATAGGTAACCATCCGGATGAAACTAGAGAAGATATAGAGATGACTCGCAAGTTAATCTACAGGGTGAGACCGGATATTATGGGTATCTTTATAACGATTCCCTATCCAGGGACTGAATTAAATAGAATCCTGAAGGAAAGAGGACTTTTGCGTGACGAGAACTGGGATGAGTTCAAACTTCTTCTTGGAAGACATAGTTGGGAACTCGGAGAGATTCCAATGGACGAGTTGGAAAAGATTCTTAAAAATATCACTAATGGATATTATCTTAGCCTTAGATACATAGTTTCTACGTTAATGAAGATTAGAAACCTATATGAACTTAAATATTGGGTTCGCCTCGGGGCGTCTTTTGTAAAAGCGAGGTTTAGTTGATGAGAATATTGGTTACCGGGGCAACCGGTTATATTGGATCAAATATAGTTCAATATATGTCTAACCGATTGGACAAATACGAAGTTTTCGCTTTAGTAAGATCTACTTCAAATCTGGACGTTTTCAAAACAATCAGAAACAGGATTGATATTATAGAAGCAACTTCATCATTTGAAAGCATTAAGGCTGCGATCGATCAGGCTAAACCTGATGTTGTTATCCATTTGGTTGCCTTGTCTCTGGTGTCACATAAACATAGTCAAATCGAAGAGTTAATTAATTCAAATATCATCTTTGGAACCCTTTTACTTGAGGCAATGGTGCAAAATGGTGTTTCCTGTATGGTTAATACAAGTACCTTTTGGGAACATATGGATGGAAGTCAGGAATATAGGCCAGTAAATCTCTATGCGGCTACCAAAAGGGCTTTTGAAGATATCCTACGATACTACGAGAATGCTTATAAGATACGTGCTGTTACACTGAAGCTTTACGGGACATACGGCCCGAAAGATCCAAGGATGAAGATATTCGACCTGTTTAAAAAAAGTATGACGGTTAAAGAACCAGTTAACCTTACACCAGGGTATCAGAAGCTGGATCTAGCCTATATAGAAGATGTTGTGGCTGCTTATGAAAAGGCTGTTCAATATGTATACAGAAAAAATGAATTCACATCCGAGACATTCTTTATTGGGTCAGGAGTTGACCTTGAGATGAGAGAAATTGCAAGAATCTATGAGGAGTGTGTTAGAAAACCTTTGAATCTAAAGTGGGAAGGACGTCCCTATCGGTCAAGGGAAGTCATGGCCGGACATGCCGATATTAAGGATGCCAGAATTAAACTTGGGTGGGCCCCGAGGTTTAATTTGAAAGAGGGGATAGCTAAGATGCTTAAAACAGAGGAAACTATATAGAGGGACATCAATGGAAAAAATATCCATAGTGATTCCGGTTTATAACGAGGAAGATAATATAGTCTTGGCTTATAATGCCGTTCAAAAAGTTATGTCTTCCCTTGCAGAACAGTATACTTATGAAATTATCTTCACTGATAATCACAGCAGTGACAGTTCTTTTGAGACTTTGCAAAAAATCGCAGAAAAGGATAAAAGGGTTAAGGTTGCACGCTTATCGGCTAATTTTGGTTACCAGAAATCGGTTTATACGGCTTACCTGTTGACTTCAGGAGACGCCGTGATTCAGCTTGATTGTGATTTACAGGACCCACCTGAGATGATTGTCAAGTTTTTAGATAAATGGAAAGAGGGCTTCTTCGTTGTCTATGGCGTGAGAATGAGAAGAAAGGAGATGTGGCTTATTAACTATTCAAGGAAGCTTTTTTACAGGTTGATAGATTTCCTTTCAGAGACCAAACTTCCTTATGATGCAGGAGATTTTCGGTTGGTTGATAAAAGAATAATAGATGAACTTCGAAAGCTGTACGATTATGCCCCCTATATAAGAGGAACTATCGCCTCAATAGGATTTAAACAGATAGGCATTCCCTATGACCGTTTGGAACGCAAGAGCGGGAAAAGTAAATTCAGATTTAAGGACCTCATCTCACTTGGTATGGATGGTGTTCTGAATCATTCCATAAAATTGCTGCGTTTCGCAACATACACCGGGGCAATAGTTTTTATGGTCTCTATTTTTCTTATGATAGTGTATATGCTTGCAAAACTATTATCACCTGAACCATGGCCAGCAGGTTTTGCAACAATAACAATTCTTATCTTGCTTTCACTGAGTTTGAATTCCTTGTTTCTTGGGATTATTGGCGAATATATTGGTAGAATCTATCACCAAAGTAAGATGCGCCCAATTTCTATAATTGAAAAGAAGTTAAATTTTGATGAAGAAAGTCAAAATACCTAATAATTATGTTGTCAACATATTATCAACCTTTGGGAATTTTTGAAAGGACATGATATGAAAGTAGTCATACTTGCTGGTGGATTTGGAACACGAATATCGGAAGAAACTGAGACCAAACCAAAACCTATGGTAGGAATAGATGAACAACCTATTTTATGGCATATCATGAAAATATATTCCCACTTTGGATTTAATGATTTTGTTATATGTCTGGGCTATAAAGGCTATGTTATAAAGGAATATTTTATCAACTATCATCTTCATCGCTCTGATGTAACGATAGATATGAAAACAGAAGAAGTGAACATTAATAAATCTGAAACAGAGCCATGGAGAGTTACATTAGTAGACACAGGTCTGGAGACATTGACGGGTGGAAGAATAAAAAGAATTCAAAAATATATTAACGGAGAAACATTTATGTTTACTTATGGCGATGGTGTTGGAAACATAAACATAAATGAATTAATTCAATTTCATAAAAGCCATGGCAAATGTGCAACAATTACTTCAGTTCAACCATTGGGCAGATTTGGAGCATTAGTTTTGGATGACAAATGTAACGTTTCAGAATTTGAGGAAAAGCCGAAAGGTGATGGGGACTGGATAAATGGTGGGTTTTGTGTAATGGACCCTAAAGTATTCGATTACATACCTGATGACAGTACCAGCTTAGAAGATGACGTTTTTGGAAATCTTGCACAATCTGGTCAGCTTGCAGCATACAAACATTATGGCTTTTGGCAACCTATGGATACACTTCGGGACAAACTTTTATTAGAAAGACTGTGGAAGACTGGGAAAGCCCCATGGAAACTATGGAATGATTAAATCTCTTGGAAATTTCTACGAAGGCAAAAACGTTTTTGTAACCGGTCACACTGGTTTTAAAGGTTCCTGGCTGAGCTTGTGGCTACATTTTCTTGGAGCGAAGGTTACAGGTTACGCCCTTGATCCACCTACAAGACCAAATTTATTCGAGCTTTGTAAATTGGACAAGCTTATTAATTCTATAATCTGTGATGTTAGGGATCTGGATTCCTTAAAAAAATCAATGCTTGAAACCAAGCCAGATATAGTCATTCATATGGCAGCACAGCCTCTTGTTAGAGAATCATACAGGAATCCTGTGGAAACATATTCGATAAATGTAATGGGAACTGTAAATCTTATTGAGGCCACGAGAAACTGTAATAGCATAAGGGCTATTTTGAATGTAACAAGCGACAAATGCTATGAAAATAAGGACTGGTGCTGGGGATATAGAGAAAACGAGCCTCTGGGCGGCTTTGATCCTTATTCTAACAGTAAGGCTTGTTCGGAATTGATTACGTTATCTTATAAAGATTCTTTTTTTAACGAAATGGACTATGAAACTCATGGAGTTTGTTTAGCCTCTGCAAGAGCCGGTAACGTCATAGGCGGTGGAGATTGGGGCATTGACAGGTTATTTCCAGATTGTATCAGAGCTTTTTTAAATGGAGAAAATGTAGTTATAAGGTATCCTAACGCTGTTAGACCTTGGCAACATGTCTTTGAACCCATCAGCGGATATCTTCTATTAATTCAGAAAATGTATGAAAATGGCCCTAAATATGCGGGAGGATGGAATTTTGGTCCAAATGACTACGATGCAAAAACGGTAGAATGGGTGATAAAAGAAATATGTACAAAGTGGGGAGAGGGTGCTTCTTATGAAATAGATAAAGATTGCGGGAAAAATTTCCATGAAGCTAATTATTTAAAGCTGGATTGCTCAAAGGCAAAGTCTTTGCTTAACTGGTGTCCAAAATGGACTTTGGCACAGGCGATTGACTGTGTGATAGAATGGACAAAGGCATATAAGGAAAGACAGAATGTCAAAGAGGTCTGTTTGATGCAGATAAAGGAGTATATGTATGACAAAGACTGACGAGATGGAAAATGAACTTAGGCAAGAGGTTATTAAAGCAGCAATAAAATATTATGAAGCTAAGCACAAAAGAGCTAAAAAAACTTTTGCTTCCGGTGACTCTATTCCATATGGCGGTCGGGTTTTTGATGAAAATGAGATTATATGCCTCATTGACTCAGCATTGGATTTCTGGCTCACTGCGGACAGGTTTGCAAATAAATTTGAGAATGAGTTTGCACAATTTCAGGGAATAACCCATTGCCTGCTTACAAATTCAGGCTCATCAGCCAATCTTCTTGCCTTTATGGCTCTAACGTCACCGTCGCTAGACGAGAAAAGAGTTATAAGAGGCGACGAGGTAATAACCACGGCAGCTGGGTTTCCAACTACCGTAAGCCCAATTATAAATTATGGGGCTGTTCCTGTGTTTGTAGATGTTACATTTCCTACATACAATATAGACATCTCTCAACTCGAAAATGCTCTAGGGAATAGAACAAAAGCTGTATTGATTGCTCATACTATGGGAAACCCCTTTGATCTTAAAGACGTTGTCGATTTTTGCAATAAACATAACCTGTGGTTAATAGAAGACAATTGTGATGCTCTTGGTTCGAAGTATCTATATGAAGGGCAATGGAAATACACAGGAAATTTTGGCCATATAAGTACTTCTAGTTTTTACCCTGCCCATCATATAACCACGGGAGAGGGTGGGGCGGTTTGCACGAACAGTGAAGATCTAAAACAATTGATAGCGTCATTTAGGGACTGGGGACGTGATTGCTGGTGTGCTTCAGGATATGATAATACATGTAACAAACGGTTTAAATGGAAATTAGGGGAACTGCCGGAAGGTTATGACCACAAGTACATTTACAGCCATTTTGGTTATAACCTGAAAATAACAGATATGCAAGCAGCTATAGGCTGTGCACAACTAAAAAAATTACCTGTTTTCATTGAAACACGAAAAAAAAACTGGAAGCTTCTAAGGAATGGTTTGTCAGACTTATCTGATAGTTTTATACTGCCTGAGGCCACATTATATTCAGATCCAAGCTGGTTTGGTTTCTTGCTTACTATTAGAGAAGATGCAGGGTTTGACAGAAATGAGATAGTAAGTTTTCTTGAATCAAATGCAATACAGACAAGAATGCTTTTTGCAGGTAATCTTCTAAAACAGCCCTGCTTTGATGAGATGAGAACTACAAATGCAAATTTCAGAATCATTGGTGATCTTAGGAATACCGATATAATAATGAATCAAACATTCTGGGTAGGGGTGTCTCCGTTATTGACTGATGAAATGATTGGGTTTGTAGTTGATACTATCAGGAAGTTTGTAAAAATGAAAACATGAAAGTACGATATATTAGTGATGTGATGGGTAAGTACACATACTGTCCATAATATTAATCATGACTATATTGCTTATGCTCAAAGGGCCTTCCGAAGTTTCAATTTTCCGATCAAGAGATAAAGAAATATTGCTGTTTCAATGTCTCATTTGTCCTTTATAGAATAATGGATGTTGATATGAGCGCAACACAGAATAGGATAGTTGGAGAATCAAAAATCTCCATTTCGAAGTGGCATAGTGTAATAGTAGCATCACGGATGTTATATTGGATAATCTATAAACGGACACAGGGATGGCAGAATAACTTATATAGTCTTTTGAGAAATATTGAGAAAGCCTGTATGCCATCTAAATGAAATAGTAGAAATTACCAGTGCAATAAATAAAACTTCACCCTATCATAAAATATTAAGAACTGCACCATTTCTTAAAGTAAATAATCAACCTTTGAATATTCCTTTGATACATTAACTGAAAAGCTTTATACGATAAATACTTTACGTATAGCTCCTGATGATAGGAATAGAAATAACGGCGTGCTGCTTGCTAATAATTTATTAAAAATATTTAGAAAAAAGTCAATATTATGACTATCAAAGATATCATAATTGGAGTATTAGCGTCTAAATCAACTCTTTATATTCTTTTGCTGTCATGGATAGGTGTGCTTGTCTTCTCTAACTTTATGTTACCACCATCTGATGATGGAAACTATTACTTTGAACCGGCCTTGGCCTTTCTGCATAATAAAGTCCAATGGGGGACCTTTATGGGAGATGATTTTAATCCTTACTTTATTGGTTTTCCAACGTTTTCAATTGCCCAATCCGTATTCTTGTTCTTTGCATCACTGGCCAAGGTACCAATAAACCTATATACTTATAAAATGTTTCATATGATCTTGATTTTCTCCCTTATTATTTTGACTGTTCATATTTTATATCTTTATTTATACAGGCTAAACAATTCTGATTATATAATAAAGAGCAACCTTTTTATAATTTTACTAAGTATTACTCCTTTTGCACAACAATGTTGGCAGACACGTCCTGAAGTTTTTGGGGATGTGCTGATAGTCATTGGTCTTATTTTTTTCTGTTATTGGGAATTGTCTAGCAACAATAAAAATATATTTTACTATCTTAGTGCGATGTTCCTGGGGTTAGGCGCTGCAGTTCACCCAAACTTTACGATTGTAGCTGGAATACTGACTATAGTAATTATTGGAACAAATTTTATTAGGGGTAACCGGCTTCAATCTGTTTTATTTGGATTTGTAGCTTCAGTGCCACTTTTATTAATAGTTTTATGGTTTTTAATATACTATCCAGAATCGTTTCAAGAATTTAGGTTGCAGGTCGCACATCATAAAGGTTTTGCCGGGGGAATAAAAAGACTGGTTGCAGAGGCTTTAATGTTTGGAGACTGGGGGTCAACATTCATAAAACTATTTTACTTTTTTTTTTGGTTTCCTTTGTTGGTCATTGTAGTAACGACCTTTGCGTTAATTTTAAAATATGGAAAAAGCCTTTTACTTGGTAATACTTTTAATATTTTGTTATTATCAATTTTTATCTCTATTATTATATTAATGATTATTAATCGAGAGGATGATTCGTACTTTGTAATATATTCATTTTTTATGCCTTTGGTATTTGTTTTTGTTATGAAATTCGGAAAGCAATCTTGCATGCTGTATGATAACAACAGAGGAGTGTTATCTGTTGTTATCCTGTTGTGTTTAATCTTAATGGTTTTTATGCATACTTCTGTTCATTCGGTAAAGCTCCTTTTTTCCTCAGATAAATATTACCAAGCTCCTGCAGTTTATAAAGCGGTTACTAGCAGCTTAAGCCCGGAAGACACATTGTTTATTTCTAAATCAAGGCAAGTACCGGTTTTTTATGATTATTTGGAAGCAAAATATAGTGGCAATCCAGGCATTAATAATATGTTTATCGTTTGTGCTCCTCCTGCCTTTGAGTATGATAAAATTAAATTAAAAATGTCATTAAGAAATAAAGTTGAAAGCATAAATCATGATAGAACAGTTTGGGGTCTCTGGAAAAACAGCATAAATTTTGATCGGGGAAATATGAAATTGATATGGAATTACGATTATCAACCTAAATATTCTAATCCTTTATATCTGTATTTTGATGTTAAAACAATAATTTATGAAGATAAACACCATTTGTTTGTTAGGCCTAAAATGATTGCTTTTGAGGGAGATATATTGCAATAGTGTGTCTTTAAATAAAACAAATATTTTCTTTCTTATACGTTCTCTAAATATAGGCGGCACCGAGCGCCAATTGATAGAATTGGTCAAAGGTCTTGATAGTAATCTGTAGGGCTCTTCTATAACGAAGGTGCATTAATAGAAGAAATTAAGAGTATGCCATGGATACATGTGGTCTCATTAAATAAGTCTGGTAGATGGGACATTATAAGGTTTGTTTTAAGGTTTATAA
>Ga0187833_10005259_pt1 | contig 12280 bp, 12 predicted proteins | sample ETNtaG_37_FD_167968 | JGI IMG/M metagenome (GOLD analysis project Ga0187833, IMG submission 167968) | Marine microbial and viral communities from oxygen minimum zone, Eastern Pacific Ocean - ETNP2014_SV_400_PacBio MetaG (Illumina Assembly) | ecosystem: Environmental > Aquatic > Marine > Hypoxic... | reverse complement strand
CTCTCCCGGGGCGTCGAGAACGCTTGACGATGTACCCGCATCGCCGGCGCGTCCGCTCCTACCGGGAGAGCGGGAAAAGCGATCGTATGGGGTCAGGAATCCCGCCGGGGTGTACTAGTGGCCCGCGACGGACCGCCGCGCGGCCTTCCTTCTGGCCCCGCCTCCGTCCTCGAACTCCGCGCAATGGCCGCTTGGCGGCGGCGCGGCAACCGGCATACCGATTCGGAAAAATATTAAATTGGTTAAAATTTTATAAAAATTTGAAACAAATTTAAGTAAAATTATATTTATTGATAGTTGTCTACATAATCGTTTATAATATATATTCTCTGGTCGAACATAAATGTGAATCTGTCGGTCTTTCTTCCTCCCCCCTCTACTTCCTTCCCCCGGAAGGATCGTCAGGTAACTGTTCGACACCCCGCTTCCCGGACGGTCCGCGGTTGACCGTTCTGGGTCGCGGGTTTTTTTTGCCGACGGCGGAGCGGCTGACGCCCAGGGCGCTTAAGGAGCAGGACGGGTGGCGCCTGCCGTGGCGGCGTTCGGCCGGTACGCCCGCCGGCCGCCGATCCGGAACGAGGCGATGGCGGCTTGGCCCTCCGCCGAGATCAGCCAGTCGATAAAGATCTTGCCGAGCTTGGCTTTGACGTACGGATGCCGGGCGGGATTGACCAGGATGACGCCATAGGGGTTGAGAAGGCGCCGGCCGCCTTCGGAGAGCACCCGCATCCCCGCCTTATTCTTGAAACCGAGCCAGGTGCCCCGGTCGGTCAGCGTATAGGCGCGCATGGCGGCGGCCGTGTTCAGCGTCGCGCCCATTCCCGATCCGGTCTCCCGGTACCAGGTCCCGGAAGCCGCCTGGGCGTCGATCCCCGCCGCCCGCCAAAGCTCCTGTTCCTTCTTGTGGGTGCCGCTGTCGTCGCCCCTGGAAACGAAAGGTGCCGGCGCCGCGGCGATCCTCCGCGCGGCCTTCGCCGCGTCCGTCATGCCGCCGATACCGGCCGGGTCGTCACCGGGGCCGACGATGACAAAGTCGTTGACCATGACGTCGTGGCGTTTCACCCCGAAACCGGCGGCGACGAACTTCTCCTCCGACGGCCCGTGGTGGACGAACAGGACATCGGCATCGCCCCGGCGGGCCAGGCGCAGGGCTTGGCCGGTGCCGACGGCGACGACGCGGACCTCGATGCCGGTATTCTTCCTGAACAGGGGCAAAATGTAAGCGAAGAACCCCGAATTCTGGGTCGAGGTGGTCGAGGCGACGGTGATGAAGGTTTTTCCGTCGCCGGCCCCGGCCTGGACGGGCCAGATGCACGCCGCCGCCAGCCAAAAGCGGATTATCACGCGGGTCAATCGATGGCCTTTTCGCCGGCCGGTTTTTCACGCCTGTCGATACCGCGCCGCCACCACAGAAGTTCGCCCCTGATGAAGGCTTCGGCGAGATCGTTTGCGGGCTTGGCGAAGAAGCGGGCCGCCGGAGCCTTTTCCAGTAGCCGTCCGCGGTGCAGAAACAAGACCTCGTCGGCGAGGCGCCGCGCCTGGCCCAGGTCGTGGGTGGTCAGCACGATCCGCGTACCGGCGGCGTGGAAGGCGGCGATGATTTCCTCGACGGTATGGGTTGCCGTCGGATCGAGGCTGGCCGTCGGCTCGTCGAGAAACAGGACCTGGGGTTTCAGCGCCCACACCCGCGCCAGCGCCAGTTTTTGCTGTTCACCAAAGGAAAGGAGGCGCGCCGGTTGGCGGGCGAAGCGTTTAAGCCCGGTATGGACGAGCGCTTCGTCGACGAGGACCGGCCTTTGCCGGCGCCGAATGCCTCGCAAGGCGAGGGCGTAATCGACGTTGGCGGCGACCGAGCGCCTGAGCATGATTGGCCGCTGAAAAACCATGCCCTGATAGGGAGCCGGATCCCGGCCGCCGGCGCCGTGCCAGACGATCCGTCCGGCGCTGGCGCCGATGAGGCCGTGGCAGAGGCGTAAAAGCAGGCTCTTGCCGGCGCCGTTGGGGCCAATGATGACGGTACGCAGCGCCCTCTCGAAGGTGTGGGAAAGGCCCTTGATCAGGCGTTTGCCGCCAGCCTCGAATGAAACATTATCGAGTTCCAAAGGCAAAATGGAGGATCCCTCACCCATAGCGCGTTTCTACCGTATCCTTGATCAGGAACGCGGCGCCGTTGACGATCAGCGACAGCGCCATGAGGATGACGCCGAGACCGAGGGCCAGCGCCAAATCGCCCTTGCGGACCTCGAGCGCGATGGCGGTGGTCATCACCCGGGTGACGTGGTCGATGTTGCCGCCGACAATCATCACCGCGCCGACTTCCGCCGAGGCCCGGCCGAACCCGGCCAGCACCGCCGTCAACAAGGTGAACCGCCCGTCCCACAAAAGCGCTGTCAAGGCCCGGCCCGGCCCGGCGCCGAACGAGCGCAGCTGGTCGGAATATTCCGCCCACAAATCCTCGACCACCTGCCGGGTCAGCGCCGCGATGATGGGGAAGACCAGCAGGACCTGGGCGGCGATCAAGGCGGCGGGCGTGAACAACATCCCGAAGACGCCGAACGGCCCAGCCCTTGACAGGGATAAATAGACGATCAGGCCGACAACCACCGGCGGCAGGCCCATCAGGGCGTTGACCCCGACGATCACCGCCTTGCGCCCCGGAAAATGGAACAGGGCGACGGCCGCGCCCAGGGGCATGCCGATAAGCGTGGCCAGGAACACCGCCGCCAAACTCACTTCCAGGGAGAGCCAAACGATTTCGGCGAGATCGCGGTCGAGGCGGATAACCAGCGACAAAGCCTCGGCAAAAGCGGCGCCGAATTCGGGCATGGCCGTTTCCTTCGCAATTTTCCGCGGCCCTGGGTGACATGGCCGGCGTGAAAGGGAATAATTCGTCAATAATAACAGTTTTATGCAATGCATAAACATCGGCCCCACAAAGGCCGAGGCGATTGTCCTTTCGCCGGCTTGCAGTTGCGCCCCGGAACCCCCATAGTTTCATTTGTTCCCCAAACCCACCTTGGGTTTGGCGGTGGATGCCGGCGCCGTCACGGGGGCTTTCGGGGGCGGTGATCGGCATAAGAAAAGGATTGGGGTGAGCAAGGTTTCCGAATCCATTGCCGGCGTTCTTCTCGCCGGCGGACAGGCCAGGCGCATGGGCGGCGGCGACAAATGCCTTATGCCATTGGCCGGGCGGCCGCTGTTGCAACATGCCATCGAACGGGCGCAACCTCAGGTTTCGGCTCTGCTGCTGAACGCCAACGGCGATCCCGCCCGTTTCCGGGGGTTCGGCCTGCCGGTGGTGGCGGACGTGGCTTACGGGGGAGCGGTCGAGAACTTCGCCGGGCCCCTGGCGGGGATTCTCACCGGTCTCGAATGGTTTGCGGAAAACCTTGCCGATACTGTCTGGATGGCTTCTTTCGCCACCGACGCGCCGTTGATCCCCGACGACTTGGTGTCGCGCCTGGCGGCGGCGGTCGAGGCCGAAAGCGCCGACATGGCCTGCGCTAAATCCGCCGGCCGCGCGCATCCGGTTTTCGCCTTATGGCCGCTACGGCTTGGCGACGCACTGAGGCGAGCGGTGGTGGAGGAAGGCTTGCGCAAGATCGATGCGTGGACGGCGCGCTACCGGCTCGTTCAGGTCGATTTTGCTTGCCATCCCCGCGATCCTTTTTTCAACATTAATAACCCCGAGAGCCTGGCCGAGGCGGAGCGTCTTCTCGGCCAAGAATGAGCGAAAAAAAAGGATCATCCGCAAGGCCGGACGATCCGATGCATGTCATTTTATGCGGGATAGGGTATTTTCGGTTCCCAAACCGACTCGGGAGGCCGCCGCTACAGCGGGATGTTGCCGTGCTTCTTCCACGGGTTCTCCAGCTTTTTGTCGCGCAGCATGCGTAACGAGCGGCAGATGCGCGGCCGGGTGTCGCGGGGCATGATCACGTCGTCGATGAAGCCCCGTTGCCCGGCGATGAAGGGGTTGGCGAACTTGCGCCGGTAGTCCTCGGCCCTCTTGGCGATCTTCTTCTTGTCGCGCAAGTCCTGGCGGAAGATGATCTCGACCGCGCCCCTCGGCCCCATCACCGCGATCTCGGCCGACGGCCAGGCCAGATTGACGTCGCCGCGCAGGTGCTTGGAGCTCATGACGTCGTAGGCCCCGCCGTAGGCCTTGCGGGTGATCACCGTGACCTTGGGCACGGTGGCCTCGGCGAAGGCATAGAGCAGCTTCGCCCCGGGCTTGATGATGCCGCCGTGTTCCTGGGCGGTTCCGGGCAGGAAACCGGGGACATCGACGAAGGTGACGATGGGAATGTTGAAGCAATCGCAGAAACGGACGAAACGGGCCGCCTTGACCGACGACGAGATGTCCAGGCAGCCGGCCAGGACCAACGGCTGGTTGGCGACGAAGCCGACCGTCGAGCCTTGCAGGCGCCCGAACCCGATGACGATGTTGCCGGCGTAATCGGGCTGCAACTCGAAAAAATCGCCTTCATCGACGACCTTTTCGATCAGCTCCTTGATATCGTATGGCTTGTTGGGATTGGCGGGAACCAGCGTGTCGAGAGACTTTTCCACCCGTTCCGGGTCGTCGGGAGTGGGACGGACCGGCGGCTTTTGGCGGTTGTTGGCGGGCAGAAAATCGATAAAAAGGCGCAGGTTCAAGAGCCCCTCGGCGTCGTTTGCAAAGGACCGGTCGGCGACGCCGGACTTGCAAGTATGAACGCCCGCTCCCCCCAAATCCTCGTGGCTCACATTCTCATGGGTCACGGTCCTGACCACGTCCGGGCCGGTGACGAACATACAAGACGTGTCCTCGACCATGAAAATGAAATCGGTGATGGCCGGCGAATAGACGGCGCCGCCGGCGCACGGGCCCATGACCATGGAAACCTGCGGGATGACGCCGGAGGCGACGACGTTGCGCTGGAACACCTCGGCGTAGCCGGCCAGCGACGCCACCCCTTCCTGGATGCGGGCGCCGCCGGAATCGTTGAGGCCGATGACCGGCGCCCCCACCTTCATCGCCTGGTCCATGATCTTGCAAATCTTGCCGGCGTGGGATTCCGAAAGCGAACCGCCGAAAACGGTGAAGTCCTGGCTGAAGACGAAAACCAGGCGGCCGTTGACGGCGCCAAAGCCGGTGATGACGCCGTCGCCGGGATAGGTCTGCTTGGCCATGGAAAAGTCGGTGCAGCGGTGCTCGACGAACATGTCCCATTCCTCGAAGCTGCCGGGATCGAGCAGGATTTCGAGGCGTTCGCGGGCCGTCAGTTTGCCTTTTTTGTGCTGCTCGGCGACGCGGCGCTTGCCGCCGCCCTGGCGGGCGCGCCTGCGCATGTTCTCCAATTGGCGGATGATGTCCGGCATTCCGAAAACCGACCTCGGTTCGAAGATAGCTTGAAGGCGGGCTTTCACACCAGCGAAAAGCGGCGGGGCGGGCCGGCGTGATGTTTCTAGCCGCTGTCCCGATCCGATCCAAGGCGCGGCTTCCGCCATGGTTGAGGACGAGAAGGCAACCAAGAACCTTGAGGGTAGGGATACAAAGCGGAACTTCCGGATGCGTGCCAAAATAGACCGCTGATTGACCCAAAGGAGAAGTTCACTGCGGTTAACAACTAAACCTGTTAATGTCGGATTACGTTCGGTCCGTCTGGTACGGCTCGGCGTTGAGAGACTGCCGGATCGAGTGGGAATGGCGCTGGGAGGGTTTGGCTTGCTACGACCGCGTCCGGCCGGTGCGTAGGATTTCGCGCGCCAGCTCGACGGCATTGCCCATAGGCGACCTCGGTTGCCGACCGAAGTCGAAGCGGTCAGGCGACAGCAGCTCAACTAGATTATCGAACTCCGTTCCGGCGAACTGGGTCATCAGTACGGCGTCGGCGCGGGCGTCGTAGTAGCTGGCAAGCCGCGTGTTGTAGCGATAGAGGCTGACCAGGATCTGCACCAGGAAGGCGATCAGCAGAATGGTCGTGACGCGGAGCACGCTGGACTGCATGGAGAATTCACCGAACGTGTCATCCGAGGCGGAGCTTTTCCTATCTGTGTTGTCCGGCGGCACCCTTGGTGGCGGCTGGCTGGGCGCCACAGCAGCCTCCCCGAGCCTCGTGAAAGCTTTGATGTCCACCTTGAGGGAATCCTGGGTCTCCCGGTTTTCCACCAGGGATTTTGCGATGGCCTCAAGATCCGCGATTTGTCTTCTTTGTGTGAAAAGCCCCGCAAGCGGAGAATTTTTTGCACGGGCGATTTGCTCGTAGATCGTCAAGTCGGCTAGCTTGAGGTCATAGTCCCGTGTCGCGAGGATGGTGCCGCCCTCGCCGACCACCCAACCCGTGCGGGAGTCGGCGAAGTGGCTCCGCACAAGGTTCAACGTCGTGCCGCTATCTTGTTTCGTCCAAGTCTTCCCACCATCGATGGTGCGCAAGATGGTGCCGCCATTGCCGACCACCCAACCCGTGCGGGAGTCGGCGAAGTGGATCTGCCAAAGATGTGACGTCGTGCCGCTAACTTGTTTCTTCCAAGTTTCCCCACCATCGGTGGTGTGCAAGATGGTACCGCCATGACCGACCACCCAACCCGTGCGGGAGTCGGCGAAGTGGATCCGCACAAGGCTCAACGTCGTGCCGCTATCTTGTTTCGTCCAAATTTCCCCACCATCGGTGGTGTGCAAGATGGTGCCGCCATAACCGACCACCCAACCCATGCGGAAGTCGGCGAAGTGGATCCGCACAAATCTCAACGTCGTGCTGCTAACTTGTTTCGTCCAAGTTTCCCCACCATCGGTGGTGTGCAAGATGGTGCCGCCATAACCGATCACCCAACCCGTGCGGGAGTCGGCGAAGTGGCCCCGCGCAAGGTTCAACGTCGTGCCGCTAACTTGTTTTGTCCAAGTCTTCCCGCCATCGATGGTGTGCAAGATGGTGCCGCCATAACCGACCGCCCAACCCGTGCGGGAGTCGGCGAAGTGGATCTCCCAAAGATGTGACGTCGTGCCGCTAACTTGTTTCTTCCAAGTTTCCCCACCATCGGTGGTGTGCAAGATTGTACCGCCATAACCGACCACCCAACCCGTGCGGGAGTCGGCAAAGTGGATCCGCACAAGATTCAACGTCGTGCCGCTAACTTGTTTTGTCCAAGTCTTCCCGCCATCGATGGTGTGCAAGATGGTGCCGTTCCTACCAACCACCCAACCCGTGCGGGAGTCGGCGAAGTGGATCCGCCAAAGATTCGACTTCGTGCCGCTGTCCTGTGGGAACCATAGGGACCCGCCGCCATGCAGCGCCACCTCCATCGCCGTGATGATTTTGTCGCGGCGCTCCTCCAACTTCGTCGCAGCAACTTCAAGCTGTTCCAATGCATCGTCTTTGCGACGCCGGAGCAGTTCGATTTCGGTGATCTTCCGGTTCTTGAGCACCACGTTCTGAGCCTTACCGGCCGCCTTGATGCCCTTCTCGACGAGGACATCGGCCAGCCACACGAAGCCAATTCCGGCGACTAGCGCCAACACGATAAAGCCGAGGAAGACCTTCGCATGCCTACGCAGTGCCTCTGCCCGGCTGCGCCATTCGACGACCATAACGGCTGCCGCGTCGGGAAGGCCCTCCCCGACTTTGGCCAATCGTTCGGATAACTGAGTGTCGGTCAGCAGTTTCGCCGTGATCGCCATGGCGCGAACAACCTTGCAGTGATTTCTCTACCCATTTTCGTTAGCGGAGTCGCCGCTTGTCAATCGTTAGCTGAGCATTCGCGCTTGCTATCTGGGGTCCGCAAATACGGCTTGAATTTTTTGCCGACACCACCGGGATAGCCTTCAAATCCACGACGATCAGGGCAAAATTATGAGTAGGATTTCCATTTTACGTACCCCCAAACACGGATCGTTCCGCATCCCTCCGTTGTTGACGCCGGGGATAATACCGGATTTCCGAATGCCTCACTACGCTCCAAGGTCCGATAACGTTGCATTACCGGAACAAGGGACGTAGTGGGGCATTCGGAAATCCGGTATGGCGCTGTTATTCTGAAAGATTGCCGAGGCCCGGCCGTTCCAACGCTGTCCGTTATGCCCCTTAATTCCAAAGAAGTTCGGCATCGCCGTTGGCAAGCAAGGCACAACCGGCACGAACCAGGTCCAGGTCTTTCTTTCCACGCCATTTTCTATTGAACACTTTCACCGTAAGTAAACTATCACTGTAAATGCAGGCGTTCCGACCTCTCAGCCATTCCAATGCCCGTATGACGGCCAGCATTTCCATGCGATTTTGCGTAGTATCCTCTTCCGTTCCGCAGGCTTCTTTGACTGCCCGACCATTTTCGGTGACGACGAATTCCCATCCTCCGGGTCCTGGATTTCCCGAGCAATGACCGTTAGTGTAGATTTCAATTCGTTCTTCCATAATCTTCTCCAAAATTAAATGCTTTGGCGGGAATTAGCTCCGCCGTTCAAATGCATGGTCAAAGATCTTCGGGGGGTGATTTTTCAGAAGGGGGTGAGGTAGGTGGTACGGCCTACATCCCCTATCGTGCCGAGTATGTTTTCCTTTCCGTTGGGAGTGGACCAATTATAGGCGGATAATACTAAGTGACCGTAACAGAATAAATGAATCACCATCCTCCCTTCCGCCGTCATGGCCGGACTTGATCCGGCCATGACGGGCCTCACGCTCGGCATCAACCGCGTGGATACCCGGCTCAAGGCCGGGCATGACAACGAAAGTGAAGTGACGCGGTTATTTTGTGACGAGCCCTAAGTTATGAGAACATGGCTTTGGGCCATGCCCGGACGTGCAATAGCTCAATCCCCCGGTCTTTCAACATCAACTCCGTCACCGCCCAAACAATCGCCTCGAGCCGGTTAGGTGATGCCATGCCGGTATTGGGTTCCCAAGTACACAATTCGTCTTCGGCTTTGGGAAAGGCTCCAACGTGGTGGACTCGGTGTTGCTCGTACAGCGCCGCGACGGGTTCGGCGCCGGCTCTCAGATTCGCCGCTTCTGTCCCCAGGCCAGTTTCAGGAACGCCGCCGCCGCCTCGATATCGGCCTTGAGGCGCCGTCGCCGTTCGGCGGCTTCGGCGTCCTCGCCCCACTTCTCGCTCTGGAAGGTTTCGTCCAACTGCGAGACATCGAAGGCCGCCTCGGCGTCGATCCGCCCCGCCGTCAACGCCAGGCCGAGGACCAACGAGCCGCAAGCGGCGGTAGCGCTGGAAAGGACGGCGAGTTCAAAATCGTCCAAAGCCTCGACGGCGGCGCGCAACGAAAGCAGGGCCGGCTTCGGCTGATCGACGTGAGCGATCCCGGCGGTGACGGCGAGCCGCGCCCCATATGCATCCGCAAGCCAGTCGAGAAGCGGCTGCCAGCGGGCTTGCTGGCGTAAAACCAGTTCCGAAGGCGCCTCGGCCCGGTAGCACAAAAGATCGGCGCCGGCGTATTCCAGCGCATGGTCGATCACGTCGCGCCGTTCCTTTCCTGTCCGATCGATGGCGGCGCCGGCGAGAACGGTGAGCGGCATGGTGTGGAAACGTATCTCCTCTTCCTGGTCCCGCCATTCAGCGGCGATGGCTTGGGCCAGCTCCTTGGCGGGCAGGATAAAAGCCGTCCCGGCCGGACTTTGCAAAGGGCGGCCGTCGAGGGTGACGGTGAAGCCCGTTCCGGACCGCCCCACCCCGACCTCGCCATAGAACCGTTTCGCCACCGTCCAGGCCACTAGACCCTACTTGCCGCCGAACAGGCCGTTCAGGGCGGCGGACAAAACCGCAAGGGTTATCGGGATCTTCCACAAGCGGCGCATCATTCCGCCTCCAAAAGGGCTTGCACCGTCGCGGGCAGTTCCTCGAAGGCGTCGATGATGGCGTCGGCGCCGGCATCCTCGAGCTCGGCCGTGCCGTGATAGCCCCAGGAAACGCCAACCGCCAAAGTGCCGGCGTTGCGGGCCATTTCCATATCGTAGGTTGTGTCCCCGATCATCGCCGTCGATGAAGGCTTGGCGTTGGTCTCGGCCATGGCGTTGAGCAGCATTTCCGGATGCGGCTTGCCCCGGCACCGGTCGGCGGTCTGTAGGGTGACAAAACGTTCGCCGAGGCCGTGGCCATCGAGGGTCGCGGCCAGGCCCCGGCGCGACTTGCCGGTCGCCATGCCAAGCAACCAGCCGGCCTCTTCCATGATCGTCAACCCCTCAAGGGCGCCGGGAAAAAGGGGTTCCCGCACTTCGCCCCGCCGGCGCATGGCGGCGAAGGCGTTTTGGTAGCTTTCCTTGAGCTTGGCAAGGGTTTCGGCGCCGGCGCCGGGCAATAACCCGGCAAAAGCCTCGGCCAAGGGAAGGCCGACCATGCGGCGTACGTCGGCGGCCGCCGGCTTGGCGCAATCGTGTTCATCGCAAGCAGCATGCATGGCGGCGACAATGGAATGCCCGCTGTCGACCAGCGTGCCGTCGCAGTCGAAGACGGCCAGACGCAAAGATTCCGGGCGGGGACTGTCCATGGCTTCAACGCAGCCTTTCCGTGACCTCGCCGGCGAGGGAGTATTGGGACGTCGCCGCGAGATGGTCCCGTATCTTCGGCACCAGATAGCAGAACTCCATGAAGGGCGAAAGATTGCCGCGATAGCGCAGGAGACCGAGACGGTCGAGGTCGAGAAGGATGTCGGCGTCCCGCTCGACCAGAACGCCGAAGAAAACAAATGGGATGAACCTTCGCTCGACCTCGGAATAGAGCGAGCTCTTCATTATCTTCTGGGCGACCAGGCTGACCCGGTAGGCGTACAGCCAGCGGAAGGCATCGATGCTGCCGCTGGTCCCGAGGACCGCCAGACCCGGCAGCGACGGCGCCGCGCGGCGTCCGAAATACCCGGCGATCTGGTGATAGGTGTATGGGGTGTCGGTGTCGAAAATGGTGACCATCAGGCTCCTGGGCACGATCCTGCCGCCGGTCTTTTCGCGTATCATCCGGGTGACGTGACGGGAAAGCAGGGTGCAGATCTCGTTGCAGCGGATGGGGGCGAGGAGAATCTTGCCGCCATAGTCCTCGATCCTGGGCTTGCTGATGTCGGCAAGCACCAGGCTGGCCTCGAGTTCGCTCCGCGCCAGCTCCGGGAGGCCTTCGAAACAGGCGATCCGTTCCCTGCACCGCTCGAAATAACGCCGGCGCACGTCTTCGGAATGGGAGGTGATCTCGTGGGGATCGACGGTGACGTCGCCGACGGGGAACACGACGTCTCCAGCATCGACGGCCAGGCCGAAGGCCTGGGAGATCATTTTGGAGCCGATCACAAGGCCGAAATAGAGCCCTTCCGACATCCACTTGTCGGTGTTTTCCAGTATGGCGCCGCTGACCGCCTTCTGGTGGCGGTCGTGCAGCACGATGTAGTTGTCGGCGATAGCTTCCTCCAGTTGCCCGATGCCCGTGAGCCGCAGGGGTTCGCTCAATTCGCAGGGAACGGTCAGCGACGAAACCGACGGGCCCTGGAAAAGCGATCCCCGCTCGGGCTCGCTGTACCAGGCCTTGATCTCTTCCGTCCGCACCCAGTCGCGGAAAATCCCGTCGATCCGCTCCCTTTCCCCGGTGGAGGCGCGGTCATGGAACTGCCGCCCCGAGGAAACGGCCCGCTTGAGTTTTTCGTACCATGCGGCCTGCTCCGAACAGAACCTGTCCGGCGTCAGCTCGCCAAGATAATCCGCGAAAGTCACCGTTTCTCCGTTTCCCCGGCGCCGTCCAATCAAACCTGCTCGATCCTCCGGTTCTCGTATTGCCGGCGGCGGCGGATGGCGTTGGCGATCATTGCCATGTCCTCCTTGGTGCGCAAGTGCTCCCGTTTCAGGGGCTCCGGCAGGGCGGCGGGGTCGATTCCGGCGCCGCTCTCGTAGGCCTGGACGTATTTCTCCGTGTTGACCAGCATTTCCCGGATGTTGCCGATACCGTATTTGCCGGCGAACGTCCGTCCCCAGTCGTTACCGTACTTGTCGCAGTACATGCCGCGGATCTGGTCGGGAAACAGGGTCACGAAGCCGATGTCCGGGCGTTGGCGGACGATCTCGACCATCATCCGGTGGGCGGCGGGGACGATCTCTTTTTTCCAGTTGCCGCCGTCGATGGTGTAAGGGAGCCGTACCTGGAAGTCGCGGGCCGGATACCTTTCCAGCCCGAACGGGTTGCCGGGCTCGAAGTCCATGTCCATGTGGCCTGCCCCCATTAAGTGGTCCAGCGTCTATGAGAGAGTTCGGCGCGGTTTCATGCCCTGCTGTGCAGGCTGGAGCGTAGCGTAAGCCTGGACAGCAGGGCGGGGCAAGATGGT
>Ga0187833_10005254_pt1 | contig 12290 bp, 7 predicted proteins | sample ETNtaG_37_FD_167968 | JGI IMG/M metagenome (GOLD analysis project Ga0187833, IMG submission 167968) | Marine microbial and viral communities from oxygen minimum zone, Eastern Pacific Ocean - ETNP2014_SV_400_PacBio MetaG (Illumina Assembly) | ecosystem: Environmental > Aquatic > Marine > Hypoxic... | reverse complement strand
AAACCGCCGAGAACCGAAGAGGACTTCCCTTAAAATCATCAGAGACTAATCAGAACATAAAGGATGTCACTGAAGAGTCATCCGAAACCGCCTATCAGTTCACAGACTTTGACTTGACGGTTTTTAAGAATGAAGAGGTTGAAGATGATAGTGATGAAAATAAAGAATAGCAAGAGCCCCGCAGTCGCGGGGTTTTATGTTTGTTGGATTAACAGTAGATTGTTATTTATCAATATAGTAAAATACTATATATATGCCCAGACTGTTTTGCCCCAAATGTTCAAGCGTTAAAGACGTAATCCCTATCGAATACGGCTATCCTGGTGAAGAAATGATGGAAGAGGAAAAGACTGGGAAAATCCGCCTTGGCGGCTGCTGCGTCACAGATGACAACCCTGAATGGTACTGCAAGGCTTGCCGCTACGAGTGGCAAACGGACCATCCGGAAGATGGCAGATTTTCTTGCGCAGAATGCGGTGAAATAGAAGAAAATTGTATATGTGAGCTTTTAGAAGAGGATTAACTAAATCAAGCCCCGCAGTAGCGGGGTTTTTTGTTTGTGGGATGCTGTGTTGATTGAAAAATGAGGAATTAAATTAGTTTATATATAATTTTTGATTTTAATAATTCATTTACTTCTGTTTCACACTCCCAAATTCTTATAAGATTCCACCCCTCATTCTTCAAACTTTTATTCACTTTTTTATCTCTTTTAATATTTGATTCAAATTTATTATTCCAGAAATCAATCCTTGATTTAGGAGTATATGCGTAGGTGCAATCTTTATGTCTATGCCAGAAACAACCATCAATAAATATAACCGTTTTATATTTTTTTAGAACAATATCAGGCCTACCATAAATACTTTTTTGATGTAATCTAAATCGAAAACCGTTCCTATGCAGAAATGACCTGACCGTAATCTCTGGCTGTGTATTAGTGCTTCTAATTCTGGACATGTTCCAGCTTCGCCGTTTTTTATTAATTATATCGGTCATTTAAATAGATCAAGGTAGTGTCTGATATGGCTGGCTAATTTAGCTGCAAATATTGGTGGAACTGCATTCCCAACCTGTTTGTATTGTTTTCCCCGGTTTCCTTCAAAAAAATAGTCATCAGGAAAACCTTGTATTCTTGCTGCTTCTCGTACGGTCAAAGATCGCAACTGTTTTATATCGGGGTGAATATAATAATGACCATCTTTCTGTAAATGAGCAGTAATTGTTGAAGCTGGTTGATCTGATACTTGAACCTTAAATCTATCTATAAAGATATTCAAATTCTTATGATTAGGCAATAATTCAGGATGATCTCTGCCTAAATCAATTAAGGTTGGTTTATACCCATTAACTGAATTTTTGATAAAATATTTATATCTTTTTAAATCTGATTTCATGTGTGACCTAGCCTGATGATTTAAGACACCGAATTCACTTTTCAAACTTTTTGCATAGGTAGAAAATTTTTCATTATTATAGCCTTTGTCATACCTTCTGTTGTTACCGGCACCTGGTTTTAAGTTTGGTAGTCCAGACAAAGCATGTCCACAGGTAACAGGCGATTCTTTTAATTTTTTAAATTCTAACCAAAAATTATTTAGATCCTCGCTATATTCATTAAATATATCTTTTCTAACTCCGATCAACAGTACCCGTTTTCTTTTCTGGGGTACACCATATTCAGACATATCAATAATATGATTTTTTATCTGAAAACTGGTTTCTTGAAATAAATTTTCTTGTGATTTCCATTTCGGGAGTATGATATACGGTGTCTTTAAATAAAAGAATTCCTTTTCAAATAAAACAGATGTTTCTCCCTCATCTGTACTTGCTGTTAATAAACCTGGTACATTTTCGTAAAGAAAAAACTTTGGCCGTAAGCGTTCTATGATTTTCAAATAGACACGAAATAGAAAATGCTTGGGATCTTTTGTTTTATTATGTATGTCTCTTGATCTACCAGCTAAAGAGTACGCCTGACATGGTGGCCCTCCAACTAATACATCAAGTTCATGACCAGATAATTTATCTAAAACAGCATCTTTAAAATAATCAATATTATCTTCATCTAATTCCAGATGAAGTACTTTTTCTAAGATAGCTTTATACAATGAATTTTCACCTGTAAAGTAATTTAACGGCTCATATTGATTAAGGTATTGATCATATTGATCAAGGTTCTTTCGAGTTTGTAATTCTCTGAAATATTCTCTTGTCATAAGCGTTTCACAGCTGGTTGAATCTGAATCGCAACTTAAATGCAGCTTAAAGCCAGTTCTGGAGAATCCTTCACCAAGACCACCTGCTCCAGCGAAAATATCTATAACGGAGTGTATGATTGTTATCTCAAAAATATTATTGTTAAATATACTAATTAGTTATTAAATAGTTTATAACAAAGTACCATTAATAAAACATAAATTATGTTAAATTTAAGATATGTCTTATTCGTCACTTTTAGAAAAATTTACTAATGACTTCGTATCCATAAGAAAGATCGAAAAAGGCATAAGTTCTATCCCTTTACATCCACTATATAAATTCAGTCTTGGTGTCGCAATGAATTCAATTATGCACCCGAGATACAATAAACTAATTATCTTTGTACCTGTTTACTCTGATCTGTTCAACTGGTTAACATTTTTCATAACTCTGGAGATGATGAAATTGGAATACCAAGAAATAACTAATGACTTTATTGCTTTTGAGTTTGGAGATAAATTACTTTTTAATCAATGCATTGTCGAATTCCAATCTTATGATCCACAAAATAATTGGTTCTGGCTGAAAACAAAAGATGGCAGTACATCACTACCAGCTGATCGGGGACATGATCTACAGCCAATTTCCTCTGAAAGACCTCTTACTAACTTGAAAACAGTGGTATCTGTGTATAATAAACAATCTATTAAAGTTCTAGATCATATTATTGATGTTTCTACAGGAGGGAATCATGAACCTTTTCAGAATACGCTCCTGTACGTAAATACCCTTAATGAAATGACTGATTTTATGAATAAATACAAAATAGCAGGCGAGAAACTGAGTGATATATTTTTGTGGGGAAAATTATCATCAGATGGGTCTGTTAAGCAGCTTGCAACTACACGTTTCACAAGTGCCAAAGCATCGTGTGTTATCGCACCAAAGATCTACTACATAGAAGACCTACTAGAACGAAAAACACATAATATTCATGCTGTATTAATAAACAATATTGATGACTGCATAGATGAATTACAACAGATTGACCTAATAACCGACAATAATATTCCAATTGTAATTGGTGCTAATCCAGATAATATAAGTAACCTTGAATTATTTACTGAAAGAGGTTTTCAAATATGGAGCTGGACAAAGTCACTAATAAAAAAGACTGTCAATAAAGACATTGTATATAAGGATGAATTCAAAAAAATTGATAAAGAGCTTAAAAATTACACGAATAAGAAATTCTCTGTTATTACGTGTTCTGATCCTGAACTCCAAGAACTAGTACAAAAGTTTTTTTCACTCAAGAATATGCTTCCTATAAGAGAAATTGAAAAGCTTGCCGAACTGTACTACAGAACCTCTTCTTTATATCTTACATTAATCAGGCAGGTAAGGGACTTGGATGATAAAGCTAAAACTGACTATTCTGCCCAATGCAACAATTTGTTTGATCAAATAGAAGATTTTAAACAGTGGATTACTAAGGATAATCTTGAAATTATCAATGAATTAAGAACTGATACGCTTAAATATGTAAATGAAAATAGTGGCAATAATAAAGCAAAATTACTGCAGGACTTAACTGCGCCACCGAACAAATCACTAAAAAGTTATGGATTCATATTGGGAAATAATAATGATATAATACCTCACAATATTTTCTGGTATAATTATCTTACCGGAAATAAAGATACTTTACGCGCAGAGACTCGCTTTACTTCCAATTTTCTCACTGAGGCAGAATATTTTTCCAAGAAGCATATATATTTTGATAAGCTAATAATCTGTGGCTGGTTAGGCAAGTCTAAGATGGACAGGCTTTTTGCTGATAATAAAGTTACTGATGTAAATATTCTTCTTTATCCAATTGAATCTGGATGGTATAACGATGCCCTGAAACGCTGGAATAAAGAAAATGATATAAAATTACAATCTGAAATCTGGGCTGATATCCTTTCAACAGATAAATCAGAGTTCGAGTTTTCAGAAGAAAAATATGAAGATCCCGAAGTTGTTCAGGATGATAATGCGATAGATATCATCGATTTTGAATATCAGGCAAGAAAATCGATTTACAGAAAATATATAACCAGTGATATGGATGAATCAGAGTTGGCCAGAATGGTGCTTTTTAACCATGACTATTATTCACTGATTACTGATTCGCACAAATTCACTTTGGTAACCGACTTTTTTCAAGACATTGAACATCCTGAACCTCGTATAGTCTCAATTGATAAGATTAGTAGCGGTGATTATATATCTCATAATTCTACAGACAGTGATTTTTTAAGAGAATATGCAGAAAAGGCTCTTATTGATGCCGGGGAGAAACAAGCTATTGATATATCCCAATTGTGGTGGAAAAAACTGGTTGAATACATGAAAGAAAATGAATTCGATTCAAATAAAATATATGCTCATTTGGTAATGAAAGGATTTAAAAGAAATATTGCAACACTTCGCAACTGGATCAATGGTAACACAATAAAGCCGGATAATATTGGTGATATAAAGATTATTGCAGATACAATTCAGTCAAGTGATCTATCAGATAAGATAAATGATATAGAAAAGGCAGCGCGGGTGGTTTTAAGTGCAAGGCATCAGGCTTCAATGTATTTACACAGAATGATGCAAAGTAAGCTTCCTACTATACTTGAAAAACAGTCATTTGACAGTGATTTGATGACATTTGAATTGGAGGGTTTTGGGGAAATAATAGTTCTGCGTGTTGAAGAAATTGATACGGAAAAGGCCAGAGTCAGCAGGTTTGAGGTAAACAGGTTGATGAAAGATTAACATATGGCACGAATGATACCTCCCTATATATCTCCCGATGTTAAAAGCAGTGGTGAAAAACAGCTGTTTGATAGATTTAAACTGGCTCCCGGCACTGAAGACTGGACAGTGCTTCATTCATTATTTTTATCTAGGCATGTAAAAAGACTGTATGGCGAAATTGATTTCCTTATTATGGCGCCAAAGCTTGGTATTTTTGTTATTGAGGTAAAATCTGGAGACGTGACCAGAAAAGGTGGTGTATGGTTTTATGGTGACAGATTTGGCAATAAAAACAGATCAAATATTGGCCCATTTATACAGGCTAAAGACGGGATGTTCACCTTAATGAATGAAGTCAGTAACAAGTATGGAAATAACCACCCGTTAACAAAAATAATTTATGGATATGGGGTCATGTTTCCCCATATGGATGATAGAATTGATGGCGTAGACATTGATCAGTGGAGAATATACTATCGTGGTTCACATAAGTATCCGGTTACTGAGTATATAAAAACCCTTTCAAAAAAGCATATGGCCAAACTCAGATCAAAATCATGGTTTGATAAGGATAAGTCTTTGCCAACAAAGAGCCAAGTAAATAAGCTTGTGCAATTTTTCAGAGGTGATTTTGAAAGAATAAGCAATCTGAATGAGCGAGGAAAACTAACAGAAAAACAGCTAAGTATTTGTACAGAAAAACAATATGCATGTCTGGATATCCTCGATCTTGAAAGAAATAAAACACTGGTATTTCAGGGCAGCGCAGGAACCGGTAAAACAATGATTGCTATTGAGCATGCAAAAAGACTTGCACTCCAAAATAAGCGTATACTTTTCACCTGTTATAATCGATTATTAAGTACTTGGCTTAAGCAATTACTTTCTGATTATACCAGTATAGATGTTTTCACTTTCCATCAGTTTATGTACAGCATTACAAATTTAGAAAATGATTCTCCTGATGAAGAATATTATAATGAAACCCTTCCGTTACATACTGTAATTAAACTTGATGAAGGTTCCACCCGACAATATGACTATATTATTGTTGATGAGGCACAGGATTTAATTACTGGGAATTATCTGGCTGTTATGGATATTGCAATTAAGGGAGGTTTGAATGCCGGAAATTCTGCTTTTTTCGGTGATTTTGAGCGTCAGGCGATATATTCAGATAAAGATAAAGATATTATGTTTGAAACAATTAAAGACAGATCAGATTCACCTGTATTTATGAATCTGAATGTTAATTGCAGAAATTCCAGAGAAATTTCTAGAGAGCTGTCTATAATGTGTGAATTAGAAAAACAAAAATTGCCTCATGAATCAAAAAGCGGTATTCCAGTACAATACTATTTTAAATCAACTCAAAAAGAAAAAATTAACAGTTTAAAGCTGATCATTTCGCGGCTGGCTGGTAATAAAGTACCCTTAAGTGATATAACTATTTTATCCCCACATGTTTTGGAGAAATCTATTACATCAAAAATATTAGATGAGTACAAAATCGTTGATTTAACCAAGGATAATACTGTCCGATTAAACAAGAAGTTTTCAGGTGTTCTGTTCTCAACTATTCATGCCTTTAAGGGTCTTGAAAATTCTCATATCATAATTACTGATCTTACAACGCTGTCAAGTGATGAAATTCAAAGTTTGCTTTATGTGGCTATGTCCAGAGCAAGAATAGGGCTCAATCTGATAATTGATAAAAACTGTAAGAAAGATTATGAAAATATTCTTAAGGAAAGATTGATAAAATGAGAGACCAGATAATAGAATTACTGAGGAAAGAATTAATTGGCCCTGACCCATGCGACGCTCTCATCCAAGATAACGGTGAAGAAATTCTTCAGGATTTCGACAGGCCAACATCGCGCTATGTAAGTGGCGCATTGTTTCCACGGGATTATTTACAGAGGAAAACTGAAGAGAGTGAATCTGATGATATTTCTATTAAAGATATCGATGAACATGAAGAGGATAATTTTGTAGAAGATTCACAGCATTCTAAGTCCTCAGTAAGTAATAAAGAATCGGAAGAAGATGAGGTTTTAAATCTTGCTAATTCATTTCTCCCTTCAGCTGCAGGAATGAGTGTATTTATGGAATATCCTGATAAAGGCATTAAGGTAATAGTTAACATGGGAATTTATAATAAACAAACATATGAGACTAAAGACAAAGACGGTAATACAGTTGAAAAGACTGGCTGGTTTAGACAGCAAATTAATTTTGCTGAAGTAATACCGAGGTCTAGTTATCCATCAGAAAATAAAAAAGCTGAAAAAATTAATATTTATGATGATGACTCTCGGAATCTTGTTTTGGAGTTAAGAAACAGATCAAAAAAGAATCACTCTAAGGACTTAATTACTTTTTCACTAATTAATGAGTCTGTTTCAGATGCAACTGGCAGTGAAGACGGAAAGGTGTTTTTTCAGGTCGAATTAAAATTATCAAGTGCAGATGACAGTAAATGTTTCTATCCAATGCCCGATTATCAACATTCCATTAATGATGATGATGAAAAGTCCAACCAATTGCTTTATCGAAAAAAGAAATCATTTGGTGCTGGTCATGGCTGCTCTGTTAAATGGGATTCTATCAATGATCCTGATCAAATATCATTAATAGAATCAACATATATGCCCTCTTATGAGTTAAAACCAATTATACCCAGATCCTTTGAAAATATAGAAATTTCAATGTTTGAGTTCAGTGATCTTGGCAATAAGGAAAATATTTTTACGAACTTGAAGTTATTAATTGATCAGTATTCGAAATGGATTGATAAAATCAGATCGAATATTACTTCCCTTGTCGATGATGATAAAATAACTGCAGAAAAGCATATGGATAGTTGTGAACTCTGTCTGAAAAGAATGTCGAAAGGCCTTATGCTTTTAAAAGATGAAAGTAATCCTGATATATTAAAATCATTTCAGTTAATGAACAGGGCCATGCTTCTTCAACAGGTGCGCTATAGTTTGAAGAAAAGTGAATGGAAAAAAGACAAGAATAATAATTATTTTGTTGATATAGCATATGAATCACAGCCAGACCTGTCTCGCCCTGATACATGGCCAGACTGGAATCCAGAAAAAGGTATTAATGAGAGACTGGGAAACTGGAGACCATTTCAAATTGCATTTATTTTGATGAATATTGCTTCCATAGTTGACCATGAGGACCCCGAACATGATATCATTGATCTAATCTGGTTTCCCACAGGAGGTGGAAAAACGGAAGCATATTTAGGAATGTCCGCATTTTTAATATTTTACAAGAAACTAAGTGATATGACCCATGATGGTACATTGATATTGATGAGATATACATTAAGATTATTAACGAATCAACAGTTCCAAAGAGCATCTTCTCTGATCACTGCATGTGAATTTATCAGGCAGGAAATTCCTAATGAATTAGGTGATAATGCTATTACCATTGGTTTATGGGCAGGTAGAGAGTTAACTCCAAATTCACGAAGTGATGCTGTGTATTCTTATAATAAACTTTCTCAAAGAAAATCAAATGAGAACCCGTTTTTAATACTTTCTTGCCCATGGTGCGGTACAAGATTCGGTAAGATTCTTGGCAGGATTAGAGGATATTATAAAAGTAGCAGACCAAGGACAGTTAAATATGTCTGCGAGAACAGTGATTGTCATTTTTCGGATAGAAACAAACCATTACCACTTACTGTAATTGATCAGGATATATATGAAAACCCACCAACTCTAGTATTGGGAACAGTTGATAAATTTTCATTAATCCCCTGGAAGCCACAATCGCAAAGGCTTTTTGGAATAAAAGATAGCGTTCAAGTCACATCACCTCCTGAACTGATTATTCAGGATGAGTTGCATCTTATATCTGGACCGCTGGGATCAATGGTTGGCCATTATGAAACTTTAATATTTGAACTATGCAAAAACAAAGTTACTGAAAAAGGTCCGAAAATAATTGCTTCAACAGCTACAATCAGTAGAGCAAAGGAACAGTGTAACCAGTTGTATGGAACAGATAAAAACAAAATTTTGCAATTTCCACCACAGGGTCTTGATGCAGGTGATTCATTTTTTGCTTTCCAGGATAATAATAAACAGGGCCGTGTATATATAGGAGTCGCTACAAATACTGGTAAAACACACCCGGTTGTCCAAAAAATAGTTCATGCTTCTCTATTGCAGTCTTTCAAATCATGTAATTCAGAAAGAAATGTGAATAAAGATCCATATTATACACTAATCAATTATTATAACAGCATTAGAGAACTCGGATCAGGCGCCACCCAAATATCAGCAGATATCCCTGAATATTTGAACGCATTGTGGCTTAGAAAGGGAATTAAAAAAGGTAATAAAAATGATCCCCGGAGGTTTATTAATCATCACATCGAATTAACCAGCAGGGTGCCTGGTTATTTAGTAACTGATTATTTGGACAGGTTAAATACTACTTTTTATAATGATCAGGATAAAAATGCTGTTGATGTGTGTCTTGCTACAAATATGATTTCTGTTGGACTGGATGTACCCCGATTAGGCCTAATGACAGTTGTAGGCCAGCCTAAAACTGCTTCAGAATATATTCAGGCAACAAGTCGTGTGGGTAGATCTGCTGATGGGCCGGGATTGGTTGTGACAATTTTTAATAACGCCAGACCAAGGGATAAATCTCATTATGAAAATTTTTTAAACTTCCATTCAAAACTCTATGCGAAGGTCGAACCTACGAGTGTTACTCCATTCTCAGCTCCTGTTCGAGAAAGAGCTTTGCATGCTATTATGGTGGGATTAATTAGAAATATGTTTGGTAGCCATACAAAGTATGCAACTCCCTGTCCCTCTGAAAAAATGTTTGATTTTGTTAAAGATATTATAAAAACCCGTGTGGAATCAATTGACCCAGAAGAACTTTCAGGTTGTATGAAATTGTTGGATGAGCGTTCTGAAGAATGGAGCAGGTATGGTCCTCAAAAATATGGAAATCTTGGGAATATAAATGAAGAATTGACATTGATGTACCCGTATGGAGAAGAACAGCCAAAGGAATGGCTTGATAAATCTTGGCCAACACCAACATCCATGAGAAATGTCGATAAGACTTGTGAGGCGCAGATCATAGCACAGTACCCTGAAAGTGAACACGATTAAAAGACATGTATAATAAAAGACCAGTAAGGAGAACTCAGTTAATTTCACCATGGGGAATTGGTTCAATAGCGAATTTTCGGAACGACGAATCACTTATGGTTGCAGGATTAGATGCTTGGGACGAAGGATGTTATTTTAGACAGGAAAAAAACGAATTTATTATTAATGAACCAAGATTATGTAAACGACTAGGAGTTAATGAGCTGAGATTTCCCCCTGATTTTAGAGATAGTAATTCTAATAGTAATGTAGGTATTACTATTCCATTTACTATTTTCCCCAAATGGCATTATTGCAGGTTCTGCGGATCGATGGAAAAATTGCAACCTTTTGGGGACCCATCAAGAAGATGTAGAGGTCCAAAATTTCCTGATAATAAAAGGTCGTGTGCAACGAAAGTGGATAATAAAAAACCCCGTTTAATTCCATCAAGATTTATATCTATATGCCAGAAAGGGCATATAGAAGATTTTCCATTTCTTGAATGGGTTCATAGAGGTCGAAATTACGGTTCTGATTGTGAAGCCAGCTTAAGATATCTTGGTGGTAGAATTGGTAATGCGCTGACAAGTGTTGTTATCGAATGTAATAATTGTGATGCTAAACCCCGATCAATGGGTGGAAGTTTTAATCTGCAAAGTCTAGATAAAATAGGTCATAAATGTAGGGGTTTCAGGCCTTGGCTGGGTGAAGACCATGTGAACAGCACATATTGCGGAGAATCACTTAAAGTAGTCCAAAGAGGAGCGAGTAATGTGTTTTTTCCAAAAATTAAAACATCTATTTACTTGCCCAGCTATACGAGTAATATAAAAAGGAAGATAGTAAAAACAGTTGATGAGAAATGGGAAACTTTAACATCAGGAATGGACGGTAATCAATTTGATCGAACTAGATTTGAGATCGTAGCAGATTTTTATGAAGTAGATGTAAATGAACTATTAGAAGCCGCAAAAGAAAAACTAGATAATGAAACAGTTAATATGGTAGAGCAGATTGAAACGGAAGAGGAATACAGGAGTGTTGAATACGAAAAAATAATTTCAGGTCAAGGATCAGATAATCAGGATTTCTATGTAACAAACTTACCGTCAACTGATTATCAAGATCCGATTAGAAACAATTTTCTGAGTATTTCTCTGATCCACAAATTGCGTGAAACCAGGGCATTCTATGGATTTACAAGGTGGTTACCTGAAAATGGTAAGAATTTGCAGGAACTTAAATCTGAATTGAATAAAAATGGCAACCCGCGTTGGCTTCCAGCTGTGATTGTAAAAGGAGAAGGTATATTTTTCCAATTTGATAATGAAAAGATCAAGAAATGGTCAGAAAACAGCAACATTATTGAAAGGGCACAGCAAATTAATAAACAATATAATCAATTCAGAGCTGCGCTAGGTCTTATCCCGAGAACCATTAATTCTAGATTTATTTTAATTCATACTTTTGCACATGTCCTGATCAATCGATTTTGCTATATATGTGGTTATGGAAGTGCTTCTTTGCGTGAAAGAATCTATTGTGACACGGAATTTGAGAAACCAAATGACCCAATGAATGGTGTGTTAATTTATACATCTTCAGGCGACTCTGAGGGTTCTCTTGGAGGCTTGGTGAGACAAGGTAAGCCTGGTTTTCTTGAAGAAGTTGTTTTTGAAGCTATTGAATCATCTCAATGGTGTTCCTCAGACCCCATTTGTATTGATTCAAAAGGCCAGGGCCCTAATTCGATTAATCTAGCTGCATGTCATAACTGTAGTTTATTACCTGAGACAAGCTGCGAAGAACAAAATAAACTTTTGGATAGAGGAATGCTAATAGGTACTGATAATGATCCCAATTCAGGATTTTTTTCCAGCTTTATTAGATAATTATTGAATAGTACTTCATTATATTGCAAAAGCTTACGATTAATAAAATAATGATTTCTATTATATAAAGTTTATTAACATAGTAAAATTGGGAATAATCATTGAATTATGACTAGGTTTCCAATAACTTCAGCCAGCGTTATGGCCGTGCTTTAACCCAACTTGCAGGCGGCTCAAAAAAAACTGCTAAACCGGGAAGGAAATGACTCCGGCCCGGGAGTCATTTTTATTTTCGGGTGTTATTTGAAAA
>Ga0187833_10005253_pt1 | contig 12292 bp, 11 predicted proteins | sample ETNtaG_37_FD_167968 | JGI IMG/M metagenome (GOLD analysis project Ga0187833, IMG submission 167968) | Marine microbial and viral communities from oxygen minimum zone, Eastern Pacific Ocean - ETNP2014_SV_400_PacBio MetaG (Illumina Assembly) | ecosystem: Environmental > Aquatic > Marine > Hypoxic... | reverse complement strand
AATGGGAGACAATATACAACACCTTTCGCCCCCACCAGGCATTAGGTTACATGACTCCCCTTCAATTTCTGGACCAAAAAGGAAAGGAGGATGTGTCACTAATCATATGAACGAGCACAGTAGCCTGCATTGAAGATATACTGAAGATATGATATACTTTGAAAACCTTAGGCTTTAGCTATGATGATTGGGAAGGAGGTTTTTTCCCAGTAGGTATTCCAGAGCGGGAATGACTTACTTATTATTCCTGTGAATCTAATGTCCGCGAGGTGAAGTCAACCTTACTATCCGTCAATTGCAGATGATTCCGGACTAATCTGCCTCATTTACTATTGCTCTCTAAGGTACAACTCAGGTATAATAAACTACCTGTCAGCGTCGGAACGTGGAAAATCTGAAGCAGCCTACCTCAAACTTGATAGGTAAGTGGGAGGAAGAAGAAGTGACGACTAAATTTAAGAAATTCCGCTCTCGTTTGGAGAGCGAGGAGAAGCGTTTGCTCGAGGAATTGGAGCAATTACAAGCTAACGTCGCCTCCATAGAGGTGAGGCGAGAGGGTAGTCCCTTTGGCAAAAGAGAAGAGGAGGCTACAGAAAGCTTTGAATTAGAGAAACGGCTAGCCCTGGAGAAGCAGATAAGAGACCAGCTAGTTGAGGTGGAACATGCTCTACATAAGTTTGAAAAAGAAACCTACGGCTCATGTGATAGTTGTGGTAAATCTATAGACCCAGCCCGACTAGAGGTACTTCCCCAGGCGAGCCTATGCATGGATTGTAAGGCGAAAAATGAACACGGCAGATTCTCTTCGGGGTAAGTGGTGGAACGCGGTCTTTTTCCTTACTACCTTGCTGGTGGTAACTACTGACCAGTTAAGTAAAATATGGATAAGGTCTAATCTGGCTGCAGGGCAATCACTATTTGAGGTAGGATTCTTTCGTATAACCCGTGTCCACAATACGGGAGCCGCCTTTGGTTTATTTCAAGGGCAGTCATTCGCCCTAACCATAATTGCCTTAATTGGTGTCGCTGCTATCTTAGCCTATACCCTTATTTTTTCTCGCCGGTTCCCCTTTCCAGAGAATAGGCTGAGCAAACCAACCCTGGGCTTGGTTCTTGGCGGCACAACCGGTAACCTGATTGATCGCTTAAACCCCAACCTTGGCGGTGTCACCGACTTCATCAGCATCGGTATCTGGCCGACGTTTAACATTGCCGATGCCGCCATAACGGTTGCCGTTATTTTGTTTGCTTATTGTCTTCATTCTTTATCTAGAGTTAAACAATCTGATTCACCGGTTTATAGCACAAAAATAAGGAACCTATAGTACCCCAATTCCATGTCAAGGAGACGGGGCACCCTGAAGGGAATACAGGGGGGTGAGGTTTATAGGTACTCTCAAGGTATATAGGTTGGTGGTTGATAAGCCGGGTACTCGCCTTGATAAGTATGTCAGCGAGCAGTACCCGGAGCTCTCCCGAACGCAGGTCCAAAAGCTTATTGGTGACGGCTATATTACGGTTAATAACCGTGACGCCAGGGCAGGACTTAAACTTAATACTGGTGACAGGCTGACTATCAACATACCTCCCCCTGCCCCCAGTTCTTTGCTGCCTGAGGCTATTCCATTAACCATCGTTTATGAGGACGACGACCTTCTGGTTGTAGATAAGCCGGCGGGACTGACAGTTCACCCGGCACCAGGACACCCAAATCATACCCTGGTTAATGCTATCCTGTCTCATTTATCCAACTTGCCTGATATTGGTGATTCACTACGCCCGGGGATTGTGCATCGGTTAGACAAAGATACCTCAGGATTGATGCTGGTAGCCAGGAATAGTACCGCGCATCTAAACTTGGCCGCCCAGTTTAAGGCCCGTTCTGTAGTCAAAGCCTATCTGGCATTAGTCAAAGGGCGTCTGACTCCGGAAGATGGCATTATTGAGGCACCTATCGGACGTGACCGTAATCACCGCGAGCGCATGGCAGTAGTGGCTGAGGAGAAAGGGCGGGAAGCACGGACTCTTTATCATGTCGTTGACTATATCGGTAACTATACCCTGCTTGAGGTCAGGACTGAGACCGGTCGCACCCACCAAATACGGGTTCACTTGGCAGCTATTGGGTATCCGGTCGTGGGGGATAAGGTCTATGGCGGTAAGTCAACCCATCTATCAAGGCAATTTTTGCATGCCTCCTGCGTCGGCTTTCACTTGCCATCCGGTGGCGAATATGTAGAGTTCACCTCCGACCTTCCCCCAGACTTAGCCCAGGCACTAAAGGATATTTCCTAAATTACTTAGAAACCTATCCCCCCTGGCCCTCTTCCCTTATTAATGATTAAGGGAAGAGGGTATTGGTAAGAGAGGGGGACACATGGGGTGAGGTTTCCAATAATAACGGCTAGAAACTTAGTGAGCAGGGTGGTAGAATGGGAGAAAGAGGGAAACCATGAAGAGTAAGAAATCTGTTCTAAACCTAAAGAAGGTGCGTCATGGATATGTTCGAGCGTCAATTTGAGGAGCAAAAAAAACAGGAGGCGCCACTGGCTGTTCGCATGAGACCGGCTAACTTACATGATTTTGTCGGGCAGGAGCACCTGATTGGCGAAGGGCGAGTGCTGAGAAAAGCTATTGAAGCCAGTCGGATACCGTCAATCGTCCTGTGGGGCCCGCCTGGCAGTGGTAAAACTACTCTGGCTAACATCATCGCCAATAGCACAGATTCGCTCTTCAGTCCGATAAGCGCCACCAGTGCTGGTGTGCATGACCTCCGTCGGATAATAGGAGAGGCTGGGGAAAACCGAAAATTATACGGGCAGAAAACCATCCTGTTCATAGATGAGATTCATCGCTTTAACAAAACTCAGCAGGATACAATTCTACCTTTTGTCGAGGATGGCACTTTCACCCTCATTGGCGCGACTACGGAAAACCCCTCCTTTGAGGTTACCTCCCCTCTCCTGTCGCGGTGTCAGGTCCTCATCCTGAACTCCCTTAATGAGAATGAGGTTCGTGTCATAATCATGAGAGCACTAAAGGATAGGCTGAAAGGTCTTGGAGCATTAAACGTAGAGTTGGTCCCTGATGCCTTGGAGCATCTTATCAGTACGTCAAGAGGGGATGCTCGGGTTGTCCTTAATGCACTGGAGATGGCAACACTGGCGACAGCGCCCGATGCTCGCAAAAAGCGCCTTGTTTCATTGGCTACCGTTGAGGATACCATCCAGCACCGAGCTTTGCAATATGACAAGGCAGGAGACCAGCACTACGACCTCATTTCGGCTCTCCACAAGTCGATGCGGGGCTCAGACCCGGATGCCTCTTTATACTGGTTGGTAAGAATGCTGGAGGCGGGAGAGGACCCTCTCTATATCGCTCGCCGACTAATTCGCTTCGCCTCAGAGGATGTCGGTATGGCTGACCCGCAGGCGCTGGTGATAGCTATGGCGGCTCAGCAGGCTGTCCACTTCATTGGTATGCCTGAAGGCAATCTAGCTCTACTTGAGGCAACTACCTATTTGGCTACAGCTCCTAAAAGTAATTCCCTCTATGAGGCATACTCTCGGATTCAGGAGGAGATTAAGAAGGGTTCGGGTTCCGCTGATGCCACGCCGTTGCACCTGCTTAACCCGGTAACACCGCTGATGGGAGAGATAGGCTATGGCGAAGGGTACAAATATGCTCATGACCACCCGGAGCACTTTGTTGAGCAGCAAAACCTGCCCGACTCACTCCGGAACAAACAATTTTACTCTCCCGGCGCCCTGGGATATGAGAACCAGATTATAGCCCGGCTCAAAAACTGGTGGCAGGAAAAGGGCAGGACAAAAGGGACTGACAAAGACTAAGAAATATGAATTCCACCCACGCCGAGTTTCCCTGCGGTCATTCCAATAGAAGGATTAGCTTAGAGGGAGAATTACATTTCCCGCAAGGAAGAGGTCCTTTTCCAAGCGTCGTCGTTTGCCACCCTCACCCTCTTTACGGCGGCAATATGCTTAATAATATTGTCGTTACTATCTGCCAAGCATTGTCCCGACACTCAATCGCCGCCTTCCGCTTCAACTTCAGGGGAGTAGGTAGAAGCGGAGGGGAATTCGGCGGAGGAATCGCCGAACAGGAAGATGTCAAGGCAGCTCTCGATTTTCTCTTAACCACACCCGATATTGATACTGGAAGAATTGGGCTGGCGGGGTATTCTTTTGGGGCTGGTGTAGCTCTACCGATTGCCCTTCAGGACGAACGGATTAGCCTTCTGGCTCTGGTCTCGCCGGCACTATCAGATTCTGGTTGGGAACAGCTAAAGGAGTATCACAAAGAAAAACTTGTTATTGTTGGTGACGCCGACTCCGTTATCTCGGTGGAACGCTTCCAGCAAGATAACAAGGATGTTGTTGACCCCAGGCAATACCAGGTGATATCAGGAGCTGACCACTTCTGGCGGGGGTATGAAGAAGAACTTGCCCGGCAAGTAACCGGGTTCTTCGTCGCTGGTTTCAACCAGGTCTAATCTATCTAAAAGGTGAGACCACCTCCCCAGGCTAATTACCATACAGGCAAGATAGCTCTGAACCTGTCGTCGCCAATCATACACCACGGCTCAGTCGTGCCACCAGGCGCATAGGTAACCCACATTCTACCATCCTGTCCTGGGTAGAATGGATATCATAAGGAACACGGTAGAGCCTAACCTGCCTGACTTCACTATCGTATATTGCATAGCTGGCTTGTGGGTTACCATCTCGGGGTTGCCCGACGGCACCAGGGTTAATAATCAATCGGTTCCTGCCTAGGGCCAGCTTGATATTGGGCAAGAATTGGCTGGAGGAACAATCTCCGCTCTCATTATAGCTAAACATTAATGGCCTATGAGAATGACCCACCAGGCAAAACTGCGTTTGGAAGTAAGCAAAGTTTTCCCTGGCTAGGCCGGTCGATATGAGATACTCCCAAATAGGTTCCCTAGGACTGCCGTGTACCAGGGTAAAATCATCTTCCTGAATAACCAACGGTAGATTCTCGAGGTAATCTACATCCTCTGAGTTTAATTGCTGCGCTGTCCAGTGACAGGCATCAGCAGCATCAGAGTTAAACTCAGAAATGTCAATCTTACCGATGGCCGCCCAATCGTTATTGCCGGCAACAGAGACGTGGTTAGTCTGGCGCAGAAGCTCGATGCACTCATGTGGGTCCGGGCCATAGCCGACAACATCTCCCAGATACCACATTTTTTTCACTCCTCCCCGTTGCTCAATATCATCCAGCACCGCAGTAAAAGCAGTCAGGTTAGCATGAATATCACTGATGATTGCGTAGCGCACAATACACCTATAGCAACTTTTACTCGGTGTAACTAGGATAGGCCTTTCTATATCTCGTCAGTCCTTCCCGGTCTCTCTTAAGGGTGCTGGATTACCCCGCTATTCTCCAGGTCGGCTAACTCCTGTTCGGTTATTCCTAAAAGCTCTTTCAAGGTCTTTTTGGTATCTTCCCCTAAATCAGGGGAGGCACGTTCAATCTTGGGGGGGGTTCTGGAGAGTTTTATCGGTGTATTGGTTACTTTGAAGCTGCCTGCTTTGGGATGATACACCTCAACGAACATGTCCCTGACCAACACCTGGGGGTCAGCAGCCACCTCGTTAATGGTGTTGACCGGTCCGCAGGCAATGCCTACATCCTCCAGTTCTGTCAACCACTGCTGGGTCGTCTTGGCCTTCATCGCCTCGGTCAATATCGGCTCTAACACCTCATAGTTCTGGGTACGCAGCCAGCCGGTTTGAAATCTCTCGTCATCTATTATATCCAGACGGCCGATGGCGGCACAATAGAGCGGCCATTGGTCACTGACTCCACCCATCATCGCTACAGCAACGTAGCTATCCCTGGTCGGGAAAACTTGGAAAGGTGTAAAGACGGGGTGCCTTGTACCCAGGGCTTGAGGTACCTCACCAGTAGTAAGATAGCGGACAAAAGCATTCTCCTGAATGGCTACCTGGCAGTCAAGCATACTGATATCTATCATCTGTCCTTGTCCACTGACATGACGTTCCTGCAGGCAGGCCAGAATGGCGATGCACAGGAATAGTCCGGCGCCGATATCACCTATGGCCACTCCCGTTTTCAGCGGCGGCCCGCCTGGCTCTCCGGTGATACTCATCATGCCACCCATGGCTTGAACGATGACGTCAAAAGCAGGCTTCTGGGCATACGGTCCGGTTTGACCAAAGCCGGAGCAAGCCGCGTAAATGATTTTCTGGTTGTGCCGTTTCAGAGTTTCATAGGCAAGTCCCAACTTCTCCATTGTTCCGGGAGTGAAGTTTTCGACTACAACATCAGCCCGCTCCACCAGCCTGAGGAAGATGTCCTTACCCTGTTCAGAGGCAAGATTCAAGGCAATGCTCCCTTTACCACGATTTATACTGAGAAAGTAGGAACTCAGTCCGTTGACGTAAGGGCCGTTGCCCCTGGCGATATCGCCTACCTCCAGCCGCTCGACCTTAATCACTTCCGCACCCAGGTCACTCAGTATCATGGTGGCAAATGGCCCCGACAATACCCAGCTCAGGTCGAGGATTCTAATCCCTTCTAATGGGCCGGCCATATTTAACCTCCTGTGAATTATTTAGAGTATTATGTCAACTTACCTCAATTGGCGCAGCCTTGTGATATATTTAGTAACGGTGGATTAGCTCAGTAACTCTTCCAAATGGATGAGGGGGACAGTTTCTTGTTGGGCATTGGCCATGTCCCGCAGTATCACAGTACCTGTCTTTAATTCCTGGTCACCAATAATCACCGTGTGATGGGCGCCGATAGTATTCGCCTGCCTTAATTGAGCTTTCAAGCTTTTACTGCCGATAGCCTCAATTACTCCAATGCCAGCCCGTCGTAGCCTGGATGCCAGCTTTAATGCCTCATCTTTAACCCCATCACCCACATAAGCTATGAAAACTTGTGGTCTGGGTAGAGCCAGGACGGGGATATTGTATTTTTTCAGATTAAATATTATCCGCTCTATACCAACTGCAAAGCCAATAGCCGGGGTGGGTTTACCACCCAGTTCTTCAATCAGACCGTCATATCGCCCCCCGCCACCGAGGGTGCTTTGGGCTCCTTCTGCCTCAGGTTGAATCTCAAATACTGTTCTGGTGTAATAGTCCAGACCACGTACCAGACGGTGATTTACTTCAAAAGGAAGTTCAAGCAAGCCCAAGTATTTCTTCAACTGATTAAAGTGCTCATCGCATTGCGGACAAAGATGGTCGCTACTTTTAGGGGCAGAATCAGCTATTGGCTGGCATGAGCGCTTTTTACAATCAAGCAGACGCAAAGGATTTTTCACTAGCCTGGTTTCGCAGTCTGCACAAAGATCACCAGCATAATTAGCATAGTAATCCTTCAGGACACTTAGATATTTCGGGCGGCATATTTTACATCCGATGCTATTCAGGCTCAGTGACAAGTGTTGAAGGTTTAGAGACTGGAAGAATTGCCATGCCATATCGATGACCTCACCATCAAGGGCAGGGTCGTCATCGCCAATGGCCTCGTAGCCAAACTGGTGATGCTGCCGGAATCTACCGGCTTGGGGTCTTTCGTATCTGAAAATAGAAGCAAGATAATAGAGCTTTACCGGTTGCGGCAAATTATGTAAGCCATGCTCCACGTAGGCTCGGCACACTGACGCCGTACCCTCTGGTCTCAGGGTTATTTTATTTCCCCCTCTGTCCTCAAAGGTATACATTTCCTTTTCCACAATATCGGTTCCTTCTCCCACACTACGGCTAAAAAGGCCGGCATCCTCAAAGGCAGGGGCATCAATACGCTCATAGCCAAAGAGTTGACAGATATCGACTATCTTTTGCTCGACATAACGCCAGTAGGCTTGTTCTTGGGGGAGAATGTCTGAAGTGCCACGTGGTGCCTGGTACAATCTACTTTTCCTCTGTCTTTATTTCATAGCTAGAATACAGTATTAACGCTGGGCTTGTAAAGGCGAAGACGGCAAAATTCTTTAAGCCGGTGGGACTTGAAAGCAGAGAGGAACCTCACAAGATATTGAGATAGCAGTAACCAACCTGTCAGGTAAGTTGCAGGGGAACTTAAGATTTGCTAAACTGACTTGGATGCATGGGCCGTTAGCTCAGTTGGTAGAGCACCTGACTTTTAATCAGGGTGTCACAGGTTCGAGACCTGTACGGCCTACAAGTTTACGAATATTCGAGGCTAAATTAGCTGGAATCGGCCATTAAAAGGGCCGATTTTTTATTGGCCCCAAACAGGGTTGTCAACCTGATTATATTTCAGGTGTCAACCTGATTATTTAAAAGGAGGCCAGCCATGACCAGCGAATATTTGCATATCGAAAGGCTCATCGAAGGATTCCGGATTTCATGCCAGACTGAAAACAAAAGCTCCAAAACCATCGAATGGTATACCTGCTTTCTGAAGAGATTCCGCCGATTCCTTCAATCAAATAATTACCCAACGAAGGTAACCGAAATCAATAGAAGCCATGTAAGGTCATTTATTCTCTACCTGCAACAGGAGGCCAAAACACCACGCACAGGGAAACCGCTCTCGGCATCCACTGTTCAAGGATATGCACGCACGCTCAAGGTGTTTCTTGCCTTCAGAAAGAGCTTTCCAATCGATCGTATATTGATGTACCACCTTCGCTGAAGTAGGTTCTTTTTTTCTTATGAAAGCGTTGATTTCCTCATCAACAGTCGTCACTGCTAAATCGTATGAGCCCTCACCGGTTCCAACGACTTCGTAATCGTAAGAGTCAGTTGGTGAGAATATTGTCTGGAAGATTCTTCCCAGCCAACTCGGCTAGAAAACAGACCCTAGAAGGCCGTAAAAAGAGACTTGTTAAGGCCATGGAGGAACGCTTAACCCAATTTGGATGGCTACGCAAGGGTTCGTGGTGGGTAAGAAAAGTATTAGAGACGAGTCCTTATAATGGTTCCTCTATCCGTATTGAGGAACCATCAAGAGAGACCTATACTTAATCACTGTTGTGTAAAGTAAACTTAACCATCTCCACCTTCCTTGGGATTAGAACATGAGGCTCTAAGTGATTTGACGGTAATTCGTTGTTATCATATATTTATTATTAGTTGTCAAGAATATTGTAAGGAGAACACTGAACATGCCAAATGAATCTCAGCAAGCAATGGATAACGCCGCAAATGAGGCAGAGCAGGACTTGGAGAATATCCCCAATGAAGTACTTCTCCCAACAGCCAAGTGGGTAAAACAATGGTATTTGAAGGCCGGCTATAAAAGACTCGGGAAAATACTTGTCTCGACTGCCAAAAAGTTAGAACCGTAAGATATATATTTATTACACCAACTTTTAGTCATTCGGCTCCCTTGTCTGAGTGTGTTTACAGCCTATACACCTGACCTGATTATTTCGATAATCTGTCATTAATCCATTACATATGGGACAAGGTTCAGGTACTGGTTTATTATTAGTTTTGAATTTACATTCCGGAAAATTGTTGCATCCGTAAAAGACTCTCCCTTTATTGCTTGTCAACTCGACGATTTCACCGTCGCAATCTGACTCGGGACATTTCACGCCAATTCTAATCCTGTATGGTTGGGTATAAGAACACGGATACTCCTCAGCGCTATATCCGGGACAACCGAGAAATATTCCAGTGGGGCCTGTCTTGACTACTAAATACCTAGTGAGCCCATGATTTGTTAAACATTCGGGGCATACTTCTGTCGTTACCCTATAGGCTAACCGCACCTTTTCCATATTGGCAGCAGCAAAAGTTAACCTTTCTTCAAAGGGAGTATGGAAATCTTCAAGCACACTCACCCAAGTTCGCATTCCTTGAGCGACCTCATCCAAATCTCGCTCCATCCTTGCTGTAAACTGGATATCAACGATCTCAGGGAAAAACTCGTTAAGGAGATCTGTCACAATAAAGGCAGCTTCCGTAGGTTCGAACGAGCCATTAACCTTAGAAGTATATTTCCCCTGGATGGTGGCTATTGTCGGTGCATAAGTACTGGGACGCCCGATTCCATTCTGCTCAAGAAGTTTTATTAACGATGCTTCTGTAAATCGCGGAGGTGGTTTCGTAAAATGCTGCTCCGGTTTAATCGTAATAATGGTCGGGATATCACCTTTCTTCAACTCGGGAGCTAGCACGTTCATGGAATCTTCTTCATCCGCTTCTTCTACTGTCTCGGTATAAAGAGACATAAAACCGGGTATTTTGATTTCTGATACAGTAGACCTTAACAGGTATTCGGACTTCGATTGTTCATCGGTAGCATCAATGTTTATCGTAGTTCTCTCAGTAATTGCGGCTGCCATCTGAGTTGCTACCGTGCGCTTCCAGATCAATTCGTATAGATTAAACTGCTCCGGTTTCAGGTAACCGCGAATCAGCGATGGTTCGCGAAGGATACTTGTCGGGCGAATAGCCTCATGTCCTTCCTGTGCCCATTTAGCATTGCCCGAAAAAGTACGTATTTTGGGTGATAAGGCAGTTGCTCCATTCCGTTCCTTGATGAATTCTCTGATTTCAGTAATCGCGGACCCAGCAACCCGTGTCGCATCGGTCCTCATATACGTTATCAGGCCGTATGGTTCTCCGTCTCCAAGGCCAATTCCTTCATAAAGCTGCTGGGCAACTGACATCGTCCGCTTGACGGTAAAATGAAGCTTGCTCGCCGCTTCTCGTTGAAGAGTACTAGTAATGAATGGTGGTGCAGGTTGTTTAGTCATCTGGCTGGTAAGAACATCTATAACACGGTATCTTGCCCGTTCCAACTGTTGCTCAATATCGCGTGCTTCCTGTTCACTGCTGATTACTATTTTGTTTTCCGCTTTTGTGCCAACCAGTTTCGCCGTGAAAGCCTCTTTAGCATTATTTGAATTAAGACTGCTTCCTAATTCAACGTCAATTGTCCAATATTCTCTGATAATGAATTCTTGTCTTTCTCGCTCACGATCAACGATTATCTTTACTGTAGGAGATTGAACCCTGCCTGCGGTAATACCTCTTCCGACCTTACGTCGGAGTATATCACTGAGGGGATATCCAATTAATCTATCCAGAATACGTCTTGCTCTCTGAGCATAAACAACATCCAGGTTAATGGACTGGGTTGAATGAACTGCCTTTTCAATTACTTCCTTTACAATTTCCGAAAAGTGAATCCGATTATATACGACCTTTTCTTCACCAATTACCTGAAGAAGATCCCAGGCAATTGCCTCTCCCTCACGGTCCTGATCTGTCGCCAGTAACAACGTTTCCGCATTACTAGCTAATTCCCTGAGTTCGTTGACAAGGTCTAGGCTTCCCCTGTCAATTACGTAGAAAGGGGCGAAACCGTTATTTATATCCACTCCTAGCCTTGATTCGGGTAGATCTCTTATATGGCCATTTGAAGGCTTTACGATATACTCCGCACCAAGAATTCGGCCAATAGTTTTCGCTTTTGCTGGTGATTCAACAACAACAAGGTTCATTATTTCCGCCCCTCTCTTCTTTTCTTACTCAATATTTCTCAGTAAATATCGTCAAACTCCACCTGAAACAAAGCTATGCAAATATCTGCTCATCCGATAGCCTGTAAATGAACATCCGTAAACTCATATAAGGTAGTGTCGGATAAGGCAGTTCTGACTAGCTTAGCTGTGTCGAATGAGGCCTTCGGCAAATTCATGATCTGTTCGAACGCTGAGGTTGGTTTGATTTCAACGTCGATCAAGTAGAAACTGAAGCTCTTTGGATTACCAATCAGATCTTTTAAGTCTTCAAGATCTGATTGGTATTGCTCTGACGTAGCTCCCATTCCGCTAGGATCCGGGATGAAATGAAGATAGGCGAGACGGGGGTGCTCCGAGGTAAAATATGCTGAAGCGGCACGGTGCACCATTTGATAAACCGCAGCTGAGAAGTCATGTATATCAAGAATCCGCGAAGTGTGAGGTTGTATTAGATCAAACCAACCCCTTAATACCTTTTCTTTGTTATTCGGACTCTTACCCGTGTCACTCCATACGGCAACTGTGTCATATCGTGGTTCTGTCCATTTAGCCTCCATTGCAAGTGTCTCTCCCCGTCCTCTTAGCATTAAGTCGGTTTGAGAAGCCGCCCCTATTCCTCTTGTGGGATATACTTTGAATTCAAGGTGAAGATCGCAATCGTTATTCAAGTGTAGTTCGTCGATAATTGTGTTCAATATCCTGTTTCCGTCTTTAAGCAGCGACAGGAGAGGCACGGTTGATCTCGTCGGCGAACAGAATTCT
>Ga0187833_10005252_pt1 | contig 12292 bp, 8 predicted proteins | sample ETNtaG_37_FD_167968 | JGI IMG/M metagenome (GOLD analysis project Ga0187833, IMG submission 167968) | Marine microbial and viral communities from oxygen minimum zone, Eastern Pacific Ocean - ETNP2014_SV_400_PacBio MetaG (Illumina Assembly) | ecosystem: Environmental > Aquatic > Marine > Hypoxic... | reverse complement strand
CTAAAAAGGTGGCATCCGAAGCCAGGCACAGCGACGGTTGCGAATCCGGTAAGAAGCGTGGCTACCGACTCACGCGAAGGAGGAGAAATGTCGGCAATCCATAACCGGCACCCGCCATGAGTTCATGCAAACACAAAGCAATCGACTTTAGCACAAATCTAAGATACTAGGAGAAGAATCTTTTGGATACGCAGAAACTTCAATCCATGCTTCCCCCTGGGATGTCGGCAGAAGCCGAAGAGAAAGCCCGGAAATTGTTGGAAGCCCTGGACTCCGACTCAGTGCTGATTGATTTCGTTGCCCTGAAGGCAGCTGACAAAGCATTCCGAGCCATATGTCCGTTCCCAGTGGAGCGACTTGACCTTTTTAACCTCCACTGCGGTAGGCCCCCAAGCCCGGATCGGAGCTGGGAGGACTTTGAAGATAGCCTCCAGTTGTCGATTGAGGAGATGGCGTCCAGCATCATCATCGACGAGGTCGAGAACGAGGAGGTCGAGGTGGAGGTCGTACACGTTTGGGCCAGCGAGTTCGGCTTTGAGCCCGGGGGCCCAAGCGATTGACAGCTTGTGGGCGGAGCGGAGTCTGGCCGGTGGAGAAGCCTCAAAGCACGAGAGCCTTCCCTACCGGCCCTCCAATCGACTAGCCGTCTCGGAAGATTAGTTCTGCATGGTGGACAGTGACACGCGGGAAGCTTGTCGAACTCAGAGCCATTGGTAGCGGCCCTCAGTGCCCGGTTTTGGTTGCTTCCAAGCAATCTAATAGCATTCCTGAATCCAGCACCTGCCTGAAGTAACTAGAACCGAGAAGTGCTGTCGATAGCCCATCGGGTTGGCCTGATGGCTTCATGACCGTTTGAATCGGTAGGAGACAGCCCAGCCCACGGTACCCAAAACATGTGAGGAGGTTCAGGAGCAAGTCATGGCCCAAAGGATCATCACCAACAACCGTTACTATCGCGACATCGCTGACGATGCCTGGAGAGTCTTGCTGCGGGCTTCCAACAAGCCGGTGATGTTCCTCCGGGGCCTGGAGGTAGTAGAGCTACGTCGGGATGCCGACGGTCGCATCGCCGTCACAATGGTGACACGCGACGCTCTTAGGGACACCTTGGACCGCGTGGCTGACTTTGTGACGGTGCGAAAGAGTAAGGGCGGAAAAGCGAGTTGGTCCCCAAGCTCGCCTCCACCCACTGTAGTAGGCCACATGCTAGCCCACCCCCACCCACAGATCCCTGTTTTGAAGGGTGTTGCTGAAGCACCGGTATTCTCCGCTGGAGGGCAGCTTCTCCAGAAGCCAGGATATCATCGGTCGGCTGGAATATTTGTTGATCTGCCACAGGGGTTCCGTATGCGTCCCGTGCCCAGGAACCCCGGCCCTCGCCAAGTCTCCAACGCCCTCTCGGAGCTGCTTGACGTCTTCAAAGATTTCCCGTTCATTACGGCCGTGGACCGGGTTAATGCTGTAGGCTTCCTGCTCCTGCCTTTCGTCCGGGACATGATGGATGGGGCCACTCCACTTCACCTAATCGAGTCCCCCACCGAAGGCACCGGCAAGGACTACCTTGTCGACGTCTGCGCTGCCGTCGCTACCGGAACTCGAAGTACATCCCTATCTCCGCCACGGGATGAATCTGAATGGCGACGCACCTTGACCGCGATGTTTTTGTCCGGGTGTCATCGGATCCACCTCAACAACATCAATGAGCTTGCCTCAAGCACTCTGGCGGGGGCAATCACAAGTCAGGATTGGAGTGACAGGCTTGTAGGCAGTTCCAGGGAGGTGAGAGCCCCCATCTACTGCCTATGGGTGGCCACCGGTAACAATCCTCGCCTGTCCCGGGAGATGGCTCGCCGGGTTGTTCCCATCAGATTGGATGCCGGAAGGGAACGACCAGCGGACAGGAAATTCTCTGTCCCGAACCTCGTGGAAGTTGTGCTTTCCCGGAGATGGGATTTGGTTCGAGACGTGCTAATCCTGGTTCAAGCTTGGATATCCGCCGGGCGGCGATATGGGTCCGTTGAGTTCGGCAGCTTCACTGCTTATGCACGTATCCTTGGGGGAATCCTGGAAAACGCAGGCCTTCAGGGCTTCCTTACCAATCGCGACCGGACGTTTCAGGCACCGGACCCAGAGCGGGAAGAGCTAGAACACTTCATAATCCGCTGGTCGGAGAAGCACGGAGAAGATGCAGTTTGCTCATGCGATTTGTACGACATGGTGGGCAACGAAGAACTGCTGCCCACCGTTATCGCTGCGGCCCCAAGCCCCGCAGCCGGACGGACCAGACTTGGCAAGCTGCTTGCTAAGCATCGAGATCAGGTGATCGTAGGCTGGCAGGTGGCCTTCGTTGGCAATGATGGGCACACACACGCGACGAAATGGCGGTTGATGCAGACACCAGACGCGAAGGATGCGAAGGGTGCGATAGGTGGGTACCCGACACCATAGAATCGTGTACGCCCATAGAACAGTGAGGGACCGGGGTGGGTTTTACCCTCGCTCCTTTCGCATCCCTCGCAGTGGGCTCAAGAGCAAGAGTCGGATTAAGGTAACAGACCAGGGGCCATGCTCGCCACTCGATCGAGGGGGCGAGCGCCCCGACCCGGGCGATGAGGCACCTGCTCGGCCACGTCATGTTCCATCAGGTCGCAATGAGCCGGGCCCTAGACCACCGCCAGCATCTGCCATCTACCCCGTTGAGTCGAACACTCACCCCTTGGCACGGCCCAGCTCCCACAGACCCCTCTCCGTGATCCTGAGCCTCATTCCTGGAGGTTTTGGGGCCAATCCCGGACCTGAGATCCGCCGCGGGATACCACGATAATACCTCTACCACCGATATCGGTCTCCCACGCATTGAATCCGGTCGCAGTCGACGCTCCACCCTTTCCTGACGATGGTATCCTGGAAGTCCCCGACGGGGACCCTCATAGACATGTCTTCCAGCAGGAGTGCATCCAAGACATCGAATGTGCCCTTGCCTGGGTACCTTTGGCCGGGCGCAACTAATGGCTTGGCAGGCGAGCAAGGAACCATCCCTGTTCATCGGGATCGATAGTGTCGGTCTCCCCCTCGGGGATAACCTCGCTGCGAGTTGAGCACTGGGAGGTCCCAGTGTCGGTCTTCAAATTGGCGCAGCAGAGTCTTCTCAGCGCGGGTAGTTGCATCTGGGCTGAGAACAGCAAACCTGAACGCGACCTGAATTCCTTCCCGGAGTCGAATGCGCTCGAGACGGTTCGCGACCACGTGTCGACCAAAATGGTTCAAGAGTTCACTCTTCAGACCGGTTATCGACTGTCCGATATAGAGGGTGCGCGTCATACCTTTGTATCTTGGGTATTCGGCGGATTGAAGAATCTCGTACACTCCAGAATCAAGAGGGGCATAGTTTTCCGCTGACTCTCTGGTAAGAGGGTATTCGGCAGACCAGTTGATTGAACCTGGATCCCTCTTGCCAGAAGATTCTGGCCCTCTCCGCAAATCCGACCGGAGATTGGTGCCTACGGTGGCCGGGGACATGGGATTCGTTCCTCGGACGCTGTCAGGCGGCGGTATGTCGCCTATTACAGGATGTACGCCCATACGATTATCGTATCGCGGGCGCTTGACGACTCGACCCTCTTTGATAAGAGACCGGATGGCTGGATTGACTTGCTGTTGGTACGCCCCCGGCCCGAACAGCGCTCCAGCGATCTCTGTCTCCGTCAATCCGAGGTTACGGATAACGTAGGCGAGTACCCGCTCTTTGACCGAGGCCATATTGTTCCCTTTCTTGATCCGGTGTCTCCGACAGTCCTAAACAGGAAATGCTGACCTGATCCGAAATCAAGACCAGATAGCTTAGAGTCCAGCGGTTATTCTAGCTCGTTCGGCGACGGTCTCCTGAGGCGCACTGTTGCAGATGAGAGCAGTGCAGCCTGGCCGCGTTGTGATCTATGCTCCACGCTTCCGCGGTGGCCTACGCTTCCAGTATGTCCCCGAACCAGCGCGTCCTGACACTCGTACCGGAAGTTCCCGGGGAAAGTTCAGATAAACATCAGGGCCCGGCTTGAATACCGGCGATCCGGACGGGCAGGGTGCTTGTGCGATCGCCCCGAGGCGTTGAGGCACGGACCCTGTATGTACCGGCGGCACTACGACCTGGAACGCCGGGTGCGGTGGGAATGCTTGGGTTGTCGCGAGCCTTAGTATATATTCTAGCTTGCACGATTTACAGCGACGAGGAGGGGTTATGAGTGGTTACGCCCTACGGTTGTTCGAGGACATCCTGGCTGTGGCGGAGAGCGTGACGCTGCCGCCTCGACGCCGAGTGGTCTACGTCGTCGAGGGGACGGCGCTGGTCTCTGCCGATGGGCAGGCCAGCACGTTCGCGGCTAATAGCGCTTGGTTCGGAGCCGGTTCCTGCACTGTGCTGGCGCGTGCAGAAAGGACCCGCCTCTGGCGCTGGGAGCTGGTGCAGGAGCCCGTTAGCGACGATGGCGTCGTCTCCGGCCCCGGAGTCATGTCGCGTCCGCTGCTGATGAGCGACATTGAACTGGATCCCACGAGTCAGTACCTGATGCGCTGCGACCGGGTGGATTTTCCGCCAGGAGGGATCGCTTACACCCACACGCATGCGGGACCGGGGATACGGTGCCTGTTACGGGGAGGAATCGAGATTCACGTAGGCGACGAGGCGTTTTCGCGGCAGCCGGGCGAGGCTTGGTTCGAGCGGGGCACCGATCCCGTTCTGGCGTTGGCCTCGAGGGACGAGCCGACGAGTTTCGTGCGAGCGATGATCCTGCCCCGCTCCTTACATGGGCAGAGTTCGATCAAGTACGTGAGAGCCGAGGATCTGCACAAACCCAAATTACAGGTGTACACCCGTTTTGCCGACGAGTTCATAGACCTGTGACTTTAACCGAAACTCTCCTCGCACTTCGCTTCTCTTCTGGCTTCAGCCAAAACTAGCCTACCGGAGATACTCCTCAGCTGGGTGACTCTTCGCTCTTTACTCCACATCTGGGGATGGGAACTATTTGGCTAACGTTCACAGATCGCCTTCTTCATAGCCTGGCTTTGCCCGGGCCAACACCAGACCGGCAGGGCGTGGCTCAGAGAGCCCCGTAGAGGCCACCCCGGCACCGTAGCCTACCGAGACACCGGCCGATTACTGCAAGGAAGCACCAGACGGCGTTCTAGCGGTACAGCCGGGGCGAGGTTGTCTGGTGGAGCCACAAGACGGCAGATGGGAAGTGGTGTCGGAAAAGTAGACCCGGCGCACCCTACTCGACAGAACAGGCCTCTGGGGTTCGCTCCTGGGGCCTTTTGAGTTTGACAGGGAAAGAATGCTGGACACCCAAGTACGCAGAGTTAACCACCGCCACAATCGATGCCTAAACAGGTGTGTCGGTACCACATGCCGCAATAACCACAATCGATGCCGCCGCAATCTGCATCAGTCGGCCTGACATGTCCCAGTTTTACTAAACCGTCATGGTATAATCCCAACGCTAAGGAACACGTAGAGTACTTCGATCTTAAAGTCTCGAAAGCAGTCTCGTTGCCAGGAGCAGGGCGATCTTGAGACACTTTAAGTTGGTTATCGTTGTCTTCGGATTGGTGGCCGTAGTTGTTGGCTGAAATGGACCCGATTGGTTGGACAGGAGTTCGGCGAAAATAAGCGAGAGTACCGCTATTTCGTTCCCGCGAGCTATCAGCGGCTTTTGGAGGCTTCACTGGCGATCCGCAACCAAGTCCTTCTGACACGCCGGATTATGCGCCTCTTGGTGGTTATTGCGCAAGGAGTCACCATTCCGGAGCGGTATTCGACCCCCAGTTCTTAGTAACCCGCAGATCCGTGTCCAATCGGACTGTGCCAAATCGGTGAACTCCGGGGCGGAAATCTTGCCAGACTAGCGTTTCATGGGTCGTCCCCGTGAGATGCAACGTATGCTGTAGAATAATGCCCTCATGCCTTCCTGTAGACCGTCAGCGATAATGGGACACATTGGGGTGTAAGAAAACCCGAGAAAGGGGAGGTGGCGTGAGCTCCTGGAATGAAGGTAGATTAATTCCACTTACTTAGTAAAGCGGTGATGGCATACAAGATTCTTATAGTGAATGACGTTGTCCAGACACAACCGCTCGCCGCTAGCGAAAGGTTCGTCGGTGTGGCGGGCGGTCCACTCGCGTCTTCAACCGTTGGGGACTATTGGCAGTGGGGGTCCTCAGACATCGTGGGTAACACAGAGCGGGGCGCGCTGGCCGAGTTCATAGTGGCAAAAGCGATAGGGTGTCCCGCGCAAACCCGCAACGATTGGACTGCGTATGATTTGGTGTCGCCATCGGGAATCAAGGTGGAGGTTAAGTCGTCCGCCTATTTGCAGTCTTGGCACCAAAAAAGGCCCTCAAGGCCCCGGTTCAGCATTAGGAAATCTCTCGAATGGGCTCCGAAGACCAACGAGTATGTTGGACAGAGCCGTCGGCATTCAGATGTATATGTATTCTGCTTGCTGTCCTTCCGGGGCGACAAGCACTTCCTGAACCCACTGGACCTAACGCAATGGGAGTTCTACGTCGTGCGAACCGCCGACATCGACGAGCTATTCGGAGACCGTCAGGGTATCAGTCTTAGGGAAGTGCAACAGCTAAGTCAGCCGTACGCAGTGGAAGAATTCCCGAATGCGATTGAATCAGCAGCAACGACGCCCTAGTATATTCTGGACAGACCCTACTCTATATGAATAGCATTTGTCCGGAATGTTGAAGGCCCCCAGAGCGAATCCTAGGGGCCTTCCACTTCGAGTAGGGAGGTATGGCCTACTTCTTGACCTGCCCCCCGAAAACTGGTCCAGGTGTAATGTTAGTAACCTGGGCCGGAGAAAGGGGGGCAGGTCAGATTGACAGCATTCGTGAACGGCACTATGATGACCCTCACCAAAAATGGTGAGGTGCTTGGGTCCGGACATGGGACTCCCGGTCCAGGTGAGTGAGTACGTATCATCTGTTTTGACGACACGCACTGGTATCCTAGACGGCCACGGATTCAAGAGAACCAGTTTCATCTGAGAAATCCCAGCTAGATTGACTTAAAAAGAGAGCAAAAATGACCACCGCACTGACACATTCGTCGACGCTCCGATTTCTTGTCCTAGCCGGGCTGATAGTGGCATTTGTTGTGGCCTTCGCTAGTTGCGAGGCTGCGGAAGAGATTATCTCGAAGCAGGGAAGTGATCAGCCGCAGCTCGAGCAACAGACAATAACGCCAGAAAGCAAAGAATCCACTGTGGCAAGAGATCCTGCCGCCACAGTCCGCGTACCTGATACCCCTATGCCGCCGGTGCTTGAGCGAACATCAGAGGTGAAGGATAGCACTCCCACTCTAGGCCCAGACCGGAACCCGAAGCTTTCCATGGAACTCCAGGCGGTGGGGCATTGCGATGAGGTAAAACCTCGAGTAACTCTGGCAAACGTAACGTGGAAGGTCGACACGGAGGCAGGTAACCGTCTGCCCGCCCTCGAGAAAATACAAACCAAAAGGGATTCTCAACGCTTGGATGTTACCGTCTACAAGAGAGGGTTCGAGAAAGGTGCATACGTTACTTTGACCCCGATTGGAGAAGATGAACGATTTCGAGATCCAAACGCATCCACCAATAAAGAGCAACTGCCTGGAGCACTGCTGAACTTGACTGTGGAGCAAGTCGACTGGGGTAGAGATACACGGAAAGTTGTGGTGGGTCACGCAGAGCCTGGCATCAATTACTCCTGGCGAGTTCTCATCCTACACGAGGATACCTGGATGAGCGGCGGTGAAACCTCGGTACAAGCGTCAGTTTGCGTTTCCGACGAAGCAGAAGAAGAGAGATAGGACTGATGAACGACTCCCAAGAAGCGACAAGCCCAAAAAGGCTTCACCGATGGCTGGGACGACGCACAGCAGTCATAGGAGTGATCGTGGGTGTGCTGGTGCTGGTGTCCATCGGCATTGTAGGGGCTGTTATAGGGTTTTCAGCCAAGTTCACTGATATCAGTCCCGATCAGTCCACGGGTGATGCAAGCGACCCGGATGCCGCGAGTGGTGGGCGTGTTAATGGCCTCGGTCGTAGCAGCAATGGCACTGACTTTTATGCTGCGAGCGAATGGGGTGGCCTCTTCAAAAGCATCGACACTGGCCTAACCTGGCAGAGGCTTGACAACCACTTGCCGGTAGCTACCTGGGACATTGAAGTTAGCCCGATAGATGATAACCGCGTCTACGCCACTTCTTTCTACGACGGACGAGTCGATTCGCTTGCAGGCATTAATGTAAGCGTAGATGGAGGGAATACCTGGACCCACCCTGGGTCCGCCACACCTCCAGACGGCTTCTGTAGCGATGCTCGGCGGGATGAACCGTCGGCGTTTGGAATTAGCGTCGACCCCGATGATTCCGCGAATGTGTATATAGGCACCAACTGTGGATTGGCGGTTAGCAACGACCAGGGTGGGACCTGGACTTACATTGACCCAACGCCGGGTGACCTGGCCGACGATATCTGGGATGTGGTGGTGCATGATGGTGGCATCATTGATCTTTGCGGTGATGATGGTCACCAACGCTCGGTCGACGGAGGCACTACGTGGACGACTGCCGCTGGATTTGGTCTGCCTAGCGGGAGATGCTCCATTGCGGTGTCGCCGGACGAATCCTACGTACTATTTGTGGTGGCTGGAAATACCCCCCGTGAATCTGATGACGGTGGCGCCACATGGACAAACATGGTGAATCCAAGCTTTCAAGGCCGCATTCCTTTCGTGGCTACTAACCAGCGCACTGGTACTGGGTTTGATCTGTGGTTTGGCGACATTAGACTACATCGTGCCAGTTGTACTACTCCTGGCATTCCTGAACCAGGAGGGGCAACACGGTGCCCATCCAACACATGGGCAGGTCCGTTCACCCGCTCCGTTGGCGGACATGACGATACTGGAGACATCTCGTTTAATCCGTTAGCACCTGTTGACGCCTGCCCGGTGATGTACTCATCGGACGGAGGAATCTATTACAACACTCTCAGTGCTAGTCCTGCATGTCATAGCCCAGCGTGGGAACAACCCAATGTAACCCCGCATGCTCTCTGGTTATTCGCGATGGCCGGTGCCGACCAACCTGGGAGTGAGGCGGAAGACCTATATTTTGGCAACCAGGACACGGGTACCTTCGCCTCCACCACCGCTGGTGCCGAAGACCCAGCCGTAACAAATCCGCGGTGTTGCGACGGATTTGATGTAGTAGCAGAATCTAACAGAGTTCTCTACACACGCTGTTGCTTTGGTGGGGCGACTCGCCTGTTCCTCCGTAACCCCGGTATGCTAGGGGGCGGCCAAGTCAATAATTATCCACCAGGTGCTCTAAGGGCGTTCGGCAACATAGAATCTATCGCCCTGTTTGGGCCAGGCCAATACGTGGTGGCAACCTCAGCTGGGGTGTATTTTACGAATAACATAGCGGCCGCCCCGTCGATTACTTGGACGCAATTGGGACCTAATCCTCCGGGTGCACAATGTGGCGTCAAAGTTGGTGTTTCTGCCGCAGGTGTCCCAACTTTCTATGTACTGTCTGGTAGCTGCCGAAGCGTGACTCAAGACCAGATGTATAGATACGTGGGGACTGCCCCTGGAGGGAACTGGCAGCAAGTTGATCCTCCTGGTGACACGGGGGGATTCAATATTTACGATGTAGACCCCAATGATCCTAACCGCATCATCGCTTCACACTTGCGTACGGGCCAAAACCCGCAGATGGTATTGTCAACCGATGGTGGGACTACCTGGAACACACTTCCAACGCTTGATAACCTGATGACAGCCGGAGGTGTTTTTAAATATCAGACTCAACGAGGCCCAACCATGTTCACTAATTTTAACGGGTATCCTCAACCCTCATTGGTAGCCTTTAGTCCTACCGACCAAAATGTCCTGGTGGCGGGAGGTATGGACTCTGGGATTTTTGTAAGCGTTGATGGTGGTGTGGACTGGGTACTTATGAGTGATCCTATCAATCCGGCAGGCTCGGGAAAGCCCTTAATTCCACGCCCACGGTTTGCCTACTTCGATCACGAGGATGATATAGTCAACATATACGTAGGAACCCAAGGTCGCGGTGTATGGCGTCTGACACTGGAACCTGACTTGGTGGGAACCTTAACCGCGCCTAACATAACCACTGTGGGCGAGGACATCGGGCCACAATTGGCCCTCGAGGTGACTAATCAAGGTGGAGCCATGGCGGCAGGCAGCACCGTTGCAAATAGTGGTGCTGGCTACATGGTGGATTTGGTACTGTCCTCCGACACCGTCGTGCCCTCAGGGTACGCGACTTACTCTCCGACCTGGCATGAAGATGTGTTGCTGCAAGGTGGTCGAGTAAGCAACACGTCTGACTTGGGCCCTGGAGCCAGCCAATCTTATAGTGTCGGAGGTGGTGCGATACCAGTAGATACTCCCGACGGCGACTATTTTCTCTGTGTGAGAGTTGATCCGGGAGATAAGGTGCCTGAGCTGGACGAGGACAACAACGTGACTTGTGTTGCCATCCAAATTACCTTGCCCGATCTCATCGTAACTCTCGCAGGCCCCGATACGGTTGTAGCAGGCGAGGACATCGGGCCACAATTGGCCCTCGAGGTGACTAATCAAGGTGGAGCCATGGCGGCAGGCAGCACCGTTGCAAATAGTGGTGCTGGCTACATGGTGGATTTGGTACTGTCCTCCGACACCGTCGTGCCCTCAGGGTACGCGACTTACTCTCCGACCTGGCATGAAGATGTGTTGCTGCAAGGTGGTCGAGTAAGCAACACGTCTGACTTGAACCCTGGAGCCAGCCAGTCTTATAGTGTCGGAGGTGGGTTGCCGCCCGATATAGTTCCTCCAGGTTATTGGGTATGTGCCAGGGTTGATCCTGGAGACGTGGTGCCCGAAGAGAATGAGGACAACAATTTATATTGTTACCTTATGAAGGTAGTGGAGGGTGGCTAATGATTGTAGACCGTCAACGATAATGGGACACATTAGGGGGTAAAGAAACCCGAGAGTCTGGAGGTGGCGTGAGCTCCTGGAGTGAAGGTGAAGTACTCACAGAAAGGAGCAGATGTGTCCCAGTCAGTAATCAGCAAAGACACGGCCGTCGAGGTGAAGACTACACTACTGATCCTCAGGGAGTTCACCCAAGCTCTTCCCCACCCCTGATCTCTCGGGTCCCTAACTGTCCCATTTGTGCTGGTTGCCAACAGACGGGCCCTTGAGGAGCAGGCTCTTGGGGAAGCCCTGGCCCCGGAGTCCTTGGCCCAGGCAATTCCGTCAGACGAGATTTGGTTCGACCAAATCCTGGGCTCTGCCTCGGTGACAGAGGCAGACGCGGAGGCTGTTGCTCGCTTTGTGGCCACGGCCATCTTCGATCCGGGAAGCACGGCCGATGTGGCTTCGGACAGTTCCAGCACGGACGCAGCCCCGCGGATGGTCTTTATCTCTATCAGCGATGGGGCTTCTGTAGCCAGGGTTGTGAGGGGTTCCGGCAGAGGCGTTGCCGCGGCCGTCGATCAGGCCTTAGAACAGGCACGCGCCTTGGTCGAGGACGGGTACCAGCCCAGATGGATCAAGGTTGACATCGTGCAGGAGAGCCTTCAGCTCACGGATATCGATCCTGAAGACTCCCTAGATCATGAGCGAAGCCTCTACGGGCTAGCCTTCGGTCGCGCATCGGGGCTGGCGTTCTTGCCGGAAGAGCTGGTGGCCCATACCCTGGTGGATAGTGACCTGGACCTTCGATTCGATAGAATCGCGGATTACCTCGAGGAGAGTTCGGTATCCACCAACCACCTTCGAAGACTGGAACTGTCACGACCGCTCCCGATGTATCGGTTTGTCACCACCGGTTTCTTTTCTGACGGAGAGGAGATCGTTCAGCTCTTCCGGGGCCATCGTCGTTTTGGCCGGCTCTCAGCGGAGGGGGTGCTTTCGGCCGCCATAGCTGGCGGAGAGTATCTCACCGAGGCAGAGCGCTCGAATGGAAAGTTTGTTTATAGCTACTTGCCCAAGACCGACAGGGTACCGGACCGCTACAACATCCTGAGGCACGCCGGAACAGTCTACTCCATGCTGGAATTGTACGAGGTCACGGGGGACGTGGAGCTTCTACAAGCGGCCGAGCGAGCAATTGGCTATCTTCGGACATCATCCTTGCCTTGCGAAGTGGACGATGAGAGCGTGCTCTGCGTGGTGGAAGACGAGGAGGTCAAACTGGGAGGCGCCGGACTGGCGGCAATCGCGC
>Ga0187833_10005244_pt1 | contig 12297 bp, 10 predicted proteins | sample ETNtaG_37_FD_167968 | JGI IMG/M metagenome (GOLD analysis project Ga0187833, IMG submission 167968) | Marine microbial and viral communities from oxygen minimum zone, Eastern Pacific Ocean - ETNP2014_SV_400_PacBio MetaG (Illumina Assembly) | ecosystem: Environmental > Aquatic > Marine > Hypoxic... | reverse complement strand
ATTGGAAACATTTTGTAAGTCTAACAGAACAATTACAAAAGGCCGGTATTATAAAAGCAGTCAAAGATTTATGGTGGGATGTTAGACCCCATCCTGGGTTTGGCACAGTTGAAGTAAGAGTTTGCGATCTTCCCATAAACTATAAAGAAATTTTTGCCTTAGTTGCTTTGATACAAGCTTTAGTCGTAAAGATAACAAAAGAAAATCCTTATCCCGATATCCATACACAAATTTTACAATCAAATAAATGGCAAGCTGCACGTTACGGTCTCGAAGGTGTGTTTGTTGATCCCATAACTATTCAAAAATTAACTATGAGGAAGGCAATTGAAAATCTTTGTGATTTAGTTGAATCAACTCTTACATCTCTAGGTTCAGGGAAATATATTAAAATAATAGAAAAAATATTAAAAAAAGGAACGGGATCTAATAAACAGAGAGAATTGTACTCCGCCTCAAATAATTTTAAACAGATGATTCGATTGCTAAAAGAACAATTTTATCAATAAAAATATTTTCACAAACTACACACGGTAAAGAACACAAATAAAACAAAGGTAAATTTTAAAATTTTAAAGCTCTTGATATTTTAAGACAATTTTTTAAAGCAAAATTTATTGAATGAATAAAGAGTCCTGATTTAACTTTATTAAGTATATTGTCAAAAGAAATAATTTTTTTTTGATGCTTTCTTAAAAATTTTTCAAAATTTTGAAAATCTTTTTCTTTCCAATAATTAATATGAATTTGGGTTGATTGAATACCGAAAGGTAACATTATTTCTTTATAAAAAAGCTGGGGTATAAAATTTAAATTTTTATATGAATAGGGGAATATACCATAACCATCGATAATATTAATAATTCCACATTCACTAAGAGCTTTGAAGGTGTTTAAGTCATAAGTATGATTTGGAGCAAAAAATGATCTGATTTTAATGTTCTCATTTACAAATTTTTCAAAACCACTTTTAATTTTTATTTTCTGATCAGATAACGAAAGTCCAAAAAATTCAGAATCTCCGCCGTAATTAAAATAATCTTTTTTATAGGTTTTTGTACCATAGACATGATTGTAACCATGCATAGAAATTTCCCAACCTTTTTTGTTCCAATTTCTTACTTCTTGCCAAAAATTTTCAGACTTATCATATTTTAATAATTCAGGATCTTCATTTTTTGGTATAACTCCTAATAGAGGTCTTATGTTTAATTCATCAAATAAATCTTCACATTTTTTCATCAAACTCCAGTTCATGTTTTCAGCAATATCATCCATTTTAATGAGCAACGCTGTATTTTCAGATAAATAATTTTTAATTGAACTAATCACTTAAATTAATATGTTATAGCAAAAAGTGAAAAATTTCAAAATTAAACATGAAAATTTAATTGAATTTCATTCTAAAATTTTTAGAGAATAATTATTCCTATAAATTATTTTTATCGTGCAACCAATTCCATAACGTTTGAAGAATTTTATTATTCAGTTCTACTCTATAAAAACCTGCATAACTTCTACAAAGTTTTTCCCATTGATTTTTGTTTTTTTAATTAAATTCTTCTAATCATTTTCCTTGCAATCTTAAAGCGAATGTTTAAGTATTTCTATAGCTAATGACAATAATTTCAGATTTAATTCTAAAAGAATCTATACTAATAAGAGAAACTGAAAAAACTTTGTTAGACTTGTTTTCTAAGGGAAAATTAAATGGAACAGTGCACACCTGCATTGGGCAAGAATATACAGGGGCACTCCTTTCAAAAGTCACAGATCATAACGACGTAGTTTTTAGCAATCACAGAGGTCATGGACACTACATTGGAAAAACCAATGACGTAGAAGGTTTGCTTTTAGAAGTTATGGGTTCAGAATTAGGCATTGTTGGTGGTATTGGAGGAAGTCAACATTTGTATAATAAAAAGGGTTTTTTTAGCAATGGAATTTTATCTGGAATGAGTGCTGTCGCAGCAGGTTATGCATTTGCTACAAAAAATGAAAAAAAAATTGTTACCTATTTTTTAGGTGATGGAGCGCTAGGAGAAGGTATTTTATATGAAGTTTTAAATTTAATATCTAAATTTAATTTACCCATGGTAATAATTCTTGAAGATAATAAATACTCTCAAAGTACATCAAGTAAAGAAACATTTTTTGGTGACATAAAAAAAAGAGTAGAAGGTTTTGGAATAAAATTTTCTCAAACTAATATTTGGGAGCTTAATAAACTAATTAATGACGTAACTAAAGCCTATGGTTTTGTAAAAAAGAAAAAAAAACCAATTTTTATTCAAGTAAAATGTTATCGTCTTATGGCTCATTCAAAAGGAGATGATATAAGAGATAAAAAAGAAATTCAAAAATACTACATAAAAGATCCTGTAAATATTTTTAGAAAAAAAAATTCTAAAAAATACAATGAATATTTAAAAATAGCACAAAAAAGAATTGCCAATTGTTTAAATTCAAATAAAGAAATAAAAAATAATCCTAAAAAAAATAAAGTTAAAAAAGTAAATGAATTAATTTGGAAACCTATAATAAATTTTTCTAATGAAAGAATTAATACCTGCATCTATAATTCTTTAAAGAAGAATATGAAATTAAATAAAGATATCTTAATTTTTGGTGAAGATATCGAATCACCATATGGAGGCGCGTTTAAAGTTACGCAAGATTTAAGCCGCCTATTTAAGGAAAGAGTTTTTAATATGCCTAATAGTGAAGCAGCAATTATAGGTTTTGGAAATGGAGTTTCTCTTGCAAATAAAATACCTATTTGTGAAATAATGTTTGGAGATTTTATGGGACTTGCGTTTGACCAGTGGTTAAATCATGCGTCAAAATTCTACAAAATGTATAATAAAAAAATCAATAATTCAATAATTGTAAGAACTCCTATGGGCGGTAAACGAGGTTATGGTCCAACACACAGCCAAAACTTAGAAAAACATTTTTTGGGTATCCCAAATACTAATGTTGTAGCAGTCAATTTTAGATATAATCCTGAAATATTATATAATTCTATAATAAAAAATATTTCTCTGCCAACTTTAATAATTGAAGACAAGCTTGATTATTCAAAAAGAAATTCTTTTTTTGAAGGCAAAAAAAATAATTTTACTTATTTGGTTAATAATTTGGAAATACCCGATATAAAATTATATGTCCCAAAAAAAACTCCTGACATTTCTATAGTATGTTGGGGAGGAGCTCTTTCAAATGTCGAAACTCTAGTAGAAGAGCTTTTGGAAAATGAAGAAATCTTATGTGAAGTTATTGTTATACAAAAACTTTACCCCTTAAATCCTAAAAGCGCTATTGAAAGTGTAAAAAAAACAAAAAAAATTGTGGTCATTGATAACGGTAGCGCTTCTAATTCTTTAGGATCGGAAATAATTTCTCAGTTAAGTCAGAAAAAGTTATCGTTTAAATCTAAAATAATCTCTTCAAATGATGATGTCATTCCATCGTCAAAATTACTTGAAAAAAAGCATTATCCAAATAACAAAAATATGTATAATGAACTAAAAAACTTTTTTTTAACAACATGACCCCTGTTAATATTGAACAAGTAAATGTAAACGATGATACAGTTACAATTGTTAACATTTTAAAAAAAGATCTTGATGAAGTAAAAAAAAACGAATTATTGTTTGAGATTGAATCTAGCAAGGCTGTTGTTGAAGTTGAATCCCCTAAAAGTGGTATTTTAAAAATTATCAAAAATATTGGAGATGAAATTAAAGTAGGAGAATCAATCGGATTTATTTTTAAAAATAAAGCTGAATTAAAAAAGTTTGATATAAAAAAATACGACAAAAGTAAATATAGTAAAGAAAAGTCTGAAAAAAATTTATCTGCAAAAGCTTTAAAATTTGCAAAAAAAATGAATATCAATATTAATGAACTAAAAAGAAAAAAAATATTTACCGAACATGATATAAAGGTTCATTATAAAATGCTAAGTGACAATAAATCGAATTTAGATACAAAAACTAAATTTTTGTCTGAAGATTTTGAAACTTTAGAGATTGACAAAAACAAACATAGCGAAATAGAAAATATTTCTTTTTCTAAAGAGAATTATATTCCCTGCGTTTGTAGCGTTATAATTGGCAATTTTAAAATCCATGAATTTTCAAAAAAAAACAACTTATATTTTGACAATATCTTGCCATTACTTGCAAAATTAGTATCAGAATTACTGATTGATTTTAAAAATTTAAACGGCTTTTACCACCTTAATAAAAAAAATTGCTATAAAAAAACAAATATTGGATTTACGATTGATATAAACAATGGATTGAAAGTTCCGGTGATAAAAGACTGTGCCAGCTTAACTTATAAAAATATAAAAATTGAATATGTTAATCTATTAAAAAAATATATGGAGAATAAAATTTCACAAAATGATTTGAGTAAATTAACTTTTACTATTTCGGATTTAAGCTCAGTAGGGGATGTTTATTTTCATATTCCCCTTTTGCCAGTAAATACATCCGCTATCCTGGGTGTAGCTGTTGACAAGTCTAATAATACTTTAAGTTTAACCTTAACTTATGATCACCAAATGTCTTCAGGTAAAGAAGCTTTGACATTTCTAATTGCGTTGAAAAAAAAAATTGTTGACCTAATATAAAATATCCTGAAAAAACTTAGACTGCCAATTCTGCATCAGTTTCAGGTACCCAAATTCTATTGGGCTTCTCAGAATCTAGCGCTATTCCTTCAAACAACTCATCGACTGTCTTAAATCTATCATGATTTCCAGGAAGATAAGTTTTATATTTGTAAAGAATCTCTTCATCTCTAAGAAATTTCCGTTGTATGGCTATGGCTTTCTTTAATCTATCGCGACGTAAGAAATAATTTTTTAAGAAATAAAATCTTGCTAATCTAACAATTTCCTTGCCTCGAGCTTGATAACCTTTCGCATGGGATTCTTTAATTTCCTTATCACTCATCCCTTGTGTAACCATTTTATCGTATACTTCTGTACCAGGAAAAACGTTCATTTCATTTAGATAAGGAAAACAAATTTCATCCCATTGCATTAAGAAGTCTAGAGTTTTAAATGCTTCCTCTTTTGTTTCTGTTGGAAAGCCCACCATCATAAATATGTCCACCATTACTCCCTTCTTTATGGTGTAATCTACCGCTTCATAGAATGGTTCAAAACGTAACTGTTTCTTAACTAATTTTTGTATACGTCTGCTACCAGACTCGAGAGCATAGGTAAATAGTACACTACCACCCTCGACCATGGCATCGATTACTTCGTGCGTCATTCGATCACCGCGTAAACCATTGGAATAATAGAAACGGAACTTCAGATTTTTTTGAATTATAAGATTGAAAATATCAATAACTCTTTTCGGATATAAATTGAAAATATCGTCGATTATCGAAATATCGTGCACTCCTAAATCGTGTAAAACCTCCAGTTCTTCAACAAGGTGTTTGGCACTACGAACACGAAAACGTTTTTGAAAAAGGTCGTGGCAATAAGTGCATGAATAAGGGCAGCCACGGGTTGTTGTGATGGGCGCCATTTTTCTAAGGACAGGGGCTTGTCCCATTATATTTTTGTAACGATCAAAATCAATTTTTTTCCAGTCAGGAAAAGGAATACTATCAAGATCTTGTATCACCTCTCTATTTTTTGATAGTTTAACTTCTCCGTTCTGTCGATAGTATATGCCAGATATATCAGCAAATGGTTTTTTATTACGGTAAGCTGATATCAAATCGTAGAATACCGTTTCTCCTTCACCCACTACAACAATATCCAAATACTTGTCTACCTCCATAGCTTCCTTGGGTGCGGCGCTTGGATAGGGACCCCCGCCAATCACCAAAGGTTTATTTGGCAATTTTTTTGCTACTTTAGATGCGTAGTGAAATTGTTTCGTAAATTTATGCAGACAACGCAAACCCACAATGTCCGGAGCAGTATCAATAATAATCTGCTCTAATTCTTCATATGTTTCATAATCTATAGTGCTATCAACTATTTTGAAATTTGTATGTTTACCCAAGTCCGATTTTTCAACATAAGTCGCCAACGCCAATAACCCCACGGGAGGATGGTGTACATCGTAAACATCCCGTAACTCTAACTCCAGCGATCTAGAACAATCTATTAGAAGAACTTTTATCATCTTTGGTCTAGCCAAGTATCATGTAAAACATGTTCGCTTTAATCTTAATCTGTACCACTTTCCTAAATCCCATTATACTCAATATAAATATACTAGCATAATTAAGATAAATATAATAAAAAAAAATTAAACAATTAGACTCAAATAGAGACTTATTTATTAAACAATTATATGCTCATAAGAGAAGTTAACTTTGAAGATTATTTAAAAATTAAAGATTTAACTGACAGAAATAATATCAGAATTTATGATAAATCAGATTGGGAAAAAGTTTGGAAAGAAAATCCTTATTTAAAAAAAAATAATATTAAATGGTTTTTAGGCTGGGTAATCGAAGATGATAAAGAAAATATAGTAGGACATATTGCTAGCTTGCCTACTCAATATTACTACAATTCAATTCCTTACAATGGTGCAGTAATGAGTTGCTGGGTTGTTGATGAAAAATATCGATATTATTCGATGCAACTTATGCAAAAAAATATAGCACAAAAAAATATTGATTTCTCTATTGTTACCTCTGCTAATTTTAAAACGGAAGCAGCATTGACTGCGTTTGGATGGACAAAAATACCAGTAAAAAAATATAATGAAAAATTATACATAATTTTAAATTTAAAAAAAGTAATAGATAATTATTTGAAAAAAAAAAATATAAAAACTAATGCTTTGATAAATAATATAATATTTTATCTATCTTATATTATTTTTTTTAAAAAAATTAACTATTGGAAAAAATTTGAAATTAAAAAACGTGTTTTTGTTTACAATAAGTTTAATAGCAAATTTGATAATTTTTGGAATAAATTAAAAAAATTTAATAAAAATACATTTATGTTTAATCGTAGTAGCGAATGGATTAATTGGCATTTGAATCATCAGTTTGAAAACAATAAAACAGCAATTATAACAGAAGAACAAAATGATGAAATAATTGGATATTCTATTTGCTTGTTTAAAAATATTGACAAAATGAATTTAAAAAAAGCCATTCTTATAGATTTTGTGACTTTAGATGACAATCACGAAACATATTTAAATTTACTTTTACATGCAATTAAAGAAGCTGATAAAAGAGAATGTCATTTATTCGAAATTGTTGGATTTAATAATAAAAAAAGAAAAATTATAAATTTACTTAAACCTTTTTTAAGAAAAAGTTCTTTTTTTTCTTTTTACTTTAAATCAAGCAACTTAAAATTAAGTGAAATTTTATTAGATGAAAATTCTTGGGATCCTAGTGGGTTAGACGGAGATTCGATTATTTAATATTAAGGATTATAATGAATGAATATAAAAAAATTACTGAAGAATCGGTTGATGAAATAAATAAACAATTGGCAAAAGAAAATAAAATATCACATGATAGCGATTTTGAAATATTTGGTGAAAATAGTAATTTTGATTCGATCTCTCTTATAAATTTTATTATATTGATCGAGAAAAAAATTAAAGTTAAACACAAAAAAAACTTAAATTTATTAAATACTTTAATGGAAGAGAGATTGAGTAGTAAAAGTTATAAAGTATCTGATTTTATTAAGGATATTGAAAAAAGAGTAAAAAACAAATGAAATGAAAGGAGAAATTAAACTAATATTAGATTTTAATTTTGCTCCATTCTATAATCATTTAAATAAAAAATAGACAAAAAAATATAAACTCAAAAAACAAAATTATGAGCTCTTTTTAGATAACCGCTATAAAAATGGAATTAAGTTATTTAAACAATTATACAAATTTTAAATCTATAGTTGTTCCGATAGTTAAAAAATCACATCTACAGAAGAAAAAGATTTTAAAATTCCATAAAAATATTGATACATCGTATTTTGTTAAAGCTGAGGAGTTTGCAAATAATTTCAAACAATACTTAAAAAGTGAAAATATCAATTTTGATTATGCTATAGATTCCTATTTAAAATTGTGCTCAGACATGATGGTAAGTCAATTATATTTTTATAAACACAAAAGATATCCATTAAATGAACAAAGTGATGCTTTTAAAAAAGTTTATGACAACGTGAATGAAATGAAAAGTTATATGATAGGCGTCGCTATTTCTCAATTCTTATGGCCAACACACTATGCCATGTATTCTTTTTTTATAAAAAAAATTACTAATTTTAAAATTAATGTTAAAAATTATCTTGAAATAGGCTGTGGACATGGACTTTTCCTTTTAGAAGCGATAAAAAAATTTAATAAAAGTGCTAATTTTGAAGTTGTTGATATTAGCAAAACGTCAATAGAAATAACTAGATCCATAATTAATTTTTTAGTTAAAGATGAAATAAAAATTAATTATTTACTAAGTGATATTTTTAAAGTTGATTTTAAAAAAAAGTTTGAATTTGTTACTATGGGAGAAATCTTAGAACATGTTGATAAACCCGATTTGCTTCTTAAAAAAACTCACAATCTAATTTCTGAAAATGGCGAGATGTTTTTATCTACTTGTGTGGATTGTCCTACTATAGATCACGTTTATCACTTTAAATCTATTAAAGAGATAGAAGATATGGTTAATAGCTGTGGTTTTAAAATAATTGAAAATTCAATTCTACCAGTTGAAGACAAACCAATGAACGAAATAATCAAAAATAAAATAACTATTAATTATTGCGCTTTATTAAAAAAAAAATGAAATGAAAAAAATAATTTCAGATAAAAGGCGGGACTATCAAGTGAATTTTCTTGAAAAAAATGACAACGTAGAACCATCTTGGTTTGCATTAACAATGTTATTAAACAAAAAATTTAAAAACAAAAAGAAATTAATACTTGATAAATTAGATAAACTGGGGATTGAAAATAGACCAATTATTAGTGGAAATTTTTTAAAACAACCTGCGTTGAGAAAATACAAGGTAAGCCAAAAAGTAGAAATTTTCCAAATGCCAATTATGTACATGAATATGGATTTTTTGTAGGTTTAAAAAATAAAATTATGAGCAGTATTGAAACTAAAAAATTTGCAAATATTTTTTTTAAATCATTTATATGAAAATACTTGGAAGAAATTTCTGATATTAATGACGGATCAAAAGCAAGGAAGAGGTCGTAAGTTTAATTCTTGCTATGGATACTATATTTGTATACAACGTCTTTTGTGCTGTAAGCAGTGGGAAATAATGTGAAATTCATTAACTGTTCCTGCAACGGTAAAAACGCGAGTTTAAGTCCGAGCACCACTCAGTATAGTCCGCTGTCGAACGAAGGCCAGGGAAAGTCTAGTTCTACAATGAAAAATTAGCAGTGGCACGTGAATTTATATGCCTATGCTAAGAAAAATAATCAAGTTATTAATAATTTTAATTTTTCAGTTTAACGCAGTATTTGCTGCAGATATACCAACAATTGTTATTGCGCCAAGTAAAAAAGCACAATCTGTTTCAACGGTTGGAACGTCTGTAACCGTGCTTGATGAAATATTTTTTAAAAATTCAAACGAATTTTTTTTAGGAGACGCTTTAGCAAGTAACACAACTAGTGTTAATTTTTTTCAAAATGGCGGCCAAGGACAAACATCGGCAATCCAATTAAGAGGCTTGCCCAAAAGATATTCAACTGTTTATATTGATGGTGTTAAAATGTCAGATCCATCAAGTGTGTCAAATGATTTTGATTTTAATCATATTTTAACTAGTCAAATATCTAGAGTTGAAATTTTAAAAGGTAATCAGAGTTCTGTGTATGGCAGTGGTGCCATTGGAGGAACTATAAATATTACAACTAAAAAAGGGCAATCGGGTTTTGAAAAAAATATAAATTATAATATTGCCTCTCATGGAACTCATAATTTGTCTCTTTCATTTTCAGGAGCGGATGAAAATGACGATTTTTATGTTGGTTTAGAAAGATTTCAAACCGATGGTATTTCATCAATGATTCACAATGATGAAAAAGACAGATACAGAAACAACTCTTTAGTCGCAAATTATGGTCACCAATTTTCAGATAAAATAAAGTTTGAAGGAAATATAAGAATTGCCGAAACTTATAATCAGTATGATAAAGAAGTTGATACTGCTATAGCCACCCATAGCGAAGAAGTGGATGCGGTACAGTCGTCATCAAATATTGCCTTAGTTTATAAATCAAATCAGCAATTTACTAATAAATTTATACTTGCAAAAACATATATCAAAAGAGTTTATGCCCCGACTCCACTTAGCGGCAATGTCGCCAAAGATAATTATGTTGGTGGCAGACATGCTTTGATGTACTCAGGCAATTATAAATTTAATTTAGATAACAGCGTAGTATTTGGTCTAGAAAGAGAAGACGACCAGATAGCATACAATAAAAATATGACTGGAATGACGTACAAAGATGCTTATACAACATCAAGTTATATTGATTATCAAAGTAGAATTACAAAAAATATTTATGCCACATTTGGTTCAAGATTTGACGAACATTCGTTATCTGGTAATGAGGATTCACACAGAGCAACGTTAGCTTATCTTTTTGATGACAAATCTACAAAACTTAAAAGTTCTTATGGTACAGGTTTTCGTTTCCCTTCACTTTTTGAAACTTATTATGTAGATAGTGGATTTAAATCTGTTTATGCAGAAAATAGCGAAAGTTTTGATTTTGGAATTGAAAAATCTTTTTTAGATTTAGGTCTAAGTATTGATGCTTCTTATTTTAACGTAAAGTACCACGATACTCTTGAGGGTTGGAAAGGAGCAGGTGCTTGGAAAACGTATAACTTTCCCGGGGTAGTTAAATCTCAAGGTTTAGAATTAATGTCAAAATGGAAGAAAAGTGACACATTAAATTTTGCTTTGAATTATACTTATACCTCTACCTATGATGGCGCAGAACAAGACGATCCTGATAAAAATCAAAGTTATCATAATGCCCAAATGGTTAGAGTTCCCAGAAATATTGTTAACTTAGTAACAAACTTAAAAATTCCTGGTTATAAAAACTTGGATTTAACTTTAAATACCAAATGGTCTGACGTAGCAAGAGATTACGGAAATGGGAACAGAACATGGCAAGACGAAAAGATAGATGATTATTTAGTGAACGATTTATCAATAAAATATAATTTATGGAACACTTACAATCTATTTTTTGATATAGATAATATTTTAGATGAAAAATATGAAACCGCTAAGGATTATTCTCAAATGGATAGGTCTTTTAATTTTGGAATAAAAAGGTTATATTAGCTTTATGGAAAAGTTATTAATGAATTTAAAAAAAGAAATTTTTCCAATAAGTTTAATATTAATCCTGGCGTTTGCTAGATTAATACCTCATCCGCCCAATTTTACGCCGATAATAGCTGTAGCAATAATGAGTTCTTGCTTCTTCAGAAATATGTATTTGTCTTTTACTGTTATAATAGTTTCCATGTTATTGGCAGATGTATTTATTGGATTTTACAATAATATCTTTTTTGTTTACTTGTCATTATTGCTAATAGTTTTTATATTTTTCAGAATCAACATAAAAATAAAATTACAAAATTTATTTATTTTCGGTTTTCTTGGTTCAGTTATATTTTTTTTAATATCAAATTTTGGCGTATGGATTTTAAGTGGCATGTATGAAAAAAATTTAAATGGTCTAGCATATTGTTATTTTCTTGCCCTACCATTCTTTCTGAATACTATACTGTCCACAATAATTTTCACATATTCTGCGTTTATTGCTAATAATTTATTTAGTAAAAAGACAATATTGTAAATCGCATTTTTGAATAATAAAAAAATTGACATTTCTTAACTAACCCAAATCGATTGCAATCCTATAGCAGTCCCAATAAAATAAAAATAATTTATGGGATTCTCAAGGACTCTAGAATGCGCTAGTATCAATGCTGAAACGAGTTATTAAAACTAATTTTTCTGAATTAATCATTTAGTAGTATTATTTAGTAAATTTTAGTCTAAAAACATTTATCTGTGGTAGGGTTAATTAAGTTCTAACTCTATAGGTGCGTGGTCAGAGGGTTTCAGTTTTGATCTTGGTTTTTTATCAATGTTTATATTTTTAATATTGTTTAGTAGGTTATTTGAAACTAAAAAATGATCTATACGCATGCCATGGTTTTTTTGCCAGGCACCAGACATATAATCCCAAAAAGTATACTCTTGTTTATCTTTATTAA
>Ga0187833_10005243_pt1 | contig 12298 bp, 9 predicted proteins | sample ETNtaG_37_FD_167968 | JGI IMG/M metagenome (GOLD analysis project Ga0187833, IMG submission 167968) | Marine microbial and viral communities from oxygen minimum zone, Eastern Pacific Ocean - ETNP2014_SV_400_PacBio MetaG (Illumina Assembly) | ecosystem: Environmental > Aquatic > Marine > Hypoxic... | reverse complement strand
TATCCGACTTAATTCAAGGACTAGCGGATTTTGTGCATCCGGGCAGGCCACTGTTGTGACGTAAGGGTTATCGCCATAGGGTAACGCCCCTCCATACATCAGCGCCCGGGCTTTAGGAAGCATGGAGTTAAAAGCCGGGATACACATACCCTCCGGCGTGTGACTGCCGATGACCCATTCATCACTGACATTGTGTCCAGCAGCACAGTGTCCCTTCTGGGAAATCACTTTAGCGAGGATATCATATCTTTCAGCCATGTTACTGCCTCCCTTTACGTACCTGTTCTAACAAACGATGATACTATTTTGTAGCTTATATTTCAACAAATGGTATAAGTCCCTGACACTACACCCCAAGTCATTTGAATACACCCCAGCACTAATTCGACATAGTAATTTGATGCAGCAGATGCCAAATTTTATTATAAGGGAAAGTTGACGGGAATTATCTATTCCGCTATGCTCTAGGTGTCCAGTAGAGATTTGCTCAATCAGAAGCTGCTGTTCAAAAAAGGAGGAAATAAATGGAGTGGAAAACTAGAGTAACTGAGCTGTTGGGTTGCAAGTATCCTATTCTGGAGGGTGCCTTTGGTGGGTTTGGCAACTGGAAATTTGCGGCGGCGGTGGCAGAGGCTGGTGCTTTTGGCTTAATCACGGCGTCGACTTCTCGAACCCCAGATAAACTGCGCGAGGACATCAAGAGATGCCGCGACGCTACTGATGGGGCATTCGGGGTGAATGTCAGCCTTGGCAGCGTTCTTGAAAACCCTGAAGTGATGCTGGAGGTGTGCATTGAAGAGGGAGTTCCAGTGGAGACGGCCGTCTTTAAGCCCGATATCTTGGCCTCTCGTATTAAAGAGGCCGGACTGACGTGGATACATAAGACGGCCAGAGTGAAGGACGCCATACATGCGGAGAAGTTGGGGGTGGACGCTGTTATCATTGTCGGGCTGGAGGGCACCGGTTTTAAGAGCCCGGAACAACTGCCGACTATGCTGACCACTATCTGGGCAAAAAAAGAGCTAAAAGTTCCCTTTATTGCTGCCGGGGGCATCGGTGATGCCCGTGGTTTTCTGGGGGCTCTGAGTATGGGTGCTGATGCCATAATGATGGGCACTGCTTTCATGATTACTAAGGAGTGCCCTCTGAAGGACGCTCTTAAGCAGACAATGGTTGAGACCAGCCCTGATAACGCTCAACTTCGTCACCGGGTACTGGCCGTTGCCGACCCTAAAGACTTGGAGGAAGTGATGAAGTTGAGAAACACAATGCCCCAGGCTGATTGGCTGCGGATGCTGGAGCGTGTCAATCTTAAAGACCCTGATTGGAGGAACCCGAAGAGTAATCCTTCAGCGGTCGTTGACCGGGAGTTGAGAGTGGTATCATTGGCTGCGGGAGTGGTAGACCGTGTGCTTACAGTAAAGGAGCTGATTGATAGCATTGTCCAGGGGGCTGAGGAGCTTATTGATAGCTATGAGTTTCTTAAGACGGGGTAATTCCCCTTTATTCAATAAGAAGTTACTGTTCAAAACAGGAGGAAATACATGGAATGGACAACCAGGGTAACCGAACTACTGGGTTGTAAGTACCCTATCTTGCAGGGTGCCTACGGCGCATTTGGCGATTGGAAATTTGCTGCGGCGGTGGCTGAGACTGGTGCCTATGGCATACTCACGGCTTCTACCTCTCGGACACCGGAGAAGCTGCGGGAGGACATCAAGAGATGCCGCGACGCTACCGATGGGGCATTCGGGGTGAATCTGAGCGTAAGCACTTTGCCCCGGATCGAGGAAATGCTGGAGGTATGCATCGGGGAGAGGGTTCAAATAGAAACCGCTCATTACAAGCCCGATGCTCTGGCTGCCCGTATCAAAGAGTCAGGACTGTCGTGGGTACATAAAGCGGCTAGAGTAAAAGACGCTCTACATGCGGAACACCTGGGAGCAGATGCCGTTATCGTTGTCGGGGTAGAGGGCGCTGGCGGCAAGAATCCCAATCAGTTATCGACTCTGATCACTACTACCTGGGGCTCAAAGCAGTTTAAGGTGCCCTTTATCGCCGCTGGGGGTATTGGTGATGCCCGTGGTTTCCTGGGAGCACTGGGTATGGGGGCTGATGGTATAACGATGGGTACTGCTTTTATGGCGACTAAGGAATGCCCGACCAACGATGCTTCTAAGGTGGGAATGGTTGATTCCAGTCCTGATAACCCCCGTCTTATCTTCCGGGTAATGTCTCCCCCTAACCCCAAGGACTATGCTGAAGCATTGAAGAAGCGAAATGAGATGCCTCTGACAGAATGGTTGCGGCTGCTGGAAGACCTTCAACCGAAGAATTCCGATTTTCCTGGTCCGGCGGATGTTCCACAGGCTACCGCGGTGGGCTCGCTCGCCGTCGGCGCCTTAGACAGCGTGGTAACCTGCCAGGAGTTAGTTGATAGTATTATCCGGGAGGCTGAGGAGCTTTTGGATAGCTGGCAGTTTCTTAAGACGAGGTAATCACCTTCTCCCCGACAAAGGGCTGGAGAACCTCAGGGATTAAGATGCTGCCATCGGCTTGCTGGTAATTCTCTATTATGGCAATCATAACTCTGGGCAGGGCTAGTCCTGAGCCGTTTAGAGTGTGGGCGAATTGGGGTTTGTCGCCGGGGGACGGACGGTAGCGGATGTTAGCCCGGCGGGCTTGAAAGTCGCTGCAACTTGAACAAGAACTTACCTCCAGCCACTCTTCACAGCCCGGAGCCCACATCTCAATATCGTATGACATGGTGGAAGCGAAGCCTAACTCGGCGGTGCAAAGCTGTAACACCCGGTAGGGCAGCCCCAGTTTCTGGCAAGTCTGTTCCGCATTAGTGGTCAGTTGTTGCAGTTCTTCGTCGGAGGCGGCTGGCTCGGTGAATTTGTATAGCTCGACCTTGTCGAACTGGTGCCCTCGTTTTAGCCCTCGGGTATCCTTTCCCGCCGACATCTTTTCCCGCCGAAAACAGGTAGTGTAGGCAACATAGTATATTGGTAAAATCCCTGGCGATATGATTTCATCACGGTGGAGATTGGTGATTGGCACCTCAGCCGTCGGTACAAACCACAAGTCATCTTCATCATCATGGTACAGATTATCGGCAAATTTAGGCAGGTTGCCGGAACTTACCATACTCTCCCTCTTGACCATAAATGGCGGATATACCTCCTGGTAACCATGCTCAATGCTGTGGAGGTCGAGCATAAAGGAAATCAGAGCTCTTTGCAAGCGGGCGCCCAGCCCTTTTAGCACGTAGAAGCGGCTGCCGGATAACTTTACTCCCCTGTCAAAGTCAATGATATCCAGAGATTCGCCCAGCTTCCAGTGGGGGGTTGGCTGAAAATCAAAGGTTGGTAACTCGCCCCAGGAGCGTACCACAATATTGTCACTTTCACTGGTTCCGATGGGCACCGAAGGGTGGGGGATGTTGGGTACCTGTAGCAGTAGTTCTTCCAGTTGTTCTTCCAGGCTCCTGACCGTTTCTTCCAGTCCTTTTATCGCGGTACGCAGGTCGCGCCCCTCTTCGGCACTTTCGTTGTCTGTTTTCCTTTCTCGGGCGGCTTCTTTTCGGGTGCGTCTTAAGTCTTCCAGCTCAAGTATTTTCTGGCGGCGCTCAGTATCAAGCTCCAGGATTTCATCCAGCGGGGCAGTATCCTGGCGGCTGGCCACTGCCTCCCGCACCCGGTCTGTATTTTCGCGGATAAATTTCAGGTCGAGCATCGTATCCTTTCCTTATGAGATTATATACTAAATTCTATCCCTTGTGTCGAGGCTGTCCAAAAACCGTCGTTGCGAGACCATTCCGATGGAGTCGGAAGGCGATGCAATCCGTGTAGGGGAAGGGTACCTTCCACCTCCCAGATTGCCACCTCGCTCCGCTCCTCGCAATGACAGTTTAGCCGAGAGGCGAAGCCTCTCGGCTATTCTACCTTATGCCTTCTCTCTAAGCTGCGGGAACAAAATTACCTCACGGATTGACTGCTGGTCGGTGAGCAGCATCACCAGGCGGTCGATGCCGACTCCCAGCCCGCCGGTGGGCGGCATACCGTACTCCAGTGCCAGCAGGAAATCTTCATCAATGGTCCATTCTTCCTTATCGTCTCCCAGGCGTTCCTTCAACTGTTCTTCAAACCGTTTCCTCTGCTCAGTAGGGTCGTTAAGTTCAGTGTAGGCGTTGGCCAGTTCAATGTTGCCACCGGTATAAACCTGGAAGCGTTCGACCACCCGTTCCTCACCCTCTTTCGTTTTGGCCAATGGCGACATCGAGACGGGGTAGTCATAGACGAAGGTGGGCTGGATGAGATTGGGTCTGATAAAAGTCTTGAGAAGCTCGTCAACCAGCTTGGCCCAGTTGGCTTGCGGGTCGACCTGGATATTCATCGAGCGCATCTTTTCCCCAAGCCCAGCGGTGGTCGGGTATTTGACGAAATCAATTCTACTGTGCTCTATAACGGCGTCGCGCAAAGTAATCCGTTGCCAGGGCGATTTGAGGTTGATGGTATTGTTGCCGTATTCAATCTCGGTTGTACCCAGAACCTGCTGGCAAACGGATGATACCATGTCTTCCACCATAGCCATAACATCTTTGTAGTCGGCATAAGCCTGGTAACTTTCCAGCATGGTGAATTCGGGTGAGTGTGTTGTCGAAATACCTTCGTTGCGGAAGATGCGTCCTATTTCGTAGACCTTGTCAAAGCCGCCGATAATCAGTCGCTTGAGGTGAAGCTCGGTGGCAATGCGGAGGTAGAAGTCCTGGTCGAGTGCCTGGTGATGGGTGACGAAGGGACGAGCTAAAGCACCGCCGGCTGAAGGTTGTAGCACTGGCGTTTCCACTTCTATGAATCCTTGCTGGTTGAGGAACTGCCGCATGGCGGCAACAATCTGGCTGCGCACTTTGAAGGTCTCTTTGGTCTCGGGGTTGCTGATGAGGTCCAGGTAGCGCTGCCGATACCTCATATCAACATCACTGAGCCCATGCCACTTTTCCGGCAATGGTTGAAGTGATTTAGCCAGTAGGGTAAGGTCGTATACTGAGATGGTCGGTTCATCGGTCTTAGTATAAAAAGGATGACCCGTCACGCCGATAATATCGCCGACGTCCATCTCAGTAAGTAGTTCATTCCGGGCGGGATTTAGTTTATCACCCAGCAAAAGTTGAATTTTACCTGAGCCATCGCGCAGGTCAAGAAACGATATTTTCCCCATTTTCCTCCGGGCGGTAATACGGCCGGCAACCGTTATCTCTAGAGTGTCTTCCGAAAGGTTTTGGGTTGAAACGCCCACGGTGGTATCAGGTGCCTCGGCAGCTTGCTGTTTGAGCAATGCTATCGCTTCTTGAGTGGTGTGGCTCCGCTGAAAGCTATTGGGATAAGGCACTACGCCGCCACCCCGGAGCTTTTCCAGTTTATCTAGTCGCTGTTGAGCCATGCGGTCTAATTTGGGTGCCATTTTTTCTCCTATGCTCCTATAATATAGCAAAAAGACTGAGAGTTCTAGCCCTCAGTCGTATATTATCTATCTTGTTGGGTATTATAGTAAAGCCGTTTCGTTATGAGATTGCTTATCTACCTCACTACCTTAGTATCCAGTCTCTTGGTTGGATACGGTTTGTATTGTTTGCTCCCTTAAAGCATCCAGCCAAGCGGCTGATTTTACCTCTCGTTCCAGGAGATATTTAAGGTAGTCTCTCATTACTACCTCCAGTTCATGGGATAACTCCGAGTTCATTCTTAACCGGCTGACGGTGCTATAGTCACTACTCTGCAGTAATCTTAGCACTTTCAGAGCGTTAACCGAGAGGGAGTAGGTTAGTGTCTGGCTCTGGCGGCAGTTGGGGCACAGCATGCCTCCGGCACTGGAGCAAAACAAATTGGTGACTGGTTCTAGTGACTGATGGCAGGTAACACACTGCTGAAGCTGAGGCCGGTAGCCGACATCATTAAGAAGGTGAAGTTCAAAGTAGCGCAAAACGAGTTCACTGTTCCTGACTTGACATAGCTGTTCCATTGTGTCAGAGAGTAAACGGAACAAAGGGCAATTTTCAATGTGGTCGGCGGTAAACTGGTTGACTAACTCGGTAGCATAAAGAGCGTAAGAAGTAAGCTGTAGGTCACTTTTCAAGGGGAGGAAACTATTGATGGTCTGGCTGCCGGTTATGGTATCCAGATTTCGGCCGCGAGCTAGTGACACCAGGCTGTGGGTCAGCAGTTCCAGGTGCCCGGCGAGCTTACTTTTAGGTCGCCTGACCCCCTTGGCTACGCCTTGAATCTTACCCAGATCTGGGGTATAGAGAGTAAGGATTCTATCTGCCTCCCCCAGCTTGGTCTTCTTGATAATTATTGCTTCCGTCTGATAATTTCGCTGCTTGGACATTTTGATAAACTAACCTCCTCCCATGTAGCCCCTTCTGGGCGAAACCCCTCTACCACTGGTCTAATTTCAGCTTAATCACCTTTCACAATCATGTCAAGTTGAATCAGGCTCAACAAAAGGGGGGTGATGAATATTCATCACCCCCCTGATTTACAGTTGTATCTCCACCTGTGGCGAGGTCTAATGCCCCATCTTCTCCTTTAGCTCCTGGTCCATCCAAATGAAGCGGGTGTAAGTGTATTCAATACCGCTCACCAGACGCGATTCACCGTAGTAACCCTTTACCCACGGCTGCCATATGTTGTATACATAGGGGACTGGCAGCGCGAAAACCCAGGCACGGCTAATTAGCTCTGGGGTAGCCTCTTTTATAACTCGGCCTTGCTCAGCCTGATCGAAGACGAGGTTGGAGGCGACATCAAATAACTCATCTGCCAGCGTCTCGCTAACGAAGGAATAGTTCGCATTCCCCTTTGACCGAATGTTCCAGAGCTTAACAACATTTCTGCCACTAGTCGTACTCATGTACCCGTGTTCGTACTTCCTGCTACGGCCCATGCTTTGCCAGACACTACGTTCCTTCACCCGAATCTCCAGGTCAACACCGACTTCAGCCCAGTAGGCCTTAATCACAGATAATATGTCGACCTGCTCTCTTGAATAGGCCACTATCGAGGTCTTAAAACCATTGGGGTAGCCGGCCTCAGCCAGAAGTTGCCTTGCCTTGTCCGGATGATACTCATACAGCCACCTGGATTCCTCGGGAAGCTCCTCAAGCGTGACCTGGTAATCCTTCAGCTCGGGAATGGGGGGCCCTGGATAAGTTAATACCTGAGCCTCACCTCCGTAGTAGGCTTCAGCAATTTCCGGATTGTTGATAGCCATCATCATCGCCCGACGCACGTTGATGTTTCCAAAAGGCGCAACGTCGTTCCTCATATACATCGCCATCGAGCTATCGGGCCCCAATTTCACCCGCTCCAGTTCGGGGTTGCTCTTAAATAGACCTTCAGCATCCTCGTGTGGAACCCTGAGTAGCGTATCAAGCTTACCTGCCCGCAGTGCCGCCTGCTTGGTAGATACGTCTGGTATAATAAGCGCTTTGAGGCCGTCTAAGTAGGGTAATTGATTCTCCGGGCGGGATGGGTCCTTCATCCAATAGCTGGGATTCCTTACGAAGGTTGCAGAACTTCCCCGAGTATAATCTGTCAGTATGAATGGCCCCGCCCCAACGACATTCTCCCAGTCATTCATGTCTCCGTATTTCTCTACCACTTCAGGCGGATAAATGAACGTAGCCGAATGGTACATGTCGAACATGTGTCCAGCCTTTCCCGGGATAACCTTCGTCTCAACAGTCCATTTATCAGTCTTATATATCGAGTTTTCTAAATTTTTCATATCGGCTAAATAGGGATAAGCGCGGGCGACGTAACTGGTGGGTGTTGTGTACGAGCGCCTCAGGGAAAAGACGACATCATCGGCGGTCATTTCCCGCCCGCCTACCAGCCGGCTGGCCTCACTGTCCTGGTTAAGTCCGTAGTGAACCCCCTGACGGACTTGGTAGACGTAAGTGTCGGGTTCGATTATCTCCCAGCTCTCAACTGCCACACCCACTAGTACAGACGTAGGGGGAGGTAAATTTTGATAGGTGGTCCATTCATTGGTGCCGCCGGCCGCCTTCGTCCAGTCTTTCATTAATAGCGCATCGGAATCATGGGCCGCGGTCCATGTTCGAGCCGGTATGTTGAACATGTGGTTATCGAAGCCAATCGGAGCAGGCATGACAAAAGAATGCACCCCTCCATACTTCGGGGCTACCTTTTCTGCTTTCTCCTCGACTGCCGCCGGAGCACAGGACACCAGCAACAGGGAAACCACCATCCAGCCACTTACCACCCCCCAGACAATGCTCCTCTTCATTGCTTCACCCCCTTATCTTAATGCCGAGTTTAGATGAGCATAATCTACTTCCTGATTAATGTCAAGTGCCTGTATTCGTTCATAACATAATTGGACTTTTGAGGGGTAGCGAAGCCATCCAAATAATAGCGTAATGGTGGCAGCTTGCCGGTACCGCGGTGCGGTTTTTCAGTCTTTCTTTGAAAGGATACCTGATGACGAATTTCGCATAGGTTAGCTTTGGAGTATTTCCATCACTGTGAAAATCACGAGGGCAATTTTTGAACTGATCTTCACACAGTGGTATAATTTAATTGTGCCCATAAAGACAGTAACTACCAATCGTAAGGCTTACCACAATTATCATATAGAGGATGGTGTGGAAGCTGGAATTGTGCTTACCGGCACGGAGGTAAAGTCAATACGGGCTGGGAGAGTGAATTTGGGTGATGCCTATGTTAAACCTGAGGGAAGGGAATTATGGCTACTGAACGCTCATATCGCCCGTTATGAGGCCGGTAGCTATTCAAGCCACGAGCCGATGCGACCACGAAAGCTATTACTGCATCGCAAAGAGATTGATGCCCTCACTAGTAAGGTGGCAGAAAAGGGCTTTACCCTGGTTCCAGTCAGGCTGTACATAAAAGATAGCCTTGCCAAGGTTGAGGTAGCATTAGCCAGGGGTAAAAGGTTATATGACAAGCGGGAATCTATAAGTCGCCGTGAAGTGGAAAGAGAGATAGGGCGGGTCATAAAAGGGCGGAGGTCTAAAGGAACGGGTAATGTGTAACTCTTCCTGACAGATGGGGGCGCGCGGGTTCGACAGGGGAGGTATGCTGCAGGATTGCAAGCTGAGGTGCCACTAATCTCATAAAACAAGTGGCAAAAACAACTGGCGAAGAACCAGTTCTAATTGCAGCCTAATTAAATAGGTTGCACATCCAACCCGACCTTTCCTCAATGGGTTGGGATTGGGTGCCGTTGAATTGAGGTGCCGCTGTCCAGATGCCGATAAGGGTGGTGAAAGAAAAATCGACTGGCCTGGCTAAACTCGGTCAACAGAGGCTAGTCAGGCGAGATAAAAGAGTTGACTAAGCTTGTAGTATATTCTGGGTAGCTTCTTTTGGACGGGGAGTTCGACTCTCCCCCGCCTCCACCAGAAACACAGATGAGCCTTCAAGAGGTTCATTCAATATACGGATACCAGACCCTTTACGCGAAGCCGCCACCTGGAAGACAGGTTTAAAAGGCGGCTTCGGCTTTATGGCTATTGTTGACTTTGTTTGCATGGCGTCGACGTAGACGGCATCCAGCATAGTAAGCAGAAGTCTTCTTCTTTCCTCGGTATTGGCGTCGGTCCAGAGCATGGGCAGGTTAAGGATCAGCTTCCCTGCTTCTTCAGCAGCATCCGCCTCAGGGATAACCAGGGACTCAAGTTCCATCTCCAGCAGCTTCTTCTGGCGGTGGTATTCTTCGTCCTATTTTTGCTAACATTATAACTGGACTCCTTTTTGGGGGGCAGGTCAGTCGCACCCGGCAGGTCAAAGTCTGTATTGTCAGCGTTACAAAATGTCAAATCTTATGCTTTAGATAGACCGGGCTTGTCCATGCCATGTGTCCGTCTTCCTGAACCACGCGGACATAAACTGAATTATCTCCCTCATGTAAAGCGGTCAAAGGTAGGTTGAACGAAAACTCGGATGAATTCTGCCGACTAGGTAGTCGGTAGATTTCAATCCTTTTGTGCAATCCCCCACAATCCCAAATTACAGGCTCCATTCCAATTGATTCAATATTAATTTCGATCCGTCTCTGGAGTGTCTTAACTTCAAGAGATCCCGCGTTTGCCTCTTCCAATTCGACAATAACACCGGCAACCCCGCCCGTCGTAATTGATTGCCATTCCAACTGATCCCACCCCAGTTGCTTTAATGGTTGATTAGCATTCCAAAAGTTGATAGCAGTGGTATTGGTGATCCTGTTATTATGGATATGCAGGTTGCCATCCCATCGGACTATTCGAGCTCGCCCTCTAACTTCAGCGCCACCCCAGATTATCTTGATTCGATTGCCAAGGTCATTGCCACTGTAAGGACGCAGGACTTGAAATGTATCCAAACCGTTGCGCACCGCTACACTCTCTGTAGGATTGGTGCCTGCTATATTAACGTTCAGAATCGGTGTACTCTTGCCGAATGCAACTACGTCTCCCATCATAGTGGTCTCCCCATCATCTGTTGTTAGACGTAGGTTGATTAGGCTACGATTACCTGTGGTTGCATAGAAATGTCTCGCCTTCAAAGCCTCATAGATTCCTTTACGATCTAGTCTTTGACTCAAGACACACGTAAGCCCACCTAATGAGCCGAATTCCGTGGCACCCGGGTAGGATGCGCCTGGGCGACATTTGTGCCCATCAGAGTTAGCGCATATGCCGATACGGTATCCTTTTTTAAGCGCATCTTCTACCAACCATTCGAATGTCCCCCAAGCCGAATGTACCTCAACAGCTAATTCAATATCTGAATCATGTATGCTCAAGTCGGAGTAACGGCCACCTGCATGTGCGAAAACAAATGTTGGTATGGACTGATTCTTCAGATTCTTAAATAGATCTTCAGCCGTAGGAGAATCCTCAAACTTTGATCGCTTTCCAAATAAGAGCTCAGTACTACTTCTAGTAATATGGCCATCTTCAGAAATAAAAAATACATTGCGATCACCACCTAAAGGCGTGTTTCCACTCCATTCATAGCCAGGAAAGGTAACAAAAACACCTTTCTGATAGAACTTATGCGCCGTTGTGTTGATGGCTTTCCAAAAATCGTCTGTCACTTCAAAATCATTGCCTTGGTGTGCGCAAATATCCAGCAAACTATAATCTCTCGCAAAAGTGTAATAGTCCTCTATTGTATTGGTACCAACTGTCTCTTCGGTTTGGCCATGGAAATCCGCCCACAGGGGGTGTAGATACGTCTTGCGACGTGTAACCTCAATTGGGTTGCTCCGTGCTGATAATCCTGTTTTTTCATCACTCGCCACAATAGTCTGTACTCCATCCGACGTAAAACCAGAGTGCCACTTCTCGATTGGTTTACCTACAGGGTTACCCCATCTGTCTTCAAGCTTTAGGTAGTAGGTAAAACCTTCGTTAACTCTGATTTGTGACGAGGTTATACATACAGCTCGCACAGGGCTACCCGGCACGATGCTCAATGTAGGTGACTCAGAAATAGCTTTGAATCCATATGTTGCTATCGGATCAACGAGCGTTTTGAACTCAAAGGTGTCCTCACAGAAAGTTTGTATCTGCCATCCCGATGATCCTTTAGAGCGGTCTCCGAAAACAACAACGATGTTTTCCTCTTTATCCAAGAAGCCATCTGCAATCCTCAAGAAAAGAGCACGGGTCCAAGGTCGTCTGTGACCTCGATTTTCCCACCTAGGTCTTATGCGACAATTACCGGTCGTATGCACTGTGCAGTAGTTGGGTTTACTAGGATTATCAAATTGAGGTGTGCCAAAGTCGCTAACTTGCCGAAAAACAATTTTCAGGTATCCGGTTTCGTCAATGGGGTATTCAGCTATGTATGTATAGGTAACAGTGATAAACGCACCTGCTTCGACTACTTCATTAGGCTGTATATGTGCGCGACCCAGATCGGTGCTTTGCATACGACGCCTCCATGTAAGAAGTTTAGCCGAATTCTAACCGACTAACACGTTTGAAGTCAATAATCTTGGCTAGTGAGTGCGGTTCGTCCAAATAGCGCTGTCTCGTGGTAATTCTTGGGCACCTGAAGTAATCCACCTGCAGTGGGATGGCTTGAAAAGTAGAGCTTGAGTTTAGTCCTTTCGTGGAAGTTTGTCGACGCAAGAAAGGAACGATTCTTAGGTAATTAGAAACATTTCAATAGTGTATGGGGTTCCTTATATTCAGAGAAAAGGACTATTCCTACTGGGCAATACAGGAGACAGGCCCTTTTTTCACCAGACCGAGCGGGAA
>Ga0187833_10005240_pt1 | contig 12301 bp, 10 predicted proteins | sample ETNtaG_37_FD_167968 | JGI IMG/M metagenome (GOLD analysis project Ga0187833, IMG submission 167968) | Marine microbial and viral communities from oxygen minimum zone, Eastern Pacific Ocean - ETNP2014_SV_400_PacBio MetaG (Illumina Assembly) | ecosystem: Environmental > Aquatic > Marine > Hypoxic... | reverse complement strand
GCACTGGTTCACCCTTGTCGATTGGTTGCGCAGCGTCGACGGTTGGTTGCGCAGCGTCGACGGTTGGTTGCGCAGCGTCGACCGGCTCCTCGGGGCGGGCCACGGTTGGGCCAGGCTGATCGGCGACTTCGTTCCTGAGATCGTCGTCAGCGGTCTCTTTTACAGCTGTTCCGGCAGCGACTGAAACCGGCTGGGCTGATTCGGATTTCATATCGGTCGATGTGTTGGCGGATGTCACCGATGGGGGTGGCGGCACCGAAGGTGCAGTTTGCGGCTGATCCAAGCCTTCGGCTGGGTTGCTGACTTTATCGCCGCCAGTAGCTACCTGACTGGTGGCCTGTCTCGTTGTCTGGCGGGTGTTTCTCACCGGTTGAACGCTCTTCTCGGCAGCCGGCACGTTTTGGGTGCGTTCCGCATTGCTGCTGGTCTGCAGGCTTGGAGGCGGCTGGGTCGCTGCCGACCCCCGGCCAGCTTGCTCTCTCTCTGCCGGAGTCAGCAGATCATCCACAAAAGAAGACAGACGCTGATCGGTGCTTTCCGGCTGCGCGGGCGCTTGTACCGGTTCCAACTCGGCTGCCTTTGCTTCGGGGTCTGCCGCCAGGGTATCCGCTCGCCCAGTCTCGCCGACTGCTGCCTCGGGAACAGGGAGCGATTCAACTGCCACTTCACTATCCACTCTGACGGTTTCCTTCAGTAGTGGAGAGTAGACGAATCCCAATTCCAGTCCATCCCTGGCCACCTTGTACCACTTGCCTCCTTTGGTTTGCGTCTCACCGATCGCCCAGACCAACGCACCCTTCTCCAAACGCGCCACCTTTTCCGCAGTGGGAAACGGGTTCTGTCGCACATTGGCCACTTTGGTTGCCTCGAAATCCCTGTCCAGAAACGCTACTTCGAATACCTCCCGCGCCTGCGCGGCTTTTCTTGCCTGGTCCAGCTTCTTCTGCAGCTCTGTCTTGCGCACCATGGCCAAAGCCGTGAAGCTGCCGTTTGGATACTGTTTCAGATAGGCATCGAACTGGCCGATGCTGTCGCTGTTCTGAATGGAGTTCCAGAACGTGATCTCCGCCGAAGCCTGCGCGGGAGCTGGCTTCGGTGCTAATCCCAGACCGCTGCTGCCGGCTGCGCCTTCCGGCAGCACAAAGACAAAATCGCCGCGGTCATAATCTTTGTCCCTGAGCTTGCCGTAACGGGGCGTTTGCACCGATTGGGTCAGGTTGGTAACGCGATCTCCCAGAAACATGCCCAATTCGCTGGCGGTCACGTAGCCGTCACCATTGGCGTCGGACCGTTCTTCTCCCCTTACGGCGCGAATGAAGAGCCCACGAAAGCTGCCATCATCGGAAACCGTCTGATTGGCATCGCCCGAAGTGAGAAACTGTCTTACCGGCAGCGTAGTGGCTCGGGTAATCGCTGCCGGCGGCATTGCCCTCTGACTGGAGAACACCGAACCGGCAAAACAGGAATCGAAGACTGCGTAGGCGTGCTTGGAGAGCGCCTGTCGCATATAGGTGCCAAAGTCGCGCAGCGCCACGGCCGAGAACTTGAACTCCGGTCCCTTACTGGGAACCGGCGCATCCACCGGAACCAGATAGCCTTCACCATCGAGCGTCTGGCCGTGGCCTGCATACCAGACAAACAGCCGAGCGCCTGGGTCGTTGCCCTTCAGAATGAAGAACCTCTTAAAGACCTCATTGAGCTGCAGCGAATCGAGATTCCTGTGCAATTCGACATCGAAGCCTTTCTCTTGCAGCTCCGTGGCCACAAGTTCCGCATCTTTGATGGCATTGGTCAGCTTCGGCCAGCCGTTGTTGTAGTCATCATTGCCGATCACCAAGGCAAAGCTGGTTGCATACAGGGTTATCGATTCCGCTATTGGCGCATCCGCTCTTTCCGCTGACCTGAGATTGATCGATATGCCCCTGCTGCCAGCTGCGATGGCCTGGTTCGATGGCATGCAGATTCCTGCCAGTAGGACTGAAATCAGGATGGGAGATAGCCGTTTTGACATGTCCGCGCTCTTCATCGTGTTAGTTATCCGAGTTGCCGGGCTCACAAGTAACCGACGGTCAGTCCGGTTGCTGAATGAGCCGCCGATTCATTTGCGATAACGACCAGTTGCAGTGCACATAAACAACATATAGTACCAGTAAATCAATGGTTTATAGCTTATAAGTAGAAAGTACATCACCTCTGAATTGACCGTCAGATGAAAGCCATACCCATTATACAGAATTGGTGATAGGCTTATCCTCGTTCCAGTCACAAAATCCACCAAACACGGCCACAGAATGTAAAAAGAGGTACTAACCGTGCGGCTTTCCAGACTATTCGGAGCAATCCTCCTACTCGCCGTCAGCCCCCTCGGCAACAGCGCAGATACTGACCAGCAGAACCACAATCAACAGGGCCGTCAGGCACTTGCGGACGGGGATTATACTGGCGCTGTAACCAGTTTTAGTCAAGCGATTGCGGCCGACAAAAGGGCGGCCGATGCCTATCTGGGGATGGCAAGAGCTTACTGGCACCAGGGCCTGGCGGCAGAGGGCGACAAGGCGGTCAAAAAGGGGCTGCGCTATGGCAAGAAAATCAGTCAAGTGTTGGAACTGCATGCTGTCGGTGTTCGCCTCGGCAGTCTGCTGGATGAACCCAAGGGAATCAGGAAAGCAAGAAGCTATTACAGCAGGGGCAAACAGGTCAAGTACAGCGACCAACACGCTGAGTTGCACTTGGCGATGGCACTAGCCTGGATCAAGGCAGAAAGGCTGGACCGAGCTAAACCGCTGTTGGAAAAGGTGCTCGCACTCGACAGTGATTGGGTTCAGGAAGCAGACAGAGCCTATAGAAGGGTGCAACTGATCGAACGCGCCTCTGCCGGTGGTGAGGCGGCCCTTAAACTAGCCTACCGGTCAACGGTCTCAAGAGCGGAAATCACGTCGCTGTTGTTGAGCGAGATCCAGCTTGCTGAGGTCCTCGACAGAGATGTGGCAACGGCCACTCAGGGAGAGACATCCGATCAAGCGTTAACCGACTACCTGGATCATGCGAACAGAGATGATATCCTGACCGTTCACCGCCTCGGTCTGCGCAGCCTGAAGATAAGAAATGGTAAGTTTGCTCCTGACAAACCGGTCACCCGCCTGGAACTGGCACTCATCATCGAGGATATTCTCTTCCTCAAAGAGAGTATCAGCCGGACCCAGTTTATTGGCAATCCATCCCCCTTTTCCGATCTAAAGACCAGCAGTACCGGTTTCAACGCCATGATGACGGCCGTCACCCGCGGTCTCATCGAAGGGCAGGATGACGGTCAAATTCGACCTGCAGCTGAAGTGTCCGGTGCGGAGACGGTTCTGGTGCTGCGTCGGTTCAAGAAAATGCTGAACTAAATGTGTAAGCCCAGATTAAACCTGTTAGCCGAGGTAAAGAGAGGGAGTCAAGTGATGTTGTTTAGACTTAAGAGAATTGCTCTGCTGATCATCTGCGCCACAACGATGGGTACGGCAACGGCCGAAGAAAGTCCGCTGGTGGGGGGCATACTAGAGGCGACCGGATTTGGCACAGTGTCGATGGAAAAAGTCAACTCAAAGGCTCAGGCCAGGATGATGGCTCGCCGAGCCGCCAAGGTAGACGCTCAAAGGAACCTGTTGGAAACGCTGGAAGGGGTGAGAGTCACCTCGGGTACAACCGTCAAGGATTTTCAACTGGAAAGTGATCTGATTGCCAACCGAGTGAAGGGAATGCTCAGGGGTGCATTCATCATCGACGAAACGATAGTGGAAGAGGAAGGTACATTCGTGGCCGAAGTTCAAATGGCAGTCTGCCTCAACAGTGAACCGCTCGCCTGCAAGGCAAAGACGACCCTTACGCAGATCGTGCACAGCACTCTCCAGCAAACCCCGGTAGCCGATAGGTACCGGCCGGACGCACAAACTACCGAGCAGTCAGATGATCAAACCGCGCAATCATCGGCGACTCAGCCCGAAGCGCCGAGCAACGCCTACACCGGCTTGATCATCGACGTTTCCGGCCAGCAGTTCTCCCCCTATCTCGATGTTCGCGTAAAGACCGCCGACGGCAAGGAACTCTACGGTCCGGGTCACTTTGATCCCAAGGTTGGTGGTGACTGGCTGCACTGGGCCAGGAATGTGGATTCTGCAAGATCCATGCAGGATATAGTCGGCACACGACCTTTGGTAGTGGCTGCCACTGGCACTGCCGCTGAATCGGACATCATCGTTTCCGACGACGATGCCGTAGATATCTTTAAAGCGAACGTGCAGAACGGTAATTTTCTGAATCAGGGCAAAGTGATCTTCGTAGTCCAATAAGATACCTGGAAATTCCCGCGTTCAACTAAATGGTCGTGACGATGTCAGCTTCTAATCTCCTTCGCCATCTTGCTGCCACACTTCTCCTAGCGTCCGCCCTTGCCAGTCCAAACCTGATGGCTGAAGAAGATGCCTTCGATGCACTGGATCGATTGCTGGATGAGAATTTCGAGGAAATTGACAGGACGCTGGAGGAGCAATTCCAACTGCTTGACCGGGCGATGGAAGATGCCTATCAGAGACTGTCGGAAGAGATAAGGGCAGAGTGGGGAGAGGATGAGGTCGAACTGCCCAGCAAGAAGGAATGGGTGGATTACAGTGATGATATGAAGACCAGGCGTAAAATCGACTTTGAAGCTGGTGTGGTCAAACTGGAACGGCTGATAGACCTCGGGGACGCGGCGGATGCCATAATACGGGATATGCAAAATGCATCCAACAGTCTGAAGACAGACACGCTGGCCGATCTGGCTCAGAAGGATCAGGCGGTGGAGTATGCTCGTGAATCTCTCACCGAGGATGGCATTGATCTCAGCTCACCACCCAATACGGCAGCCCCATTACCTGTCCTGAACGGCATGGACCAATCGATTCCCGATTCGGCACGCATAGGAGCCATGGTGAGCCAGGCACTGACAGCGACCGCTCAATCGAATACGGTGCAGCCTGCCAACAATACAGCTACAGTCATCCCACTTGGCAATAACAAAGCCAAAGTTGTCGTCGCGATACCACTTGCCAGGAATTATCAGCAACAACTGACAGACCGTTACGAAGCCGCCGTTATAGCAGAAGCTAAGAAGCAGAAAATCCCCCCATCTCTCCTCTTCGCCGTCATGGAGACCGAATCCAGCTTCAATCCACGAGCGACGTCCGCAGTGCCCGCTTACGGCTTGATGCAACTGGTTCCCCGATCCGGCGCCATGGATGCCTATAATTTTGTCTACGGAGTGAAGACGCTGCTGGATCCTGAATACCTGTATCAACCAGGCAACAACGTCGAGTTGGGGTCAGCCTACCTCAACCTTCTGCTGAGCCGTTATCTTCGCGCCGTGGAGGATCCTCTTAGCAGAAAATACTGTGCCATCGCCGCATACAATACCGGCGCAGGCAATGTCGCCAGGGCTTTTACCGGTAAAAGAAATGTGGGTGAAGCCGCCAAGTTGATCAATCGGATGAAACCTGACGAGGTCTTCAACCATCTGAGAACGAATCTGCCCTACGATGAAACGCGCCACTACATTGAGAAGGTCACCAAAGCACAGAAGAAGTACACGTCATTCGACGACACTCACCTGATCTAGCTGGTGCCTGTCCGGGAATCCTAAATCCGAATGAGCGCTAGCCATGCAACATGGGTATAATTTCAGCAACGATCTGACACAGTGAGCGAGCAATAATGGACAAGCGTAATCTCATGCTATCTCTCCTTCTGCTGGGGTCACATGCGGCACTTGCCGATGACGTCATTAAGGAGACAGCCGGCGGCAGCATCAACTGGTCGGAAGGTGTCGTCTATGCCAACGGCTTCGGTACTGCCAAACCAGGGCTTAACGCAGCGCAGCGACGCCTTCTTTCCAGGCGGGCAGCCATCGTCGATGGTCAGCGCAATCTGTTGGAGATGACCAAAGGCGTGCGCTTGACATCGGCCACCAAGGTGGTGGATGCAATGGTGAAGGACAGTGTCATCGCGACAAGGGTCGAGGGGATCATCAAGGGGGCAGTCTCCCTGAAGGAAAAGGAAATCTATCAGAATGATATCTTCAGTGTGACGCTGGCCATGCCGATGGCCGGCAAATTCCTTCGCGCCGTTTGGCAAAAGGACTCCGAAACGCCGCAGAGCGCCGGCAACCTTCGATGGCATGTTGATATCAATCAGTTTGTTGCCTCAGGCTCCGCCTTGCTCGATAGATTTCAGTTTTTCCCCAGAGCCTGGGCCGATGACGTATTCGTGCTCAACAATGACGACGAGGTCAAGACGACCCAACGTCTGCTGGAATGGCTGAACAGCACGAACACACAGTCGATCAAACAGCATCTCGAACAGGCAATCATTCAATATGAAACCAACAGCGTCTTCTCGGGTTTACTGGTGAATGCGAGTACCGTCGGAGGGTTCGAACTCGCCACCATTCCCAAACTACGTAACGAGGACGGTGAGGTGATCTATCCCAGCGAAAGCACCTCTTACGACGACATCGTCAACAAGCGGGGCGTCAGTTACGACTTTGACTTGCAGGACGCCATTCGCAACAAACGTGTTGCCACAACACCGTTTATCATCAACGCCAGATCGACCTACAAGAGTCTTGCTTCCGATCTTGTCATTTCTAACGAAGACGCTGAGCGGATAACAAGAAGTACTGGTACCAGGGAAGCGATGAATAAAGCGGGCGTGTTGATCGTCGTTGCTATTTAACGAATTACCCCCCTATTGGTGAATTTAGATAATGACCGGCAAAGGACTTATCGGACTTCTCATTTGTGGCGCGTCACTGTGTCTGCCGCTGCCGGCCGCAGCGGCAGAGGAAACTGATTTTGATAAATATCTGAGAAGCAGCAATATTGTCATCATCCAGTCGCAGAAGTATCTGGATGCCGGTGAGTATGACAATGCCCTGAAACTGCTGGATCTGGGCATAGCCAAGTACACTGATAAGGATGTCCTCTACGCCCTGAAAGGGGAAACCCTCTATAAAAACAACAGACTGGAGGAAGCCGAACCCATCCTTAGGCAGGCTCTGCAGCTCAACCCTCTCAATGAGGTCGCCAAGAAATACATCGAAGAGATCAGAACCACCGAGCTGGCACAGGTCAGCACCGAGTGGCAGGAATGGATGGGGATATTCAGAGACAAGGTGGGAGATTTCATCGTCACCTTTCTCGCCTTTGGCTGCGCTTTTCTGGCCGGATCGGCCATAGCACCCATCAAACTAAAGCTTGATCTGTACAGCGCCCGCAGGTTTTTCGATCAGGGCAACTACGATGAATTCCTCGACCTGACGGAAGGATTGCTGGATCAGGAGAAGTTCGCACCCTTGCGCAGTAATTTTCGTTTTCTGCTGCGGCAGAAGAACTTCGAGGATGCCCAACACATACTCAGCAAACACGTCAACACGCCGGAAAGGCTGCCAACCCTGCTGCGAATTCTGGAGAGGGAAAATGAGAAGCTTCAAGAAGCCACTTAGCGCTGTTGTGCTGACGCTACTGGCCGCTTGTGCATCGGCACCGACCCCACAGCCTGCCATTCTCACCGAGATCGATCCGCTCGAACAGGATGCCATCAATGCACTCAAACTCAATCTGGTTCAGGAGGCCCGCACGGGTCTGGATGCTGCTCTGGTCAAGTACCAGATGCTGGATGATCTCGAAGGTCAGTGGCGCGTTCACCTGACCAACACCAAACTGGCTAACGGCGCGGGTGACCTGGCATCGGCAGACAGCGAAGTTGACTGGCTTGAGGAGTTGGCAGAACTCATCAACACCGATTTTGTGCGTTATCACACCTACATACTGCTGGGGCAGATCAAGCAGGATGCGAGCTACTTTCAATCTGCGCTGGCGGTAGCTGCCACGCCGTTGGAGCAGGCGGTCGTCCTGACCTATCTGGATCGTATCGACGAGGCGGTGGCGCTGATCGAACCTAACCAAGTCGATCATCCAACAGACCGGGCATTTGTCCTGTTCCGTTATGCTCTTCGCACCGGTAACGAGGCAGATCTGCAGCGTGCGCTGACCGTCTATAAGCTGGCGGAGGATTCGAGGGGCGTAGCCGATACCCTGGTGCTTCTGTCTCGCCTATCCAGGCAAGCTAACGATCTGCGCAAGGCGAAGATCTACGGCAGAAGAGCACTTAGAGCATTGACTTCCATGGGCGACCTGAAGCGGGCGGACATTATTGAAGCCTGGTTGGCCGAATTGTGAGCAGTGTCCAGGAGGAAAAGCAGGGACTGCTTGGCATCGTCGATGCCATAGGCCGCTTTCCCAGAGAAGCTTTCTCCACATGGTGGGATATCATCGGCATGATCTCCATCGCCTTGACTGCCAGCAAAGATATATTCAAGCCATCCCAGCGTCCCATCTTCTGGGAACTCTTTAAAGATCAACTGTATGAAACCGGCGTTCGCGCCGTCTACATCAATGGCATGATCGCCATGTTTATCGGTGCCCTGATGATGGCGCGGCTGTTTGCCTACTTCCCCAAACAGGTGCTGTCCACCCAGTATGCGTACCTGTTTGTGGTAGTGGTGGTGAGGGAACTCGGCCCACTCATTTCCGGCATCATACTAATTGCCAGATCTGCCACCGCGGTGACCTCCAAGATTGGCAATCTGCGTGTACGCAGAGAATTCCAGGTTCTGCACGGAATGGGCATCAACCCGGTATTCCTGTACCTGGTACCGGTCTTTTTCGCCTTTCCCATCTCGCTGTGTTTGATGCTCATCTACTTTGATTTTATCTGTATTCTGTCCGCGTTCGCGGTGATCTGGTATTCGGACCCCGATGTCTCCTTCCTGCCGTTCCTCAGCAGCATACTGGAGCAGATCAGCCTGAATGAAATAGGCATCAACGCGGTCAAGGCGATCCTGGGCGGCATGCTGATCGGGGTCATCTCGATCCACTTCGGTGCCAAAGCCACCGATAGTTTTGAAGACATCTCGGAAGCGATATCCAACTCTACCACCACCCAATTGATGGCTTTCTTCCTACTGAATGTAGTCCTGTCGCTACTGGCCTATACCCAATGACGCTGTCGATCAGCAATCTCACCATAGAATATCCGAACGCATCGGTATTCGTGGGTATCGATCTCGAGGTAGCTCCAAACGAACTGGTAGCGGTCAGATCCGAAGTACTGGATGGCGGGACCAGTTTGCTGAAGGGGATCGCGGGTTTCCTGAACGGTGTGCAGGGAAGGGTCCTGCTGCAAGGGATCAATCTGCTGGACAACCCTCCCACGGAGGTGATTTACCGGATCGGCTATGTCTATGAAGCGCTCGGCTTGGTCAGTCTTTTCAACGTGCGGGAGAATATTGCACTGCCCTTGCAGTTCCACTCCAAGTTGACACATGAGGAAATTGACGCGCGCGTCGTTGCCGTGGGTGAACGCTTCGGTCTTAACGAATCGATTTACCGTATGAAACCCCACGAACTCAATGACGTCCAGACTCGATTGGTGAACCTGGCCCGTGCCCTGGTTGTCAGACCTCTGCTACTACTGGTCGATGAACTGGAGGGTGGGATGTCAGACGCCTATTTAAGGGATACAATTGACGCCATCAGGGAGCACCAGCAGCAATACCCGATGCCGGTCATCATGACCACGATGAGCGATGAGATTTTCAATCGCGCAGATCGTGTATACCGGATAGAAGACAGAAATCTAGTCCAGGGAGCCGCATGAAAACCACCGCGTACACCCCGTTTGAAGTGGACAACAAAGACCGCATAGTCGGGTTTTTCGTGATCGTGGCCGTGTTGCTGTTCCTGATCGGGTTCCTGCTCCCCGCCATCAGCCGGATGGGAGCGGATGAAGGCATTCCCTACCACACCACCCTGGACCAGACCTACGGAGTTGCCATCGATGCCATGGTCTCTCTCAGAGGCGTGCCAATTGGGGCCGTGACGGACATCAAAATCACCGAGGGAGGCATGGTGAGGGTCGACATCTCCCTATCCAGGGATTATCAACCCTTCTATACCCAAAAGAGCAGCCTGTCCCTCGACACGGCCCTCGGCGTCAATACCATCCTTACCGGCAGCGGGCTGATCCTGGAACCGGGTAAGGCGAGCAACGGACCGCTGGCACCGGGATCCTTTATCAGTATGGAGGCCCCGCAGGGGTTTGGCTCGATTCTGGAAGAGTTGGACCTGGTGCAGATCATGGACCAGATTACGGCTATTATCGACTCGGTCGAGGAACTCACTGCCGGATTAGCTCAAAATCAATCAAAGCTGTATGCCAGCCTCGACAATCTCCAGGAAGTCACCGCTAACGTGGCAAAAGTCACGCAAGAGCTCCGCTCCTGGTCGCGTCCGTTGAACAAAGTCTGGCTGAACTGGAGAACGGTCTGCAGAGCGTCAATCTGCTGGTTGAGCACACCGACCGCGATCTGCAGGCCACGCTCAAAAACGCAGTTGACCTGACCGAGCAGGCCACGCTGACCTTGGTAGAAGCGGAATCACTGTTCGAGGCCACGACTCCGGTTATGAATCAACTGCCCACCTTTCTCATCACCACCGATATCGCGCTACAGAGCTTTACGGAACTGAGCGATCAACTGGCCACTTCCTGGTTGCTGGGTGGGACCAGCGAAGCACCATCAGGATTCAGAGGTCCCACCAGCCATCCCCACGACGACTCCTTGTATGAGTCCAAAGACAACGCCAAAGTCAGTGTCAAATAGCAATGGAGAACGGCATGATCAATAAAATCACCCCGCTACTGGTTGCCCTCGTGATCGCCATTCTGACTGGCTGTGCTGTTTCTACCGACAAGGGCATCACCATTACCCCACCCCTCAAGACCGGTAAGATCGTTACCGAATCTGGTGAGGAAGTCGAACTGCCCAAATCGGTCGCCATGTTGCCCTTTGCCAATATGACGGACAGCGACTTCGCCTTTACGAGCGTGCGCCGCACCATGTTCAACCATTTCGCCTCCAAGAACTACCGCATGATCCATTGGCAGAATGTCGACAGTCGCCTGCAATTGGGCGGTTATGAAGACGCTGCGGCGCTTGGCGGGGTAGCGGCACAGGACCTCATGAATCTGCTCGGCGTGGATGGCCTGATCTACGGCAATATTACCCATTACAACAAGACGTTTGCCGGCATCTACTCGCAGATCTCGGTGGGTGTTGAACTCAAATTCATCAATCGCGATGCCCAAACCGTGTGGGAAGTAAAGGATGTCCAACGCAGTCATGCCGGTGGTCTCTCCTCGTCCCCGGTGGGTCTGCTGATGAACGCCCTGGCAGCTGCCAATCATCTGCGCGGTGATATCAACCTGTTTCGTACCGCGGATGAACTCGGCAGAGAACTGGCCGAGGCGATGCCGGAGCCCTCTGCCCTGTCGCAACGAGTAAAACCGAAGATCCTGCAGGTGGTGCACTCAGGGGTCGGCAAGTACCTCAAATATGGCGATACCTTGGAGATCGCGTTGGAGGGTGATGCCAAGCTCACCGCCGCAGCCCGTATAGAGGGCATCGGCGTGGTAGATTTGGAGGAGCAGGAACCAGGGCAATACAGCGGCAAGCTGGCCATCGATCGGAAGCATCAGGTTGAAGATATTGTGGTGACCGGCCTGCTACAGGACCAGTTTGGGCAATCGGTCAGCTGGATATCTCCCTTTGGGCTCCTAAATATCGACAATCAACCACCTGCTACCGCCAACAATCTATCCGCGGACGCCAAAGACGGCGCGGTCCAGATCGCCTGGCAGGGCCCGGCCGATCAAGATGTGGTGGAATATAGCATCACCTTTTCAAAAACCGAACGAGGCGCCGAGGAGGCGAGTTTCACGTCTGAAAATGCTTCCTACCTGATCCCGAACCTGCAGAATTTCCAGATGGTCTATGTTTCGATTACCGCTGTGGATAAAGCCGGCAACATCAGTCTGCCGGCCACTCTCGCCACTATGGCCGCGCCGGACCCACGATTTGGCCAGGCGCTCGATTTGGATAGCGTATTTCCGGCAGCCATATCGGGGATCAATCGCCTCACCCAGTCAGGCAGCCCGTATTATTTGAGGAGCAATAGCCGGATTGCAGCGAATGGTGTGTTGCTGGTGTCCCCGGGGGTCGAGATCGTCGTTAGCCCCAAAGTCCGCCTGTCAGTACTGGGCGAGTTGCAGATGTATGGCGATTCCAACAATCTGATTAGGGTGGTAGACGAGAACAATCAGGGCTTTGAGCGATTCTTAGTATTGCAGTCAAAGCAAACAGTCCAGCTCCAGGGATTAGAGATCA
>Ga0187833_10005236_pt1 | contig 12305 bp, 11 predicted proteins | sample ETNtaG_37_FD_167968 | JGI IMG/M metagenome (GOLD analysis project Ga0187833, IMG submission 167968) | Marine microbial and viral communities from oxygen minimum zone, Eastern Pacific Ocean - ETNP2014_SV_400_PacBio MetaG (Illumina Assembly) | ecosystem: Environmental > Aquatic > Marine > Hypoxic... | reverse complement strand
TTTTTATTTCTCTCATATTTGCATTTTTTAATTTTTTGATATCTGAAGAATTTAAAATTTGACTTAGTAATCTATAAAATGCTTTTCTAAATGCGTCATCAATAAGCTTATTTCTTGAAAATTTCAAATCTATTTCTTTAGAAATTTCTAATTCTTCTACGGCCAATATATGATTTGATGATAAAGAATGATCTAATGAAATAATAGATAAAAATATTAAGGTGAAAATAATATAGATTGTCTTTTTATTTATATTTAAAAAAAAAATAAACATTTTCTGATAATAGTGAAAAAAGAATACTTTACCTATACAAAAAATAGAGAAAGCACTTCAAATAATGATAAATTAATAAAATATATATCTGAATTAATTAAAAAAAAAATTTATTTCTGCTTTAGCATTTTTCGGACTGTCTGATCCATGCATTGAATTTTTATCAATAGAAATTCCATAAAGTTTTCTAATTGTACCATCTTTTGCTTTTTGGGGATTTGTAGCGCCCATTAGGTCTCTATTTTTTTGAATAGCATTTTCACCATCTAAAATCATAACAATTATTGGTCCCGAGGAAAGATAAGAACACAGTTTTTCATAAAATGGTTTTGTTTGGTGTACTCTATAAAAATCTTCAGCTTCTTCCTTGGATATTTGTATTTTTTTACTTTCAACAATATTTAATTTATTATCTAAGAAAATTTTTTTTATTTTTGTCTCTAGTTCTCTTTCAACTGCATCTGGTTTAATAATTGACAATGTTCTTTCTAATGAATTATTATTCATAATACTCCTCTATTAGTTTATTGAGCAAACGAACTCCAAAACCTGTTGCGCCTTTTGAATTTAGATTTGAAGCTTTTTTTGAAAATGCCATTCCAGCAATATCTAAATGTGCCCATGGAGTTTTATTGATTATAAATCTTTGTAAAAATTGAGCAGCAGTAATAGACCCTGCGCCACCTGAATAATTAATATTACGTACATCGGCAACTGTGGAATCCATTAATTTATTATAATTTTCATCTAAAGGTAATCTCCAAACTTTTTCCCCAATCTTTTTACTTGTCTCAAAAATTTTATTTGACAGCTCGTCATTGTTAGAAAATAATCCTGCATATTCATCTCCCAAAGATACGACGATCGCCCCAGTAAGAGTAGCCAGATCAATTATAAATTTTGGTTTAAATTTTTTTTCTGTAAAACTTAGAGCATCAGACAATACCAATCTTCCTTCAGCGTCAGTATTTAAAATTTCTATTGTTTTGCCAGAATAGGATTTTACAATATCACCTGGCCTTTGAGCATTTCCACCTGGCATATTTTCAACAAGCCCAACTACTCCAATTACGTTTACTCTTGCTTTTCTTAAAGCCAAAGTTTTGAGTAATCCAACCACAACAGCGGAACCGGCCATATCATATTTCATTTCTTCCATAAATCTAGCAGGTTTTAAGGAAATTCCCCCTGTATCAAAACAGACTCCTTTTCCAACAAATGCCAGGGGCTTATCTTTTGATTTTTTATTTCCTTTCCATTCCATGGTAACCATAAATGATTCATTAATGCTCCCCTGGCCTACGCCTAAAAGAGCATACATTCCTAACTTTTTCATTTTTGACTCATTATATATTTTAATCTTCAAACCTAATGAAGAAAGTTTTTTTATAACCTCGATATATTTTTTTGGATACAAAATATTTGGAGGTTCAGAAACTAAGTCTCTTGTCTGAAAAACTCCAGATTCTATTGCTTTGTACCTAAAATAATTATTATTTAGTGATTTTTTTTCAGAAGATATTATTTTTAATGAAAAATAAAAAATATTTTTATTTTGTGTTTTATACTTATCAAAAAAATATGATTTTAAGTTAAATCCATGAACAAAATTTAAAATTAACTTAGTATTTTTTTTATAAAATTTAAAATATTTAAGCGTGTCTGCATATAAATTTACTTTATCTATCTTGTTTGTTTTTATAATAGAATAAAAGTTTGCTCCCAATTCTTCAAAATTATTTGAAACCAACTTCTCTCTTACTATAATAAATAAAATTTTATTCTTTTCTGAAACATCAAAACTTATTATTTTTTTTTTGTTTTTTTTAAATTTTAAATTTTTCAAATAAACTTGAATTTTACTTAAAGTTTGAGCAGAAAAAATTTTGTTTTCTACTTTGAAATCCAAATTTTCATTAAGAAAAAAAGTTAATGTTTCCCCTTGTTTAAAATCGACTTTGTTATCAAAAATAATAGTATTTTTCATATTTTCTTGTTAAAGTTGAATTAAATTAACATATATATTAAATCAACCATAATGAGAAATACAATTTATAGATATTTTTTTAAAGAATTTATTTCTACATTTGCGTTAATATTAATATCAATAAGTGTAATTGTTTGGATTGTTCAAGCTGTAAATTATCTGGATTTTGTTACCGAAGACGGACATGCGTTTGGTGTTTATTTTACATATTCAATTTTAAATATTCCTAAAGTTCTTAATAGATTAGTTCCTTTAGTTTTTTTGATCAGTTTATTAGTTACAATATTGAAGTTTGAAAATAATAATGAATTATTAATTTTTTGGACATCTGGCTTAAATAAAATCAGACTAGTAAACTTTATTATTATAATTTCGATTTTAGTCACATTATTTCAATTATTTTTATCACTTGTTGTAACTCATTCATCTCTGAATATTGCAAGATCAATTCTAAAATCATCTAGCATAAGTCTCTTTCCATCATTGGTAAAAGAAAAGAAATTTAATGATACTGTTAAAAATTTGACTGTATTTGTCGAAAAGAAAAAAAATAGTGGTGAAATGTTAAATATTTTTTTAAGAGATGACTCCTCAATTACCGAAAGATCGAAAACAATCATTGCTAAAAGTGGATATATTGTAAAAAGAAATGAACAAAATGTTTTAGTTTTGTACGATGGTACAATACAAACGGAAAAAAAAAATAACAAAATTAACTTTATAAACTTTAACAAAACAGAAATTAATCTGTCATCATTTTCTACTAAAACTACAACCTATCCAAAAATACAGGAAAATAATACTCGTAGTTTATTAAATTGCATTAAACCATTTTTAGATGAAGACAAAACTACTATCAAAGAATTTCAATGTAGAGCTAGAATTGATGACATTACATCCGAACTGAATAGAAGATTTATGATGCCTTTTTACATCCCTTTCATATCCATAATTATTTGTTATTTGTTATCCTCAGGAAAAGAAAATAAATATTATTTTCTTAAAAAATATATTATTTTTATAGTGGCATTTAGTGCCCTGGTATTTGCGGAAATCATGGTTAGATACTCTGGACTATCTATCTTATATTTAATTATTTATTATTCTTTGCCTCCTTCATTAATATTATTGAATTACCTATATTTAATTAAAATATTTAAATATGAAAATCTAGGTAAATAAAATGTTTAAATTTAATATATTTAAAAAATATTTTTTTATTGAATACTCTAAAATCGTATTGAATGTTTCTTTAGCTTTTTTGTCTTTAGGAATCGTTCTTAATATATTTGAAGAAGTAAATTTTTTTAAGGATCATGCGGTTGGATTTTTATTACCTTTATCGTTAACTTTTTTAAAGGTACCATCATTGATATATAATCTTTTCCCATTTATTTTTTTAATCTCGTCAATCATATTATTTTTAAAATTTATTCAATCAGAAGAAATAATTGTTATAAAAGTAACAGGCGTATCAAACTTTAGAATTATTTTTTTTCCGGCCATTATATCATTAATTTTTGGCATAATTATTGTGACAGGCATAAACACTGTAACATCAAAACTAACACATAAATATTTAGACATAAAAAATCAATATACTAAAGGTAATGATTATTTGGCTGCACTTACAGAAAATGGCATTTGGATAAAAGACAAAATCGATGGGAAAACAAGTATAGTTAGAGCAAAAAAATTAAGTCGAAATAATTTGATAGATGTTTCTATCTATAAATTTGACGAAATCAGTAAGCCCCAATCAAGAATTGAAACACATAAAGCTGATATCAGTAACAATGAATGGAAATTAAATGATGTAAAAATTTATTACGGAGATAGTAACAATGTCTCCACCTATCTTCCAGAATATACTTTTGTAAGCAACTTTGAAATTAACAGTATAAAAAATATTTTTTCTAATTTGGATGCCATATCCTTTTGGGAACTGAACAAATTAAAGGAAAATTACAAATATTTAGGCTATTCCACTAAAGAAATTGAAGGTGAATTTCAAAGAGCTTTGTCCTTTCCTCTTTTTTTAATGTCCATGACCCTTCTTGCTGGCGCCATTGTAATGAATGTAAAATACAGGGGAAATTATCTAGCTTATGTTATTATTACTATTATTCTTTCTGTTGTCATTTTTTATCTTAATGACTTCTCTAGAGCCTTGGGAGAAACGGAACGAATATCACTGATAATGTCCGTTTGGACTCCCCTAGGTATAATTTTGATTATTAGTTCTATAGGAATGATTCATGTTAATGAAAAATAATAAAAATATATTGTTATATTTGATGCTAATTTTTTTTTCTTTAATTCAAAGTTCAGCCGCTGATGAATTTGATATTACCGCATCAAGTATAAAGTTATTTAAGGATAGCGAAAAAATTATAGCAACAGGTAATGTTCTCATTGTAGGGCAAGATGGAATTACTATCGAAGCTGAAAGTGCAACTTATGATAAGAAAAAAAATGTTATAGATGCAAAAAAATCAGTCAAAATCACTAACACAAAAACAAATGATGAGCTTACATCAGACAATATTCAATATTTAAAAAACAAGGAAGAAATATTAGCTGAAGGAAATGTTTTTTTCAAAGGTAGTAATGGAGTAACCATTAAGACTGAAATCGCTTCATATGACAATAGAAATCAACTTATAAAATCTAACCAATCTACAAAAATAAATGATGGATCTGGAAATTCAATTTTACTAGATATGTTTAGCTACTCTACAAAAAATAAAAGTTTAAGATCAAAAGGTTACATTGAGATGACTGATAAATATGAAAATAAATATTATTTTGATGACATATTTGTTGATGTTAAAAGAAAAAGAATAGCAGGATCAAATTTAAAATTGAAATTTAAAAAAGATACATTTGGTAATATTGAAAATGACCCTAGATTAGCTGGTAATTCTGCAATCATTACTGAGAATAAAAGTTATATTGAAGGAGGAGTTTTTACGACTTGTAAAAAAAAGGGCGATAAATGTCCACCATGGAAACTTACAGCAAAAAAAGTAGTTCATGATAAAGAAAAACAAACAGTTAATTATGAAAATGCAAAGTTATATTTATATGATTTTCCTATACTATATACCCCTTGGTTTTATCATCCTGATCCAACGGTGAAAAGACAATCTGGATTCCTGACGCCGGGCATAACGAATTCTACTTTATTAGGTTATGGGGTTAATTTACCCTATTATTTCGCTTTAGCAGATAATAAAGATGCAACAGTAAATCCAAAAATTTATGCAGATGAAAATCCTGTAATTCAAACGGAATATCGACATGTAACAAAAAACAGCTCTTCAATTATAGATGCTAGTTATAATCAAGGTTATAAAAAAACCTCTGCTAAAAAAACTGGCGCTAGTAGACATCATATTTTTGCAAGATCTGATATTGATTTAGATCTTGAAACATTTGATGAAAGCAAACTTGTAATTAATTTTCAAAAAGCATCTAATGATACCTACCTAAGAGTACATGACATTACTTCTAAACTAAAGACCAATAACTCTGTAATGCATTCCTCAATAGATATGAATTTTGTAAAAAATGATTCGAGTATGGACATAGACCTGAGTGTATATGAAGATTTAAGCAAAGCTGACGAAAGATATGAATTTATAGCACCATATTATAATTATAAAAATAAATTATTTATTTCGGAACAACAAGGAATGCTTAACTTTCAATCCAGAGGTTACTACAAAAACTTCGAAACTAACAAAAAACAAACAAAATTAGTTAACGATTTTTATTGGAATTCAAATGATTACATTAGCAACTCCGGTATTGTAACAAAAATTGAAGGTAATTTGAAAAATTCAAATTATAGAGCAGAGAACACTTTAGATCATAAAAATGAAAAAAATAATATTGAGCTCATGGGAGCAGTATCAATATTAAGTTCCCTACCTCTAGAAAAACAATCGGAAAATTATAAAAAAACTCTAACACCAAAACTGATGTTAAGAACAGCGCCAGGCCATATGAGAAATATGAGTGACAGTAGTTTAAAATTAGCAATGTCAAATCTGTATTCTCTAAATAAATTGGCAAGTATTGATGTAATTGAAACAGGCACAAGTTTAACTTTAGGAGCAGACTATAATTATAAGGACAAAAATGATTTTGAAAAATTCAATTTGTCAGTAGGTCAAGTTTTTAACTATGATGATAACGCTGATATGCCCACAAAAAGCACCTTAAATGAAAAAACTTCTGAAATGGTTGGTAGTGTAAATTATTATCTAAATGAGTTTAGTAAAGTTGGTTATAAATTTTCGTTAGATAATAATTACAGTACTTTAAATTATAATGAAATTGCAGGTATTTTTAAAATTAATAAATTAGTTACAAACTTTGAATATCTTGAAGAAAACAACCACATAGGAAACAACCATTACATTAACGCTGGACTAGCTTTAGAATTAAATGAATCAAATTCTTTAAAGTTTAAAACTCGTGAAAACTTTACAACTGATGCCACTGAATTTTATAATATAAGCTACCAGTATGAAAATGACTGTATGAGAGCAGCAATAGAATACAATAAAAGTTTTTACTCTGATAATGATTTAGAACCTAGTGAAAATATAATGTTTACATTAACAATTATACCTTTTGGCAAATTGTCCACACCCATTACCACGGGTAATTAAGTGAGGAAAAATATCAAATTATTTAAATCTATAATTTTTCTCTTAATACTTTTATTGACTAGTTCAAAAGCAGAATTAACCAATAAAGTGATTATTTCAGTCGGAAATGAAATTATTACCAATTACGATTTATCTAGAGAAATACAATATTTAAATGTGATAACTTTAGGTCGAGTAAAAAAATTAAATGATCAAGAATTAAGAAAAATTGCAGTCGATTCCTTAATAAAAGATAAAATAAAAATCACAGCACTAGCAAATTACGAAAATATAATTGTAAACGATGAAGTAATTGATAATCAGATTATCCAATCAACTCGAAATATTGGATTTAGAAACATTCAAGATTTTAAAACGTATTTAGAATTTGAGAAATACGAATTTGATGAATTTAAAAAAAAAATTTTACTTGAATTAAAATGGAACCAATTAGTTTTTCAATTTTATAAGAATCAAATTATTATTAATAAAGAAAAAATTGATAAAAAATTAAAAACATTAATTGCGCAACAAAAAAAAATAAAAGAGTATCTAGTTTACGAAATATTTATTGAGGACGTGGCAATAAAAAAATTAAATAAAAAAAGCAAGGAAGTATCAACAGAAAATATTATTGTTGTTGAAAAACAAGATGGAATAATAATTGAAACTGAAAGTGCTTACTATAATAACGAGAATAAACTTATAAATACAAAAAAATCCATCGAAGAAGTTACTCATGTCAAAACAAATAACCAAATTACAATAGATGATCTAATAAAAAACATAAAAGAAAATGGATTTGAAAATACAGCAATTCGATATAGTTCGTCAGCAACTGCTAATCAAGGTGGCAAATTAGGTTGGATCAATGAAGCTAAATTCTCTCAACTATTATTAAAATTTATAAAAAAAACCAAAATAGGCACGATAACTGAACCAATTCCTATTCCTGGAGGAATATTAATATTGAAAGTTGAAAACAAAAGATCTGTGGAAAATAAGATAGATTTAGATAAAGAAATGAATCAATTAGTTGAAATCGAAAAAAATAAACAATTAAATAATTTTTCAAAAAATTATTTTAATCAAGTTAAAAATAACACCAAAATCGAATATCTCAATGACTAAACCAATTGCTATAATTCTTGGAGAGCCTAATAGTATTTCATCTGAAATAATTTTTAAATCTTGGATTAAAAAAAAAAAATTTAAACACCATTCATGCTTAGTTGTTGGAAATCACAATCTTCTATACAGACATTTAAAATTTTTTAAATTTAATCTAAAATTAAAATTAATTGAAAATAGTTTTAAATTAGAAGATTTGAAAGGTACGGCTATTCCCGTGATTGATATAAAATACAATCAAAAAAAAACTTTTGAAAAAATATCAAAAAAATCGAATAAATTTATTTTAAATTGTTTTTCCGAAGCATTAAATTTACTAAAACAAAATAAAATTTTAGGAATTATAAACGGCCCAGTATCAAAAGAAACTTTGCTGAATAAAAAATTCAATGGTATAACAGAATTTATTGCATATAAAATCGGATGCTATAAAAGGGTGACAATGTTAATTTACAGCAATAAATTAGCTGTTATTCCTATTACAACGCATATTCCGGTAAAAAAAATATCTTTAAAATTAAATGTTGAAAAAATAGTAAGTCAAATAAAAGAAGTTGTTTTTTTTTATAATAAATATTTTAATAAAAAAATTAAAATCGCAATTACAGGTTTAAATCCACATTGTTTTTCTAATGAAAAATTTTCGGAAGAAGTAAAAATTATTAAACCTGCAATAAAAAAACTAAAAAAACAAAAGATTAATATCTCTGGTCCACTTTCTGTTGACACATTGTTTTTACCAAAAAATCAAAAAAAATTCGACGTAGTTGTTGGAATGTATCATGATCAAATATTAACACCTATTAAAACCATAATGGGTTTGAAAGCTATTAATATTACCTTGGGTCTACCATTTATTAGAGTTTCGCCAGATCATGGTGTTGCAGTAGACATTGTTGGAAAGAAAATTGCTGATCCATCTAGTTTAATTGAATCAATAAAATTTTTTAATAATATAAAGTGAAAATTGTACCAAAAAAAAGTTTAGGACAAAATTTTTTAACGGATATTAAAATTATAAATAAAATTATCGATATCGGGAATATAAATGAAAAAGATGATATATTGGAAGTTGGTCCTGGCACAGGTAATTTAACAAGAACGATAATTAAAAAAAAACCAAAAAAAATATTTTTAATTGAAAAAGATAAGTTACTCAGTAGAAATCTAAAAAAAGAATTCAAAAATAGAATAAATATTTTTAATGAAGATATATTAAAAATTAATGAAAATAATTTATCTAATAAAAAATTAACCGTGTTTGGCAATTTACCCTACAATATATCAACTCAAATACTTACAAAATGGATATTAAATTGTAATTCAAATTTCTGGTACAAAAAACTAATTTTAATGTTTCAAAAAGATGTAGCAGAAAGAATTATCGCCAAAACTAATACAAAAAATTATGGTAGGTTATCTATAATTAGCAATTGGAAATTAAAAATTACAAAACATTTTGACGTTTCTAAAAGTTGTTTTTATCCAAAACCAAAAGTAGAAAGTAGTCTTTTGTCATTTGTTCCAGAAACAAAATATGTAAAATTTCAAAATGCAAAAAGTTTAGAGATAATTACAAGAATTTTTTTTTCTCAAAAAAGAAAAATGATTAACAAACCATTTAAACGATTATTTAATAATAATATTGATATTTTGAACAAATTAAAAATTAATTTAAATTTAAGACCTCAGAATTTAAGTAAAGAAATTTATTTTGAAATTACAAAAGAGTATGAAAATTTAACCAATTAATTCAGATATTTTTTCTTTAATTTTACTTTGATTAAATAAAAATTTTTTCTCTTTTTTTTCACAATCAATTATTGACGTAATTATCTGGTAACATTTTTCCAAATCGTTATTTATTACAACATAGTCATATTCCTTCCAATGTAGCACGTCGTTTTTAAACTGACTCATTCTTTCTTTTAATATTAATTTATCCTTCATATCACGATTGGATAATCTTTCTCTAAGTGTTTTAATGTTTGGCGGTAAGATAAATATCGAAATTAATTTATTTTTTAATTTTAGTCTTTTCATTTGTTCAGAACCTTGCCAATCTATATCAAACAATACATCTTTTCCCTGGGATAAATTTTTAATGACAGGATCTTTTAACGTACCATAAAGATTATTAAAAACTCTTGCAAACTCATAGAAAGATTTTGTTTTAATCAGATTATTAAATTTCTCTTCGTTGATATAATAATAATCTTTACCTTCAATTTCATTTTTCCTAGGTGCTCGCGTTGTACTTGAAATCGAAATCTCAAAATTTTCGTTTCTTTCAACCAACAATCTAACAAGTGTAGTTTTTCCAACTCCAGAAGGTGAGGAAACAACTATCATCATCCCTGTGTGGTCAGAACTCATACTAAAAAATTGAAAGCAAATCTTATTTTTATTTGTTTTCTATGAACCTTATTGCATCACCAACAGTTAATATTTTTTCGGCATCACTGTCAGAAATTTCAGAACCAAATTCTTCCTCAAAAGCCATAACCAATTCGACTGTATCTAAGCTATCCGCTCCTAAATCATCTATAAAGCTTGCTTCTTCAATGACTTTTGCTTCATCAATTCCTAAATGATTAGCAACTATCTTTTTTACCTTTCCTGCTACTTCATCTGCCATGTGATTCCTTTAATAACTTGGTAATAATAGACTTAATAGATTAATCGTAAATTTTGTCAAGCCATATACATGCCGCCATTAACATGCAATGTTTCACCTGTAACATAGGAAGCTGAGTCGGAAGATAAAAAAGCTACACAATTTGACACATCTTCCCCTGATCCAAATTTCCCCATAGGTATCCTTGATGTTAAGAACATTTTTACTTTTTCTGCAATATTCTTCGTCATATCTGTAGCTATAAAACCAGGAGAGACACAATTAATTGTTATATTTTTTCTCGCATATTCAATTGCAAGACTTTTGGACATGCCAATGATACCAGCCTTTGAAGCAGCATAGTTTGACTGACCTAGGTTTCCTGTATGGCTCACAATTGAGGTAATATTTACAATTCTACCAAATTTATTTTTTAACATTATTTTTATTGAATACTTACACAATAAAAAAGTAGAAGTTAAGTTTACATCAATTACTTTTTTCCATTCTTCATTCTTCATTCTTATAGATAAGTTATCTCTATTTATCCCAGCATTATTTATAAGTATATCTAATCCACCCAAATCTAAGGCAACATTATTAATAAATTCTTCAATTCTTGGATGGTCTGAGATATCAAATCTTTGAATTTTCACATTTGGATATTTTTTTTTTATAATATCCAATTTTTCTGCTTTTGTTCCTGTGGCAACTACATTTCCTCCTAAATTTATAAATTTTTTAACAAGTTCATTACCTATGCCACCAGTTGCACCTGTGATTAATATTTTTTTATTTTTAAAACTAATCATTTATTTATATAATTTGTTATATCATCAATAGAATTAATATTAAAAACATTTACATCTTTGTTAATTCTCTTTACTAAACCTGATAATACTTTGCCTGGTCCAATTTCAACAAATTCATTAACGCCATTATTGATCATATAGTCTACGCTTTCTCTCCATTTAACTCTTGAGGTAATTTGTTTAATTAATAACTCCTTAATTTTGTTAACTTTATTTTCAGATTTTGCGGTAACATTAGATATTATTGATGGTTTCGGATCTTTAAATAATGTTTTCGTAATTTTTAGACTCATTTTTTTTTCAGCACTTTCCATTAAAGAACAATGAAATGGTGCGCTCACAGGCAAAATTATTCCACGTATAGATTTTTTTTTAAGACTATCTTGTAAAATTTGAATACTATCCCTATCTCCACTAATAACAATTTGACCTGGGCTGTTATCGTTGGCTACTTCACAAGTTCCATTTATAGAAATTGAATTTATTTGTTCCAAAATTTCTTCTACTTTTAAACCTAACACGGCTAACATAGCTCCCTTACCAGGTGGCACTGCTTCTTGCATGGATTTGCCTCTTGCGTGTAGTAAACGAACAGCTTCTTCAAATTGCAAAGCATTAGCACAGGTTAAAGCGGAATATTCTCCAAGTGAATGCCCAGCAAAATAATTTGCTCGGTTTAAGTCGATATTGAATTCCTTTTTCATTACAGAAAAGATTGAATAACTAACAACAAATATTGCTGGCTGTGTATTTTTGGTTAAATTAATTTCTGAAATCGGTCCATTTAAAATAATCTTGCTTAAATTGAAATTTAAAGTTTCGT
>Ga0187833_10005232_pt1 | contig 12317 bp, 8 predicted proteins | sample ETNtaG_37_FD_167968 | JGI IMG/M metagenome (GOLD analysis project Ga0187833, IMG submission 167968) | Marine microbial and viral communities from oxygen minimum zone, Eastern Pacific Ocean - ETNP2014_SV_400_PacBio MetaG (Illumina Assembly) | ecosystem: Environmental > Aquatic > Marine > Hypoxic... | reverse complement strand
CAAAAGTATCCTTATATATCGCACAAGGCATAAAAAGTCCTCCCTTTTTTATCTCATTCACACTTATTTTCTTAGAATAGTCTTCAAATTCCTTTTCATTAAATTCTTTATATGATCTACCAAAATTTTTCTCGATACCATATTTGCCTGACCTTAGTTTTCCTGACTCAACTAATCTGGAGGTTACTATTTTCTTACTACTCAAATGCTTTAAGAGGTTTTCAAACCAATCTTTTGAGAAAGCCATATCTGAATTAATGAAAATCAAAATGTCTCCTGAAGCGTTGTTTCCTCCAAAATTCCATGCTCGGTATACTCTATTAAGATAATGTTCGTTTAGATTCTGATTTCTATGAAGTAAATATGGTATCTTGTTTTTTTTGATATAATTTAGCAGGTCATCCGTAGGATCATTGGCGATAAAAAGAAGTTTAGCGAACTTGTTATGTTTCTTAATTGACTTTATTACGAATTCTAGATAGCCTTTTGATCTGAATATCATACATATTATTGTAACTTTTAGAGACGAAATTGGGATCCAATCAATTTCAAACTTTTTAAATTTGATATTTGTTTCATCGATAATTCGTTCTAGATATCTTCCTGATTGGCCTAACGATTTATATGTATTATATTTTTTTTTCACAAAGTCTTCAGTGGAAAAACCATAATGGATTACTTTAACATCTGTTCTCTTAATATTTGAGAGGCCTAACGGATATTGTTGAAGATGTAGTCCTTTCTTAACGTCAAATTTCAATCTACCGGTATTTTTCCACAGTTTTGGTTGCCAATTTGTTAGCCATCTTTCATCGACTCTAAAGTTATCTCTAGATTTCCATAGATTATGGTATAACATTGAAAAAGAGTCAATTCCTTGGTCATTCCCATACTTACATAATGATCTAATTCCGCCAAATTCTCCAATTCTGTCGAATGTTTCATCTGTATCCAACCATATTATCCAGTCTGGATGAAGAGAGAGCGCAAGGTCTAGTAGTTTTTGTTTGTGTAAAAGTTCATTCTTAAAATCATTTGGCATTATGATGATTTTATCCGTATACTTTCGAGCAATTTCTAGACTATTATCTTCTGAGCTATCATCGCAGACCACAATATCATCACAAAATAATGATAAATGCTTTAAGCATCTCTCAAGATTCCCATTTTCCCCATCATTAAACGATTTGATGAATCCTACAAGTTTCAATCCACTTCCGTCAAATGTCTTAATGATTTTTTCAGTTCTCAGCATAGTCGCACTACTTTTAAGCATCGCTGCTTTTCTAGACAATCTTGGCCCTAAGATGAATTTGAGATTCTTCTTTATTTCCAATCAATTTCCAAATTGATCATCTTGATATAAAGAGTTTTCAAATGAATATTGATTCTCAATTATTTTCATTCCAGCAAGAATATTGTATCTTTCTCTTTTCTGTAAAATATAAAAACTATCTTTAAACTCAGGAAAGACAATGCATGGAGAAGTGAATTCAAATAGGTGAATTAGTATCCATAATTATCCCTGCTTATAATCGTGAGAATTATGTTGCAGAGGCCATTGATTCTGCATTAGGTCAGACTTACCGGAATATAGAGATCATAGTGGTGGATGATGGCTCAACAGACAATACGATAAATATCTGCAAAGGGTATGGTTCAAAAATAAAATATGTCTATAAAGAAAATGGTGGAATAGGTTCTGCTCTTAATCGTGGCTTGCTCAATATGTCCGGCTCTTGGTTTAAATGGCTCAGCTCAGATGATGTTCTTTACAGTCATGCTGTTGAAGAGCTGATGAAAGCAGCTGATTATTCACAAAAAAAAATAGCTTACTCTGATTATGTTAGGATAAATGAAAATGGAGAAAAGATCGATTTGCACCACGAACCAAAACTGGATCATGATGAGTTCTGTGCTACTATTTGGCTGGCAGGTCGTTGGTTCATTGGAAATGGGAGTAGTATTCTAATTCATAAATCTTGTTTCGATAGAGTAGGTTTATTCGATGAAAAACTTAGGTTCCAAGAGGACTTTGACTGGTGGCTGCGAGCTTCGCTGATACATGGATACTCTTTCTTGCATGTCCCAAAAATACTATTAAAATATAGAATCCATCATTCACAGCTTACTGCGGAAGTCTCCCATGAATCTATGGTGAATTCAGAATTAATCAGGCAAAGAATTAAGAAGTATTTGTTAATATCCAACCCAGAACGTTGGAAAACCTTTTCCAGAAATTTGAGATATTATAACCGGTACCATGGAGTCGCCCATGGGATTCGAATGATATCAAGACACATTATTATGATGCTCCCTAATAAAGTTCGAAGGTCAATACTTCGGTGGTGGATAATGTCTAAAAACCTTATTCAGCGTTAATGAAATTTATGCTTGAATAATTCTCCACTGCCAATAAACAGTTATTTGCTATTAATATGAAGGTTTTCTGAAACTTGGCTCCTATTCGTTTGAGATATGCTGGAATGATTGGTTTTGTCATTCGTTTCTTGAGTATCTTTACTGGTTTTCTCTTTATAATGATAGTTACGCGTCAGCTTTCCGAAGCGGATTTCGGTATTTGGATATGGATTACACGTTTGGTGGGCTATGCAGTGTTCCCAGCAGTAGCGGTAAATTATTGGGTTACACGATTTGTCGCTAGGGATATTAAAGCTGCAAAAACTGGTTTTTTGCTGATTCTTATTCTTGCTGCTATTGGAACAATGGTTTACCTTCTAATAGCTCCATATGCTGCTTATGTGTCATCTGCACCGCTTATTTTCTTTATTATTGCTGCTTTCCAAATACCTCTCACTTATTTTAAAGAGAATCTAGATTCTGTTAGCAATGGTGTGAAACCTCAAATCACAAGTTATGGTTTCCTTTCTTTTGAGGTAGTTAAAGTAATGTTAGCTTTCTTACTGATGGCAATCCTTGGTCCTACACTTACAAGTGCTATCCTTGCAGTTGCTGGAGCTCAGCTTGTCAATATAGTTGTATTGCTATTCTTCTTGAAAGAAGATCTTTCCGGGATATTCGATAAGAGTTTAGCAAAACGTTGGCTGAAAGTTTTTTGGATTCCAATATATTCTAGTTCACTATTCTTACTATCTACTTTCGATGTTATGATTATTATTAGTATAAGTGGGTCAAGTTCTATCCTTGCAAACTATGGTGCTGCTTCCGTATTCTTCGGCATCATTATGTCATTAAGTATTCTCTCCTCAGCTCTTTACCCCAGAATACTGAGAGGTGGTGGAAGAAAGGATGTAGAGGAAGTTCTAAAGCTTACATTCTTGTTTGCTATTCCAATGTGTGCAGGGATTTTCATTATAGCTCGTCCTCTGCTTTTTATGTTAAACCCAATTTATGTTGAAGCAATTCTAGTTGTTAGAGCTTTGATTTTTTACGCATTTATCCTAGTTATTATGAATATCTTTGATTTTGTTATTATTGGTTCAGAAAAAGTAGAGTTGGACCTTGAGTCAAAGTTTAAGGATTTTATGAAGAGTCGTCTTTTTATTCTGCCTTCAATAAATCTTTTAATGGGAATAGTATATCTAATTTCACTAAGCGTAGTTCTATTGGTAACTCTTCCATGGGGCCTGAAGACTGAAGAGATTGCTTTCTACTGGGCTCTGACTCAATTCACCACTTCGATACCATTCTTTTCTTATAAATATTGGTTGGCGAGAAAAATCATTAATTTCAAGATACCTTGGAGACAGATATTCTTATACATACTAGCCTCTATAATTATGGTGGCTGCAATTCAGTTCTTAAAATTTGAAATAACATATACTCCATCAATTTATGTATTCATATTTGACGCACTAAAGCTTGTATTAACTGGTAGTGCTATATATTTCCTCATCGTGTATATTTTCGACCCATACTTTAGAAATCTACTAAAGTCTGTTTATGTCTTTTTGTGGAAATAAAAAAAGATTTTTTTTATTGTAAAAGAATATCTACCTCTCTCTTCTTCCAAAAAGATATTGCAGGTTTCAATTATTAATGATGCATCTTGGGTAGGTTATGAGTTTTCAAAAGGCCTCCGCAAACGAGGTGTTGATGTCCACTATCTGCCTAGGACACGAACCTTTATTGGAAAAACCTTAGGTGCTCTTAGGAATAGTCTAATAGCATCAGGGATATTGCATGTAAATTATGCCTTACAAGACGCATTTCTCACTCAAGTAATTCATGGAAAGATAGACATCTTACATACTCATGGAAGCGATGTAAGATCTTCAATGAAAACCAAACAATGGGGCTGGATGGTTAGAGCTAATCTCCGAAAGGCAAAAAAAGTATTAGTGTCTACACCGGATATTCTACCCATCGTCAGTCAAGTGAGGAAAGATGTTCAATATCTTCCCAATCCAATAGATACAATTAGGTTTAAGCCGGCGGAAGAACCTGTTAAACAGTTTTCTTGCATGTATATACGTCACAACTATGAACCTTTTCCAGAAGGCCTTGCGGAAATATTGCTTAAGAAAAAGATACCGCTCTTTGAGATTTCACCCGGTTTGTACTCATATTTTGAGATGCACAATATCTATCCTAAATTCAGTGTCTTTATAGATAGATTTACTATTGACTCCTTCAGTAAATCCTGCTTAGAGTCTATGGCTTGTGGATTGGCAACATTAGATTATAGACATAAAGACCAATTTGCAGAAAGAGTAGAATCTTTACTAGATCTTCAATATATATCAAAAGAGGGAAAAAGTAATAGAAAGTATATTGTTCAAAATCATGATGTCTCCAAAGTGTGTAATGAATTGCTGAAGATATATGAAGAGGTATCAGTAATCAAAAGTCAGTCTTAGACTTTGTCAATCTGTTTCCTTAATTCATTACTATAGAATATTCTTGATATAGGTGTAATGGGCTTAAACTTTCAATATTGTTAAATTTAGATTACACGAGATTGAGCTACGACCATGGTTACGCTTGCCTTGACTTTACTGAGACGCCTAACTTTCCAGGTTATTGTATTTTTCAATTCTTCTAGGGATTCAGCTTCAACTTTTACTATGAAATCATATATTCCATATACTGAATGTACCTCTTTGACACCTTCTACCTTTATTAGATCTTCCATTAATTCTTCTTCAACTTCTGGATCACTATTTACTAAAACGAATGAAGTAGGCAATAATTATCACATCTATGCTATTTTCAATTGTTACATAAAGAGTTTACCCAAATCTGTATTCACGTTAAAACTATTTGTGTGCACAGATAATTGCTGATATTGCACCAAACAGTGGGCTTATCTTCGGTATGCCCATTTTTGATATGATGAATAGGGGGTGCTTAAATTCACAAACCGTTACCTTTCGTGCACCAGCAGCATAGTATAATTCTTCATAATTATGATTGAAACAATATGCAGGATTTCCAGTTGTTGCACCGATCTTTGTCTTATCATACCAGTCGTAGGATATGACATATTTTTTACATGCTTTGAATGCTTTTTCGATTGCAGGTTTTACTTCGGAGGGAGGAATATGGATGAATACAGTAGATTCCCAAACTAAGTCGTATTGTTTCGTTGAAGGAAACTCCTCTAAAGACGATTTCATAAACGATACTTTTTTTATCCAAAATCCTTCTCCTTGCATTTTCAAGTTGTTCGTTGAAAATATCAAAGCCAACATACTTCTCTATTTTGGCTCCAAAATTTTTTAACATAAAACTGGTCATGTTTCCCCAACCGCATCCAATTTCAAGAATTGAGTGAAAAATCTAAAGATTCAAAGAAATCAATAAATTTATGATGATTATTTCCATCAAACCACCTGTGATACACTATGCGCTGATGGAAAGGAGGTTTCAAATTCATGTTAAATGCTTCTTTGCCTCTCTGTTTCCAGTATTCTTCTTCATTGTAATTCAATAATCAAGATATCCAATTATCAATTTAATAAGATTTAGGCGATAGCGAGGATTCTTATTTGATTTTATTCTTTGATGTGCTATATGTTGTAACATAACTAGTTTATTTATCTGACGAAAAGTATAACTATAGTTATATACTTGTTATTAGTTCTCGATTGCTGGAAAATATTTGAATTTTAGAATGATCAAAATTACGCGAAGGAGCATATTTAGATGATTACTCCTCATGGTGGAAAACTAATTGATAGGGTCTTAAAAGACAGTGTGAAAGAGAAGGCGTTAAAAGAGGAAAATGATCTTTTTGGAATAGATATTGATCTACAATTATCAAAAGATGTTGAGAATATAGCAACTGGTGTCTATAGTCCGCTTGAAGGATTCATGGTTCAAGAAGACCTTGATAAAGTAATGCATTCTAATAGGTTAAGCAGCGATCAGGCTTGGACTATTCCGATTATTCTCGATATTGAAAAAGATAGTTCTGAAAATGTGTCAGTTGGAGATACTGTAAAGTTAATCAATGAAGGTATTTTTATTGCAACACTTGAAATTGAGGATAAATATCATTTCAATAAAAAAGAGTTAGCTGAGGCCATATATGACACAACTGATACTCACCATCCAGGAGTAGCCCAAACATTCAAACTCAAAGATATTTTGTTGGGCGGTAAAATAAATCTAGTTAATTTATCAGATTCTTCTTATCCACAATATAATTTTACTCCTTCTAAAACTAGAGAATCTTTCGAGAATCGAGGGTGGAAAACTGTAGTAGGTTTTCAGACTAGAAATGTTCCCCATGTTGGACATGAATATGTGCAAAAGACTGCTCTTACCTTCGTGGATGGCCTTTTTATCAACCCCGTAATTGGACGGAAAAAATCTGGTGATTTCAAAGATGGTGTGATATTAGAGACCTACCGTGTACTTATCGATAATTATTATCTTCAGGAACGTGCAATGTTAGGAATACTTCAAACGGAGATGAGGTATGCTGGGCCACGAGAGGCCATCTTTCATGCTATAATTAGGAAAAATTATGGATGTACCCATTTTATTGTGGGTAGAGATCATGCAGGTGTAGGTAACTTCTATCCTCCTTATGCTGCTCAAGAAATCTTTGAAAAGTTTCCAGACTTAGGCATTTCTCCACTATTCTTTCCTTCTTTCTTCTATTGCAGAACATGCGGGAGTTCAGCTAATGATAAGACGTGTCCTCATGCTCCTATGCAGAATCTGGAATGTCCTGATCCTGAGGTTAGAGTGGAATTTAGTGGATCGAAGCTTCGAGAATTATTATTGAAAGGTGAAAAACCTCCTCCTGAAATGATTAGACCTGAAGTTGCTGATGTCATTTTAAAGTGGGAAAATCCGTTCGTATAAAATTATCATTCAGAGTTTAGTCTGGATATACTGCATATCGTTTTCATATCCTTTATCTCTCCATTTGATATCATTCTGATTACTCTGTCTACCTTTATTTTTCTTATTCTGATTTTTTCATCTTCTTCGGGTCTTTCCCCTTTAAATGTAAGATCTGTGGCTAGGTAGAAATGCATTTGTTCATTGCTGTAGCCTGGTGTAGTGTAGCTGGTAAGAAGTTTTCTAAGGTTTCTTGCTTGATACCCTGTTTCCTCCAGAAGTTCTCTTCTTGCACAGTTCTTTGGTGTTTCTTTGGGTTCTATTGTTCCTGCAGGTATTTCTAGTATCACTTTTTCTATTGTACTTCTGTATTGTTCAATGAGAATTACGGTTTCTTTGTCAATGAAAGGGATAATAGCTACTGAACCGGGATGATTTATTATTTCTCTACATGTCGTATTTCCAGATTGAAGTTTGATTGTTTTTTTCTGTACGTTTAAGATTCTTCCACTATATACTGTGTCTATTTTGAGGATTTCTTCTTTAAGTTTTTGTGGCATATTGATACTTTTATTATAGCCTGCTTTTATTTGTCTTATTGCGGGAGGATTTTTTTAGATTTTGTCACCATAATACTTATATATGTTTTAATAATTCTAAGCCCTTATCAAGGCGTTATGGGTAAAACAGGCATAAAAAGAGGCTTTTCGCCTTAAAAGATGGATGATTTGTCCACAAATGTTAAATAGGGATATTGAAGGTTTATTTGCCGAGAACGTAATATGAATTCTCTTAAAGTAAATAATAAAGTACGACATAACATTATAACGAAAACGACTTCACTAGCACTTGCGAGTATACTCATAACAAGCATGTTTGTAGGTTTGATACCACTTGTGGTAATGCCTGCAGCAGCAGCAAATACCTACTTGAGTGTATCGCAGACACACATAGGGAACGATAACGTCATAATGGTTACGATTGATGATTCAGCTTTAGCCGATCATCCTGCTGTAACCTTAACTTATGGCTCCACAACAGTAACATATACTTCAAATATGCTAAAAACTAATCTTGGACAATGGATTTTACCGATATCTAACTCTTCATCTTCACAAGCTGTTGCTACAGCCCAATCAGTACTTAATGGAACTTGGGACGATACTTGGATTCAAAGTCCCAACTTTGGTGCTGAAACAACTGCAACATTAACATACCAAGATCGTGGTGAATCCGTAGCTCTCACTATTGGTGAGTCGGCTATTGGTACTCCTACAGTTGATAGAGCAGACATACCAAAGAATTCCACTATGCATGTAACAGTTAGCGATCCTACTGAGAACCTTGATCCTACAGCGAATGACACAAAGACATACACAATAATTGTTCAAGTAAATGGTGTAAATCAAACAGCACCTGTATCAATAGATGCTACAGAGACTGATGTTAACACTGGACTCTTTAAGGGCTCAGTAGATTTGTCATTAGTTGGTCCAGTTTTGAAGCAGAATTGGATAATAACTGTTGTAGTATTTGATGATGATGTTGCAACCACCGAAAAAACTGTAGATGCTCAGGTAAAGCTTTCTGATGGAAGTATCAGTGTTTTACCAGCTGCAACTTTCAGATATAATGGTGAAATAACTGTATCAGTAATTGATGCGGACAGGAATCTTAATACACTAGCAACAGATACTCCTGCTATTAATGGCAACTTCATAGTAAAAGTTTCAGCCACTATAAATGGATCTGTTAAAACTGGAAACTTGGCTCTTGCAGAGACAGGAATTAATACTGGTAACTTTACAGGTACAATAGCAGCTACGCTTGGTGGTGATAATACTGAAGCCCTAAGTGGTAATGCAACGACTACATTAACAGCAACAGTACCAATGGGTACCGGAGCTTCATTCGTTGTTAACTACACTGATCCAGTATCATTGACAGTTGGTCGATGGTCTTCAGCAACTTTCAGCCTTACTCACACCAAAGCATCGGTAGCATTTGATTCAACAACTTATATTGAAGCATCAAGTATGCCTGCTGTATTATCACTTACAGAACCTGATGCCAATATTGATTCAACTAAGATTGAACGATTAACAGTTACAAATATGACGGACGTAGGAGGTACAATAGGACTTAACGTTACACACGCTGATTATCCAAATATAGCTATTGGAAAATTAAACATTACATCAACAACTGGTTCTACAACAACAACTCTTGCTATCACAACCGACCTTGTTGCATTCATTGAAACAGGGAGAGATACAGGAGTCTTCGAACTTACACTAGACCTCGCATTAGATTTGAGTGGTACTAGAACATCTGATGATTCGATAAAAGCGTCATATGTTGACAGATTTGCGTCAGGTGGGACAGTAACTAACACAATCACACTTGGAGGAACTCTTGCTACACTAGAAATAGATCAAACAGAATTACCAGTAAAATTAGGCAGTGCAGTTACTATCGCAGTAACTTTAACTGATCCTGATGAGAATGGTAATCCAGCTGCAGTAGATACTGCAACTGTTTCAGTTTCTGCAAGGAATGCTACCCAACAAGATATCTATGTTGGTACAAGCGCTTCACAAACTCTAACACTTACTGAAACAGGAGTAAATACAGCTATATTCAAAGCTGATCTTGTTTACACTATAGCAAGTAGTACCGGTGCAGTAACTGTAACTCTTGATGCAGCACATACGCTCACGGAAGCCGACGGAACTACAACCGAGGAAGGCAGAGCTATGATTGGTGGTAAACTCAATGTAAGTTACACTGAAGCATTGGCACCAAATAGTAGAGGCGTTGTTACTGCCGTAGGAACAGTCACGGCACATACCGCAACTCTTGCAGTAAATGAAACATCAACAACTCTTAACACAAACATACTATACACACTTACTGACCCAGATCAGAACGATGCCGCCGACACAAAAGACACAGTCAGCATAAGCCTCTTTGATGGGGTCGCCCAAACATTCATTACTCTAACAGAAACTGCTGTTAGCACTGGAATCTTCGAAAAAGTAATTACAGTTGGTGTAACAACAGGATCCACAACATTCTCTGCAGGCGAAACGATAAATGCAAACTACACAGATACAGCTAATGCTCTCAGCTACTACGCTACCTCATTTACAGCATCAGACTTAACAGCAGCAACAGCAATTCCATCTAACGATGCAGTAGTTACTCTAGACGCTACAAACTATGGGCCATTATCAGAGGTTGTAGTGACTGTAACTGACCCTGATTTAGCACTCACAGCAGCAAGCGCTGTTAAATTATCATTGATAAAAACAAGTTTAGCTGATGTTGAAAATATGGCTGCAACTAACAAACGCACTGATGGAGTTGGTGTCTTCCAATTCAACTTCACACTCTATGTGGCTGGTGAAACTACACAGGATGTACTAACCGCATTAGTAGATACCATGACAATATACTATGTAGATACAATAAATGCAGCTGGAGTAGCCGGAGTCATAACGACAATATCCGCAACTATTTCTTCAACAACTGGTACAGTATCAGTAACACCAAGTGCAATTCTAGTGGGTAACTTCATGACAGTTTCAGTTACAGATGCAGATCAGAACGCTGCTCCTCTTGTAATTGAAAGTGTAACTGTATTAGTTATCACTGACAGCTGGCCTCTGGGAAAGAATGTAACTTTGCCAGAAACTGGAGTCGACACTGGAATATTCGAAACAATGGTTCAAGTAATAGCTGGAATCCCTGCAACCGATAGGAATGAGGTTCGAGGAACAACCGGTGACGGTGTCACAGTAAACTATGTAGACAATTGGGACGCCGCTGGGATAAGAAGTACTATAACCGTAACAGCAATTGTTGGGGTTTCTGTACCTCCACTCGAAAGAGTACCAGCTGGTACACCTGCAGCCGTTGACTCAAATGGCGCAGCAGCTGCACCAGTAGTCGGCACTGTGTCTGTATTACAGGCAGAAGTATGTAACAATGATGCAGTAACCCATACATTCACTTACATTGTACAAATCAAAGATGCAAACGGTGTTGTAGTCAGTATCAACTGGATACAAGGCAATTCACTAGCAGCAGGTTCATGTGTTACTCCAGGTATAAGCTGGACACCGGATAGCGCAGGCGAATACACAATAGAGGTATTCGTTTGGGAAAGTCTATCGAACGCAGTAGCTTTATCCCCAGTATCAACATTGACCGTAACTGCCGTATAAGGTGACTAAGACATGGCAATAACTAATAACCTCAAAATAAGCAGAACAGGAGTTTATCTTCTATCGCTTCTAGCGTTAACAATAGTAATTGTTCCGTTAGCAGCAGCTGCTTTGACGTTAACAGCTGATAAAGAGGAGTATGTTCCTGGCGACACCCTTGTCGTTAATGGTACTGCTACCCCTGATTCAGCCGTTGCAATCCAAGTGTACAATCCAGCTGGTGGACGAGTAGCTTTCGGTCAAGGCTCAACTGATGGAGTTGGCGCATTCAGCGTCAATGTATTAGTTTGGCCAGCAGCCGCAACTGCAAGTATGCCATTTGGAACATACAGGATTTCAGCGTCAGACGCAGGTAACGGAGATATAGCAGAAATAACTGTAGATTTTATAGCATCAGTTACAACCACTACAACTGCAACAACAAGTGTTTCAACAACTACTGTCACAACAACTGTGACAATAACTTCAAGAACAACTTCAACTACAACTTCAACTACAACAGCAACAACAACTCTAACTACGACATCAACATCTAGAATCACTAGTAGAATAACGCAAACGACAACTAATACTGTTACAACTACCTTACCACAAGTAACAACTACCACTACCGCAGTAACCACTACTACAGCAACATCGTCAGTCACTAATACTGTAACCGCGCAAGCAGTTACACAGACATCTACGTCTACAGTGACGACGCAAGTTACTTCGACTGAGGAAGTAGGTTTCTCATCGACAGTAACATATGCAGCAGTTGCAGTAGCTGTAATCGCCATAATTGGAGCAGCCGTACTTACGATGAAACAG
>Ga0187833_10005231_pt1 | contig 12317 bp, 10 predicted proteins | sample ETNtaG_37_FD_167968 | JGI IMG/M metagenome (GOLD analysis project Ga0187833, IMG submission 167968) | Marine microbial and viral communities from oxygen minimum zone, Eastern Pacific Ocean - ETNP2014_SV_400_PacBio MetaG (Illumina Assembly) | ecosystem: Environmental > Aquatic > Marine > Hypoxic... | reverse complement strand
AAATTCTTCAGATTTTAAATCTATTGTAACTAAATTTAACGTTCTTAAGTAATCATCATAAATTAAATCTCCCAATAAGATATGGTCAATTGTAATTGAAAGAATGTCTTCTTTTTTTTTTATTTTTGTATAAATTTTTTTAAAAATTAAATTATTTTCTTTCTGACTGAGTATATTTTTTGGAAAAATAAATTTTTCGACTCCAAAAGATTTATAAATATTTATAATTCCTAATGGATTTAATATATTTTTTAAAAAAAAAAAAATTTTTTGCTTTATAGTTCTGAAGGTAGGTTGATAAGCATAAATAGATGATTTATATTTTTTACTTAATGAATTGCTAATATAAGAGTTGGGAATTACCGAAGGTTTGTAATCAAAAATTTCTAACAAAATTATTCCTTTTTTTAGACCAGATTGTTTAAATAGTTTTTTATTATGTTTTATATAGCGATAAGTATGGATAAATGATTTAAATGACATTTATTTTATTATTAATTCTTTTCTAATTACAGTATTAGTCCCATAACAATTTTGTCTGAATTTTCTTTAATATTTACAATATTTTTAAAAATCAATAAAGATAATATTAATTAAATATGTCCAAAGAAAGAAAAGAATTTAAGTTAAGTTAAGTTAAGTTAATTATCAGTATTTTGGTTTCCAAATGAAATAACTTTTATTTTTCTTTTGAATTTTACCAATTAATTTATAATTTTTTTCTAATTCTAATCCAACGAAATTTAATATTTTTGGAGATATATTGATTTTATAATCAGTAGTTACAAACCAGGAGTTCTTAATTTTGTTAATATTTGAAATAGAGATTAGTTTCTTTGCCATTTTTTCTGACCCCACGTAGGCACTCGCCCACCAAGGAACTGTAAGAAATTTTGCACCAGAAATGATGTTTAAGCCAGGTTCGCGACCAGTTAGATCCACTAAATAATTACCATTTTTCCATCCATTTTTTTTTAGAATAGATTTAAAATCACTTATGAAGTTAAAGGTAATTTCATCTACATATATTGTACCATTAAAACTAGGCAAACTAATTGCTTTTGTTTGATCGTAAATTTTACTGTTATACCTTCTTGGTTCTTCAAAATTATAATATAAATTTTTCAAAGTAAAAAAAGTTAGAATAAAAAATAGAAATATTACCTTCGGGAATACAAAGATTTTTGTAAAATTAAATTTTAAAACAAAACTATAAATCAATAAAAAAATAATTAATGATGCTTTATTTAACAATACAATTACATTTGTATTTGTGCCTACTACATAGGCATATAATATTAAAATTAAAATAAAGTTATAAAATAAAAATGTAATCTCATTTCTATTAATTTTTAAAATTTTTGTTAAATGTAGATCAAACAGAAAATAAAAAAAAATTAAAAAAGTCGAACTTAATATAAGTCCATTTTTTAAAAGCAAAGGGATAAAGATTAATATAAATGCAATATTTATAAAATTTTTTTTAAAAAATATTTTTAAGAAAATTAAAGCTAATAAAAAAAATAATAAAAATAAAAAATTAGTATACAAATAAAATATTATTTGTTTTATCGTAGATAAAAAATTATCTATAATTGAATACCTGGGATCTAGTATTGTTTTTAATTCAATTCCAACTATTAAATCATTAATAAAAAATTCAATATTTTTATAAAAAAATAAAATATATGTTAAAAAAACTACAAAACCTATAAAAGAAGAAAACAGTAATATGAAAGAAATTTTTTTGAAATTAAAAAAATATAAAAGCCAAATTATAAAAATTAAAATTAAAAAAAAAGTTGTTGTTGGCTTACAAATAAAAGTAATTATTCCACCAAAGATTATTAAAGAAATTGGAAAAATTATTTTTAATTTTTTTTTAGAAGATAAAGTTAATCTTATAATCCCATTTATAAAAAATAAAATTCCTATCAAATTATAAAGATCATAAGAAGGTGTGATAACCCAGTTATGGTAATAATTTAAAGAACCTAAAATAAGTATAATAATTAAATAATTTTTTTCAGAATTTTTTATAAAAAGTAATTTATTTTGAAATTTAAAAAGAGGATTTAAAAGTGCTAAAGCTGATATAAATAATAATAGTGCACCTAAGATTCTAAAATAATATAAGTCAAAATTAACTAAATGTAATAAAAAATTACCAATAACTCCTGAATTATTTACTCTTCCCACAACATCATTTGGATACAAACTAATTAAAAGTAAATAAGACTCATCTGTTAACTCAATACCTTTATTAAAATTGATAAAAAAAAATATTGATATTGCTAATAATAATATAATTAATAAATTAATTGCATATTTGTATAATTTTGTCATAAGAAATAAATATCAGTATAAAATAAGAAATTAAATTAAAATGTATAATAAACAAACTATATCTATTATTTTACCAGCACTTAACGAGGAAAAGACTATATCTAATTTTATAATCGATTTAAAAAAATTAAATATTTTTGATGAAATTATTGCTGTAGATAACAACTCAACCGATAATACAAAAGCAGAGATTCAAAAAAATAATGTTACCTACTTGTTTGAAAAAAAAAGGGGTTATGGTGCCGCTGTTAAAAAAGGTTTAAATCATGCAAAAACAGATTTGCTTATGGTCAGCGAGCCAGAAGGATCTTTTGCTGCCAAAGATTCTTTGATTTTGCTAAAAAAACTTGATGACTATGAAGCAGTTTTCTCTAGTAGAACTTACAACCAACATATGATCTTTTATTTAAAATATGGCAATAGATTATACGCAAGATTTTTAAATTTATTATTTAATGGACCAAAACTTTCTGATGTTGGTAGCTCTTTTAGAGTGTTTAAAAAAAAAAATTATGACTTATTCAAAGATACATTAAAATATGATGGTCCAGAATTTCAACTTGAACTTACAATAAATTTATTAAGGCAAAAACTTAAAATTATTGAGATGCAAATTGAGCACAAACCAAGAATTGGAAAATCTCACTATACTGGCAATTTTATTGACTCATTGATGGTGGTAATTAAATTCACCAAAGTCGTAATTTTAAAATTATTTAGGATCGAATAAATTTTTTTTGTGCATATTCGTTAAAATATGTAAGTCCTGTGCTTAATTTTATTTTTGGCTTGAATTTAAACTCCGAGGTAAAAACTTTTATTGATGGACATCTTCTCATTGGTTCATCACTTGGATAATTTTTAGGATATGAAACTTTTATTGATTTAGATTTAGATAAAGTATTTTTTTTTGTTTTTAATATTTTATTTGCTAAATTGGCTGCACTAATTTCTTCGTTGGGATTGCCAACGTTATAAACAAACTTTTTACCTTTAAATATTATTTTACATATCATAACAATCGCATCATAAATATGGCAATATGTTCTAGTTTGTTTACCATTAGAAAAAACTGTTATTGGCTTATTATTTAAAACTTGTGAAAAGAATCTTGGTATTATCCTCTCATCATTAAATCTCATTCCCTCACCATAAAAATTAAATGGTCTTATAATTTTAACCTCAACGTTAAAATTATTTTTATAAATATAAGCATAGGTTTCACCCATTCTTTTACTTTCATCATAACATGATCTATCAGAAATTGATGATACATTGCCATAATAATTTTCATTTGTTGGAATAAACTTATTAAATGGATTTCCATAAATTTCACTAGAACTGAAAAATATAAATTTAGATTTATTTTGTTTACTAATTTCAAGCAACTCTCTTGCAAGTTCTGCATTTAGAAAAATTGTTCTTAATGGATATTTTTTATAATAAACTGGGGAGGGAATTCCTGCCAAATGTATAATATAATCATATTTTATTTTTGGGATATTATTTCTATTTAATTTATACAGATCTCTTTTGTAAAATGTGAAGTTTTTGAATTTTTCCCTTAAACCTATAATATCTACACCATATGTTTTTAATTTTTTTTCTCTAAACACCTCAGCTAAACATTTAACTAAGTATTGTCCTATAAAACCTGAACAACCTGTAATTAAAATTTTCTTATTTGATGGAAAGTCTTTGGAATTAAGATGTTTTTTTAAAAATATTTCAAATCTATCTTTTTTTTTATTTTTCATTTAATTTTAAGCTTAGGTAATGGTTTAATGAATTTTACTTTATTTTTAAATATTTTGTTCCATTTATTATATATTGTATCAAAGAGGTGCCAAGCCAACACTATCACAAAATCGGGTTTATTTTTTTTCATATTTTCACTTGAAAGAATTTTTAAATTTGTTCCAGGAGCAAAATAATTTAGTTTTTTTGAAGTTGGTTGTTCTGCAATATATTGAATATTGGTTTTAAGATAATCATAATAATGAATTAGTATAGATGCTCTTGCTGGAAATGCTTTAGCAACAATTTTTTTATGTTTATTTTGATAAATAAACTTTCGTAATTTTTCTTTTGACTCCTCAATTTTTTTTGAAAAATTTAAATAAGTTATTTCTTGGTTTAATTTTTGTTTTATTTCATTTTTTAAAATTTTTTTTACATTTTTATTTTGCTTTTTTTTTAACAGTGAAAAATGAGCTTGAATATTTCCTCCATATCTATCTGATGTGTATGCGTCTATTATATTAAATCCATAATATTTCATTAATTTTATTAAGCTTGTTAAAGAATAGGTTCTTAAATGTTCGTGATAAAATGTGTCAAATTGTGTTTTTTTTATTACATCTAATAAATAATGATTTTCTATTACAAAAACACCTTTTCTTGAAATTAATTTTTTAACACCTTTAATGAATTCACTTAAATTATTGGTATGTGCAAAAACATTTGTTGTAGTAATCAACTTTGCTTTTCCATACTTTTTTTCAGTTTTTTTTGCTGATTTGACATTAAAAAAATCTTGTATTGTTTTGATTCCTTTTTTTTTTGCATATTTAATTGTGTCTGTAGGTTCAATACCTAATACTTTACTATATCCATTAATTTTAAATTGATTCAAAAGAGATCCATCATTGCAACCTAGGTCAACAATTAAATCATTATTTTTATTTAGATTATAAATTTTAATTAAAAACTTTGATAAATTTTCAAAATTTTTTAATACACCTTTTGTGATACCGGGCACGTAATGATAACTTTTTGGATAAAGTTTATTGTCACCCACTATATAATCATTTTGTAAAAGTATACAATCTTTACAAAAAGAAATAGACAATGGATAGAATAAAACTTCTCTACGGTTTTGCTTGATTGGCACTAAATCATCCGCTAAAGGTTGATAGCCAAGATTTATAAATTTAAATAATTTTTTACTACCGCATATTTGACAACTATTTAATTGACCCGTTTTATATGTGTGACTTGGAATTTTCATTTTTAAGCTATTTTTCTGGAATTTTAAATATATTTAATTATTATAACTTATTTTAAAAAATGGGAAACTCAACAAATAAAAAAATAATAAAATTACTTAGACCTCATTATCCAAAAAAAATAGGAAAGAAAGTTGAAGAATTATTCAAAAAAGGTGAATTGACTGAGGGAGAATACTCAGAGAAATTCGAAAAAAAACTTTGTATTTATTTAAATAATAAAAACTGTGTTCTTGTAAATAGCGCCACATCTGCTCTTACTCTAGCTTATAGACTTTTAAACCTGAAAAAAAACGACGAAGTTATTACTACTCCATTCACATGTATGGCAACTAATGAACCTTTGCATAATGATAAAATTAATTTCAAATTTTGTGATATTGATCCAAACACAGGAAATGCTTGCTTGCAGAGTATAAAAAAACTAATTAACAAAAATACAAAAGCAATAGTTGTGGTTCACTGGGGTGGACTTCCAGTTGATGTTGATAAGTTAAAAAAAATTATTTATCCAAGAAAAATAAAAATAGTTGAAGATGCAGCGCACGCTCTTGGAGCAAAATTAAATGGAAAAAAAATAGGTAACCACGGAGATTATGTTTGTTTTTCATTTCAAGCAATAAAACACATTACAACCGGTGATGGAGGTTTGCTAGTTTGTAAGAAAAAATCAGACGCAAAAAAAGCTAAGCTATTACGATGGTTTGGTTTAAATAGAAAAGTGAAAGGAAACAAATGGTTACAAGATATAAAAATATCTGGATATAAATTTCATCTAAATAATATTGCTTCAAGAATTGGTTATGAACAAATGAAATATATTAACAACATAATTAAAACTCATCAAAGAAATGGAAAATTTTACGATGAAAAAATAAAAAATGAAAAAATTAAAATAATCAAAAAACATAAAAATTTAAGTTCTGTTTATTGGGTATACTCACTTCTAGTTGATAATAAAAAAAAATTTAAAAAGTATATGCTGAAAAATAAAATTCAATGTGATGAAGTTAGCTTCAGAAATGATAGATATACGGTTTTTAAAAAATTCAGAAGAAAGCTTAATGGTACAGATTACTTTGATAAACATATGGTTAATATACCTGTGGGGTGGTGGTTAGATTTAAATGAAATAAAAAACATAACCAAAGTAGTTAATGATTATTAATTAACTATAAATATCAAATGATTAAAGTTACGACTTGGCAAAAAATACTTAAAGATACAAAAAAAAAAATTAGTAAAAATTTTAAATACATAAAAGATGATAGTCTAATTTGTTCATTTTCAGAAAATTTATTAAAAAATTTTTTTGATGTGGTGGTAAAAAAAAATGGAAAAGTTTTGATAGCATATAAAAAAAGTAAGATAGTTGGTTTGTTAGTAATGGAAAATAAATCAATAGACTCTATAAGCTTTTTTAAAAGAAATATTCTAAATATAAGTTTAAATTTATTATTTTCAAAAAATATGAGTGATAAAAAAATTTTATTAAGATATTTTTTTAATTTTTTATTTATGAAAAAAGATAATGTAATTATTAAGAATAACATTATCCTAGTTGCTGTGGTTCCCTCAGAAAGAGGAAAAAATATTGGAAAAAAACTAATTAAAAAATTAATTAAGCTTGTAAATAGCAATTTGTTTGTTTCGACTGATTCAGATAATTTCAGAGCACAAAACTTTTATAAAAAAAATAAGTTTAAATACTTTAAACAAATTTATTATGGAATAAGAAAATTATATTTATACAAGCTTAAAAATAACTAAATCAATTTTGATTTTTTTAAAAATTTTATAATTAAATACTTATTAAGCAACTTTGCATTATTAGAATTTAAATTGTGCAAATATTCTTTTTTTTTAGGTTTTAAGTTTTTAAATTTTCTTCTATCTTTAATAATTAATAAATTTTTGTTATTATTAAATATCATCATTTCTTTTTTAGTAGCTAACTCCTCATATAATTTTTCACCTTCTCTTATACCATTTACGATAATTTTTTTTTTATATTTAAAATATTCTTTTAAGGCTTTGGCTAGGTCATAAATTCTAAATGACATCATATTATTTATAATAAAAATTTCTCCTCCAGACATTATTTTCAATGATTCAAAAATTTCAGTGACAGTTAAGTTTATAGTAATAAAAAATCTAGTTATTTTTTTATGTGTTATAGTCAAATTTTCTTCTAATTTTATTTGTTCAAGAAATTTTGGCAAAACAGACCCTCTTGATCCAATAATGTTTCCAAATCTAATTATTGAAAATAAACTATGTTTATTTTTTTTTATATAGTTTGATTTTAATACTATTTTTTCAGCTTCTAATTTTGTTTTTCCCATACATGAAGTAGGATTAACGACTTTATCAGTGCTTATAAATAAAAATTTCTTAACTTTATTTTTGATTGCTGCTTTAACCATATTTCTTGTCCCTATGACATTTGTTTTAATAGCTTCATCAGGATTATACTCACAGATCGGAACATGTTTCATTGCGGCTGCATGTATTATAATATCTATATTTTTACAAATTTCTTCACACCTTTTAGCGTCTCTTATGTCTCCAACTAAATATCTAATATTATTTTTTTTCATATTAATATTTAGTGTTACATTTCGTCTTGTTAATTTTTCACTAAGTTTATAAATTCCGTTTTCATCATTACTAACAGCTCTAACTACTTTACATTTATATTTTAATATTTGTTGTGTAATTGCTGATCCAATTGATCCTGTGGCTCCAGTAATAAGCACTGATTTATTTAGAAATAGCTTATTGTTCATCAATTTTTTATATTGCAACTACTACAATAGATATAATAATTAATCAAAAGGATTATATTTATTTTTTACATGAAAAACGTATTATTTAAATTTGATGTAGACAGTGGAAAATTTGCTGGAACTGGTCATTTTTACAGATGCTTAAAAATTTATAGTTTTTTAAGAAAAAAATATAAGAATAAATTAAAATACTTTTTTTTGTTTAAAGATTTAAATGGCTCAAAAAAAATAGTAAAAAAACATTTAAATAAAAATTTAATTCTTTACAAAAATAACTTTAAAAACAGTATCTCGTTTATGGAAAAAAATGATTTAATCATAAATGATACACCAAAAAAAATAGATAAACCTTTTTTAAGTTTCTGCAGAAAGAAAAAAATTTCAAATTTAGTATTAATAGATCATGATAAAATAAATTTTTCATCTAAATATTATTTAATAAATGGAATTTTTTATTTTAAAAAAAGAATTAAAAGCAGTTCCAATGTTTTTCAAGGTTTTAAATACATAATATTAGATAAAGAATACGAATCTATAAATAAAAAAACCTCTAATAATCTAAAAATTTTAATTTCTATGGGAGGATCAGATAATAAAAACTTAGTTTATAAAATTTATAATTATCTAAAAGTACTCTCTAACATTAAAATTTATGTAGTAGTTGGCCCAGCTTTTAAAAAAAATAACCCAATTTTAAAAGTTAGGAATAAAAATTTTTTTTTAATTAAAAATAATAAAAATTTAAAACCTTTTTTTGAAAAAACAGATGTTTCAATTACTGCAGGAGGTATATCAATGTTTGAGTCTATTGCTTCTAAAAATATTACTTTGGTAACTGAATTGTATGAAAATCAAAAATATTCCATAAGTAAATTAAAAGAGTTAAAAATGATAAATGTTATTGGAAAAAAAAATCATATTAATTCAAAAAAATTAATCAAAATTGTAGATTATTTTCAAAAATTAAAAAAATATAAAAAAATTATATGTCCTAAAAATTTCAACCTAATTGATGGTAAATCATTTTTTAGGATACAAAAGATTTTCTTTAAAGTTATAAATAAAAATATATATTAAAATTTTAATGGCAAAAATCCATAGGTTATCAGTACCGATCATATCAAAGAAGGAAATAACAGAAGTAACTAAGGTATTAAAATCAGGTTGGCTTACTTCTGGCCCCAGAACTTATTTATTAGAAAAAATTATTAAAAGAAAAATATTAACAAAAAATGTCATTGCAATAAATTCTGCTACAAGTGGAATTTTTATAACCTTGGTTGCTCTAGGCGCAAAAGTAGGAGATGAGGTCATTACACCTTCGAACACTTATATAAGTACAATTAATACTTTATATAATTTGGGATTAAAAATTAAGTTATGTGACGTAAATAAAGAAACAGGAAATGTTGACGAAAAAATTTTCTTGAAAAATATATCAAAAAAAACAAAGTTTTTTATTCCAGTTCATAATGGTGGCAACCCACTAAATATGCACAATTTAATAAAAATTTCAAAAAAGAAAAAAATTCAAATTATTGATGATGGAGCAACTGCCTTTGGTGCTCTGATTAACAAAAAATTTATTGGATCATTTGATGATTCAACAACAGTTTTTAGTCTTCACGCAAATAAAATCATAACAAGTGGAGAGGGTGGTTTTATTTGTACTAATAATAACAAATTAGCAAAAAAAATTAGATTATTAATAAATTCTGGATTATCAAAAGACTCATGGAAAAGGAAAGATTCAAAAAATTATAGAATTTTAAATGCTTTATTGCCAGGATACAAATTCAATTTTAATGATATTTTATCAAGCATTGCAATAGAACAAGTAAAAAAAATAGACAAAATAATTGATTACAGAAATAAATTAAAAAATAGATATATAAAAAAACTTAATCAATTAATTATAAGTAATAAAATTTATATTCCAGAATTAAAAAAAAAGTATAAAAGTGCACTTTATAATTTTCCTTTAATAATTAATGGTAAGGGTAATTTAAGAAACAAACTTGCAGATTTTTTACAAAAAAGAAAAATTTTTACAACTATCCATTACACTCCTGCTCATAAACATCAATTTTATAAAAAAAAATTAAACTACAATGATTTGTCTAATACGAATGAATTATTTAATTCAAGTCTTAGTTTGCCTTTTCACAATAAATTAAAATTAAATGATATTGACTTTATTTCAAAACAAGTAATAAATTTTTTCAATGAATATAAATAAACCATATATAATTGCTGAAATAGGCATTAATCACGAGGGTAGATATGACTATATTTCCAAACTAATTTATTCAGCAAAAAGGGCTGGGGCTAATGCAGTTAAATTTCAAATTTTCACAGCAGAATCTCTTGCTGACAAAAATTCTAAAATTAAAAAGAATTTTTACAAAAAAAATAAAAAAGAAACTTTATTTAATATGTGGAAAAGACTTGAAATCGATAATAAGAAATTAAATTTAATCAATTCATTATGTAAAAAAATTAAAATAGATCTAATTTTTAGTATTTTTGATTATGAAAGTTTATTAAGATTAAAAAAAATTAAAATTAAATTTATAAAAATAGCATCATCAGATATTAATGATTTTCCTTTATTAGAAAGAATAAAAAAATTTAGAAAAAAAATTATTATTTCAACAGGGATGGCTAGTGAGGCTGAAATTAAAAAAATTATCAATTTTTTTGGGAAAAAAAATATATTTTTACTACATTGCGTATCACTATATCCATGTCCTGAAAATAAAATCAATTTAAGAAGAATTGAGAAATTAAGAAAAAAATTCAAAATTGATGTTGGATTTTCAGACCATACAATTGGAGTAAATGCTAGTATAATAGCTTTGAGCAATGGAGCAAATATATTGGAAAAACATTTTACTCTTAATAAAAAATCTGATGGTCCTGATCATAAATTATCTGCAAATGAAACCGACTTAAAATTAATTTGTGATTTTTCAAAAAAGATTAATTTATTAAAAGGAAACGGTAAAATTAATCCATCAAAAGAAGAGATGAAAATGCTTAACTTTGCCAGAAAAAGTATTTATGTAAAAAAAAACATTTTTAAAAATGACCTATTTACCTCTGATAATCTTGAAGTTAGAAGACCAAAAGGTTTTTTTGAACCAGTTCAGCTAAACAAAATCATTAATAAAAAATCATCTACAAATATAAAAAGTGGGACAAATTTAAAATCCACACATATAAGCCATTAAACATTTATGAAAAAAATATTATATATTAGTATTATAATCATTTTATTTTTTTCAAGTTTTTATACGAGATTTCAAAATTTAGGTGATTTTTACACCGAAACAGACGATCAAATGCCTATATCTCAAATGCTGAATTATAAAAGACTGGATTTATACACTATTGCGAATGATGCTTCGTCTCCATCTTATAATTCATACTTAAAATCAAAGATTAGAAAATTACAAAATTTAAATAATGATTTCATTAATAGCCTGCAAAAAATTATGTCAAACATCCTTGGGAACATATCTCCTTCTAAACATTCTACATTTGCTCCAATGCAATATTTTTTATTCGGATGGATGGTTGAACTTGATCAAAATTATAAAGATTTAAAATTAAATTCAAGATTCCCGTCAGCGCTATTTTCAATTTTAACCATATACATAACTTTTTTGTTAAGCAAAAAATTATTTTCTAATAAAAATTTTTTTTATTTACTCCCACCAACTATAGTAACTTTTTCGTTACCACTTATCTATATCAGTCAAAGAAGTGATAATTATTCCGCTGGAGCATTTGCACTAGTGAGTCTGTGTTTATTTTTAGTTAGCCAAAATGATAAAACAAAAAATTTTTATTTAAATTATGATCAAAATGAAACATTAATTAAAAAAAATTTTATTATATCATTACCAATATTATTTTTATCATATTTAAATTATATGATATTATTTTTAACTCCTATTTATTTCTTTTTAAGTTTTATTTACTTATCAATTAGGAATAATAAAATTATAAACCAAGGAAATTATAACGTTATAATTACTGGATTAATATACTCTGTTTTTCTATTACCTTTGTTATTGCATATGTTGAGTTTAAATTTGAATGAAGATGGAATGACTCCCTCAGCGGCCGGTACTAATTTTGAATATTCAATAAATACTTATAAAACTGG
>Ga0187833_10005230_pt1 | contig 12318 bp, 11 predicted proteins | sample ETNtaG_37_FD_167968 | JGI IMG/M metagenome (GOLD analysis project Ga0187833, IMG submission 167968) | Marine microbial and viral communities from oxygen minimum zone, Eastern Pacific Ocean - ETNP2014_SV_400_PacBio MetaG (Illumina Assembly) | ecosystem: Environmental > Aquatic > Marine > Hypoxic... | reverse complement strand
CTGCTTTTTTTGAATGTACTCCACTATTATTAGTTAATACTAAATTATCATACATCCATTCTAAAGGTAGCAAATGTTCAATTCCAGCTGCAATACAATGAATCCATTTTAAGTTTGGAGCAATTTTCTTAAGATTTGAAGTTGGAAAATTCCAAGCAACTAAAATATCAGAATCCAACATTGATGAAATAAAATTTTCTTCATCCCAATCAAAAAAAACTTCTATTTTTTCTTTAACTTCAGGAAAATTCTCAAGAGCTTTGTCAAAATGAGATTTGGTTATTGTAAAGTTTTTTTCACCTTCGGCATCAGTTGGGAAAGATCCTGATGCCCAATGATTATTTTTAACATGAATTTTAATTTTTTTATTATTTTTCAAAATACCCCTTTCTTTTCCATATTAGATAATTTGTTAATAATATGATTATCTCGATTTTCAATCGACATTTTTTCTGTATCAAATTGCATTTTCATAACAGCTGATCCAATTGATTTTATAAATTTACGATCATTAATATTTCTTTTAGGCACTCTTAATACTGTATCTTGTCCATTGGTTCTTATTATATCTCCTTTTTTTTGTTGAGGTTGTGGTGGTTCTTTACCTGCTTCCAGACTTTTAATTAATTTTCGAATGCGACGTCTATAAACCATAACTCCATAATCAGTTGGCATTAGATGTTCTCCTTTATGAGCACTAATTGTTCCCATTCCTTCTACTGCCTCTGTGTCTCCAGGTCTTTTTTGTTTTTCTTCAAAAGTTCTATCTATTGTTTCACCGCCTTCGATTCTTTCACAACCTTCTTTAGTGTTATATTCTAATGGATCTCCTCTCTCGCCAAAATTAGCCCAGGCTAAAGCAACAGAGTGATGATCATCAACTGGTACTACCCAACGAGTAAAAGAACTTCGACCAAAATAACGAGTTTTAGTTCCATCGGTAGCGAAAGCAGCGCCCGCTTGTGTAAAATTTGGTAAAATTAATTCATTTACTCTTACCCAAACATTGTCATCTATGCGCCTAGTATTACATCCAAGATATTGAATTCCTCTTTCAAAAAATTCTATTTCTCCGATCTCAGCAAAACCTTTGGAAAATTGTATTCCAGAACTTTGTCCATGTAAAAATGAAGTATGAACAGGATCCATAATAGCATCAAGTACTTGGATCCAATTACATTTATAGTCTATACGATAAGGTCTTCTTGTAATTCCATGCACATCAAATGCATCATAGTGAGGAAACTCAGGTATTTTTTTAATAGGACCCATGTATGAAAAAACTAAACCATTAAATTCTTTTACTGGATATGCCCCTAGCTTAAATATTTTTTTTAATTTAGCCGCTGCCTTTGAATCTGGATCTTCGCCTGGTGTTTCAAGAATTTCACCATCAAGAGAAAATAACCAACCATGATAACAACATCTAATGCCTTTTTTTTCAATCTTGCCATAAACTAAAGATGCTCTTCTATGAGGACAATTTTTATGAACTAGTCCAATTTTATTTTCAGTTGTTTTAAAAATAACTAAATCTTCATCAAGAATGCGAATTCCTTTTGGCACTTCACAAACCTCAGAACTTAAAGCTACTGGATGCCAATAACGTCTAAGATATTCTCCACAAGGTGTTTCGGGTCCAACACGAGATAAACTTTCATCAATGTTTGGTAAGCTTGCTTGTTTATATCCTCTAAAATCTTTTGTTATTAAATTATCTTTGCCCATTTTAAACTTTATGATCTTGTTGATTAAAAATATTCTATTGTAAATCTTAATGTTCTAAAATAGGGTTTTCAATATAAAAAACAAAATCTAAGCATGTCTAAAAATAAAAATTTAATTAAAATTAAAAAACCCAAAAATATTAATACTATATTTGGTCTTCCTGCAAAAACTTATACTGATCATGAATTCTGGAAAAAAGAATGTAATACGGTCTTAGCTAATGGATGGCTTTTTGTGGGTTTTGTTCATGAATTTTTAAAAGCTGGTGATGTAATACCAATATTTATTGCTAGCAAACCTATACTACTTGTCAAAAATAATAGTAACAAAATTAATGCATTTCACAATGTGTGCAGTCATCGTTGTCTTAAATTGGTTGATGAAAAAAAAAATGCTGGAAAAGCTATTCGTTGTCCTTACCATTCTTGGACATATGATCTTGATGGAAAATTAAAAGCTGCTCCACATTTTGGTGGTACTAACCAACATAGACCTAATAGATTTAATTATTTAGATCATGGTCTCAAACCAATACGTATTCATATTTGGCATGATTGGATTTTCATTAACTTAAACGGAAAAGCTAAAAAATTTACAGATTATGCAAAACCACTTATAAAAAAATTTGAAGGCTTGGATTTTAAAAAATTAAAATATGCCACAACTCTAGATTTTGGAAAAATAAACTCCAATTGGAAATTTCTTATAGAAAATTTTATTGAACCTTATCATGTTCAATTTGTTCATAAAACAACAACAAACCAACCACTTAAAGATCATTACACAATTGTGGATGGGATTTGTTATGGTAGTGGCATTAATGTAAAAAAAGAAGATGAAAAAAATAGTAACGCTTTATCAGTTACATCACGTTACTTATCACTTTTTCCAAATTTTATAATTGCAAATTATTTTCCTAATCAAATTGGCGTTTATCTAAACGTGCCAATAAGCCCTGGAGAAACTATTCAAAAAAGAATAATTTATACTTCAGATGGAAAAAATATGACTGAAGAAGAATGTAACACAGCAAAAAAAATCTGGTGGAGTGTTCATAAAGAAGACCATGAGATATGTGAAAGATTACAAGAAGGAAGATCGTCCCCAGTATCTGATCATGGAGGTCTACTTTCTCCTCACTGGGAAAAAGGAGTTCAAGCATTTCAGAAACTTATAATAGATGCTACCATTAAGTATTCTAAAACAACGAAAAGAAGAAAAAATGTCTAAAGAAATAAATGTAGATGGATATAGATTGGCTCATACAATGATAAGAGTTAGAAATTTAGAAGCATCTTTTAATTTTTATTGCAAAACTTTAGGAATGAAAGTTTTAAGAAAGACAGATTATCCGGATGGCCGTTTTACTAATGCATTTATTGGTTATGGTCTTGAAACAGAATCTCCATGCTTAGAACTTACTCACAACTGGGATCAAAAAAAAGATTACGATAAAGGTAATGGTTGGGGTCATGTATGTATAGAAACACCAGATGTTTATAAAGCTTGCGATGATCTTTCAAAGCAAGGTGTAAATATTACTCGAAAACCTGGTCCGATGAAACATGGAACGCGTGTTATTGCTTTCTGTGAAGATCCGGATGGCTACAAAGTAGAACTAAATGAAAAATTAAAAGTATAAAACTGAAAGGAAAATAACAATGTCAAAAAAACCACAATTATACAAATTCAAAGATATTGAAAATAGACTACATACATTAGAACCAGGAAAAAGTTATATAAAACCATTTGTAACAAGTAAGGTTAGTGACACTATGTGTGGTGGATTAAATTTTTTAAATAAAGTTTCTGTTCCTTGGGATTTAACCTGTGATGAAATTATTTATTGTATGGAAGGAACATTTCGTTTGACTTGTGACGGTACTTCTTACATTTGTAGCCCTGGAGATGTGCTTTATATTCCAAGAGACAATCATATAGCTTACGAATGTGATGAAAAATGTGTAATTTTCTATGCTGCTTATCCTCATGACTGGAAACAAAAAGCAGGCATAACTTTTGTTCCAGGTATTGATCCTGAAGATATGCCACAGCAAGATAAAAATAATTAATTGTAACTAATATGAAAAAAAATAAAATTTATTACGAATCTTTTAATGAAGCTATTGAACGCAATAGAAAAAAAATACCTGAAATACATAAAAAATTAAATTCTGCAAATGTAAAATACATAATGTCAAGCTGGATAGATTTGCACGGAATTCCAAAAACTAAACCTGTTCCTATGAGTGATTTTGAACTTTTGTGTTTAGGTAAAGGTCCTCAATTTGCTGCACATTCTGTTTCTTTTGTTCCAGAACTTACTCCTGCAGACTCTGATCAAATAATGCTGCCTGATTTAGATTGTGTTTATATTTGCCCATGGGATAAATCTACTGCCATAATTTTTGCTGATCTTTTTTGGGAAGGTAAGCCATATAATGTTTGCCCAAGACAAGCACTAAAACGTTCAATGCAAAAGGCCCAAGATGCAGGTTATAGAGGTTTGGCAGGAGTTGAGCCAGAATTTATTGCAATGAAGTACAATGAAAATGGAGAACCAGTCAAAGCCATGGATAATGATCCAATTAAAGGCATAAGACCTAGAAGACAGGCTTTTGGTTATGATGTGGAGCATTCATTAGACTCAATGCATTTTCTTAAAGAATTAATAAATATTCTTGAAGAACTTGGTTGGAATTTACATGATGTTGTTGCGGAGGGCGCTTATTCACAATTTGAATTAGATTTTCATTATACAAATTTATTAGAAATGTCTGATCGATTTGTTTTTCTTCGTATTCTATTAAAAGAAATAGCAAAAAAACATAATATGTTTATTACTTTTATGCCAAAACCAACAATAGGCGATTGGCGTTCGGGTGCTCATATAAATTTTTCTATGGAAAAGATTAATAAACTGGGAAAAAATATTTTTTTTGATGGAAAAGGATGGTCTAAAGAATCAAAAAATGCTGTTGGTGGTCTTATGCAACATTCTGAAGCTTTAACAGCAATCACTTGTTCAACTGTTAATTCTTACAATGGATTAGTTCCTAGAGTTGGTGGATTTGAAGGAGGAACTGTAACTTGGGCTCCAACAAATATTACTTATGGTCATAATAATCGATCAGCACAATTTCGTTTGCCTCAAAATCGATATTGTATTGAAAATCGTGCTGCAGATATGACCATGAATGTTTATTTAGCAATGGCAATGACACTGTCGGCCGCTGTCGAAGGAGTTAAGAAAAAAATAAATCCTGGCAACCCTACGGATCGTGATTTATATCAAATGACGGAAGATGAATTTAGGAAATTAAAAATTAGACGTTTGCCAAAAAATTTATTACAGGCAATAGAAGCTATTAAAAAAGATAAATTAGCTGAAGAAGTTTTGGGGTCTGTAATGATAAAATCATTTATTTCTTATAAAAATGATGAATGGGAACGTTATCATCAAGCTGTTACTGATTGGGAAGTAAAAGAATATCTAAGATTATACTAATGCAAGATTATGAATATTTTAATCTTGGAGATGTTAAGCTTCTCTCAGGAACCTTATTAAAATCAGCAAAACTTGCTTATAAAACATACGGAACATTAAATAGTAGTTGCGATAATGCTATAGTTTTACCTACGTTTTATACTGGTACGCATAAAAGAAACGAAGGTTTTATTGGACCTGATAGGGCTATTAATCCAAATAAATATTTTATTGTTTCTATTAATATGTTTGGAAATGGACTTTCATCGTCTCCGAGTAATAGTTTATCTCCACAGGATGGACCGCGTTTTCCCAATATAACTTTATGGGACAATATTAATTGTCAGCATAAATTATTAACACAAAAACTTAATGTTAAAAAAATAGCTCTTGTTGCGGGTTGGTCTATGGCTGGTTGCCAAGCATATCAGTGGGCAGCTCAATACCCAAATATGGTCAAGACAATTCTACCATTCTGTGCTTCAGCAAAAACTTCAATACATAATCATGTTTTTTTAGAAGGTGTTAAAGCTGCACTTGTGGCTGATAAAAACTGGAATAATGGTGATTATAAATCTCCACCGGTTGCTGGTCTGAAAGCTTTTGGAAGAGTCTATGCGGGATGGGCTTTTTCACAAGGTTTTTATAGAGAAGAACTTTATAAAAAACTCGGTTTTGAATCAGTTGAAGATCTTCTTAAAAATTGGGAAAATGATCATGTAGATAATTGGGATGCAAATAATCTTTTAGCTAAAATTCATACTTGGCAAACTGCAAATATAAGTGCTGGACCAGTTTATAATTATAATTTTGAGAAAGCATTGAGCTCAATTCAAGCTCGAACAATTATAATGCCGTGTAATCAAGATTTATATTTTAGAACTAAAGATAATGAAATTGAAGCAAATTATATTCCCAATGTTTCTCTTAGATCTTACAATTCTCCTTTTGGTCATTGTGTAGCCAATCCTGGAAATGATAAAAATTTTGAATTAGAATTAGATAAGAATATTAACGAATTGCTTCAAAAATAGTCAGATTAGAAATTAAGTGATAAAAAAAACGGTGAAATTTTCATGTAAGGTGTTATATTTTTATCTTTGGCGATACATAACTCGTTGGGAATTCTAGTTAATTGAGTGCTCGAAAGTGGGATCGGTCGCGTTAGAAAGCTAGATCGCTAATTTCCCCTGATGTCCCCTAACCCTTCTTAATCCTAACAAGTAGCTTGTTCAGTCTTCTTAATGATTTAAACATTAAGGATTACTGATGAAAAAAGATACAGAAAAAGTTGCAAATAATTCGAGTTATATTGGACACAATAACCCACCAAAAGATATTGAACCGATTGAGTTTACTAACACCGCAGTTAAGGCAGTTAAGGTTGAGGAGTTAAACTTTGGTAAAAAGAAATATTTAGAAATACCGTTTATAGTTCCCAAAGGATCACACCTCAAAGGTGGAAATACCAGTAGTTTTTAATGTCAAAAATTCAAATATTTCTGCCACCTATTCCATTTCAAATTTTTATAATTTTTTTCACACTTTGAACAAAATCTTGTCCAGATAAAAACATAAGTTCTCCCTATATGAACCTGGACATGAGAACTTATGTATATATTTTTTTAATTTTAGTATGGGGATTCTTAGCTATGACTTCTTATTCCCTTCTTTACGATATTCCTCTCTTTACGTTATAAAATTTTTATTATTTTACCAGGTTGGGTACTTTAAACTTCATTTTGATTTGAACGAGCTTGACAGAGCTTGTTATTGATCTTTACTCTTTATATTGGAACCCCTTTTGAATAAAGGGTGTACTACCCTCTTATATCCATTGATTTTGAACTTAAAAATGGTCCCCACTATTAAACTAGCAATTTACTAGCAACATTTCTGGATTTCGCTTATATTTCTAGTTATTAGCGATAAAGAGGACACATAACTCGTTGTTTTTAGAGGGTTTTAATAGAAACGAAAGTGGGATCGGTCGTCTTTAAATTGAATATTTAAAGGAGACAAAATGAAGCTTGGCTACTTTTGTAACACTACTAATTGGAACAAAAAACCCTTTTCAGAAGTTCTAGATGAAGTCAGAGACATAACAACTTATTGTGATCAAAATAACTGGAATTCTATTTGGTTTACCGAACATCATTTTAACCATGAAGGAATGGAGTCTTGTACAAATCCTTTAATGTTAGGAACTGATGCTGCGGCAAGAACAAAAAATATTAGAATTGGACAGGCTGCTAATATAATTACTTTTCATAACCCAATAAGATTAGCAGAAGATATAGCTACACTTGATCAGCTCTCAAAAGGAAGAGTTGATGTGGGTGTTGGCAGAGGAATTTATGGCCGTGAAGCAATCCATATGAATGTGGAAGCTGATTTAAAAGATCAGGCAAAAAATTTTAGATTATTCGAAGAAACTTTAACAATATTAAAAAAGGCGTGGACTGAAAAATTCTTCTCTCATAAAGGAGAATTTTATACTTACCCATTTCCAAACTTTGTTTGGCAGCATGATATGAGTCCACCTGATGAAGAATTTATGGATTTAAAAAATAATACATTGAAAAAAATAAGTGTTATTCCTCAACCTTATCAAAAGCCTCATCCTCCAATACATCAAGTTGTTGATGGAATAAGATCTATAGAATGGGCGGCAAAAAATGGAATAAATATCATTATGTGGATACCACCTGTAAAAGCCTTAATAATTAAATTTGAAGCTTACAAAAATGCTCGTTCTGAATCAGAAAAAAGAAAAGTTCCACTTGGAGAAGGCGTAACATTAGTTAGAGATATGTTTGTTGCTGACTCTATGGAAGAAGCAAAAGAAAAAGCTGGTGAACAGATGGTTAATTACATGAGATGGGTTTGTCACTGGAGAGGTCTAGGTAATCATATGGATCCTGACGAAGAACTACCAGTCACTAAAAGTAAATTAGATTTATTGAGTTATGATTTTCTTCATAAACGTAACATGCTTTTTGGAACCCCAGAATATGTTATTGAAAAAATAAAAGAGCTTAAATCTGAACTAAACTTACAAAACTTACAAGTCTGGTCAAATTTTCCAGGAGTTAAACATGAGGATTGTATGAAAAGCATTAAGATGTTTACAGAAAAAGTAATGCCTCATTTCAAAGATGATATAGACACTAAAGTCAAAAAAGTTTCGTGATTAAAACTAAAAAAAGAAAAACCTCAAAAAATTTAACTGGGGGTCAAGCAGCTGTTCAGTCTTTAAAGAAAGAAAAGGTTAGACATGTATTTGGTTTAATTGGTTCTGCGACTATGGAAATGTTTGATGCCCTTTACCACGAAAAAAAAATAAAATTCATTGGTGTAAGAGATGAAAGAACTGGTACACACATGGCTGATGGTTATGCTAGAGCATCAAATAAACCGGGAGTAATTCTTGCAGGACAAAATGGTCCTGGAGCAACAAACCTTGTGACTGGAATTGCACAAGCTGCAGCTGCGTTTTCACCAGTGGTGTCACTTGCTGGTTCATATTCTACAAAAGATAAAGTTCAAGATGCTTTTCAAGGCCTTGATCAACAATCTTTATTTAAACCAATCACTAAAAAAACTTGGACAATTAAAAATACAAATAAAATTCCTAAAATTTTCAGTGAAGCATTTAATATAGCAATGTCACCTAGAAGAGGCCCTGTACAAATAAATTTACCAAGAAATATTTTAGCAGCAAAAGCTAAATTTAATATCAATCAAAGTAAAAAGTCTTATGAATCTGAAAGTTCTTTAAAAGCAAATAATAATGATATTAAAAAATCTACAAAAATAATTTTAACATCAGGCAAAACTGTAATTATTGCTGGTGGAGGAATAAAATATTCAGGAAAATACAAAGAAGTAATTAAACTAGCTGAATTATTAAATATTCCTATAGTAACTTCGGCAGGACATGGGGATGCTATTCCTTTTAATCATAAATTAAATGCGGGACAGATGGGTCCTAGAGGAAATCCAGTAGCCTCAAAATTGGTTAAGCAAGCTGATGTAATTATTGCACTTGGTACAAGACTTGGATTTAATTCAACCTTTTATTCTTATGAAAACATAAATAAAAAAGCAAAAATTATTCAAGTAGAATTAGAAAAAAGAATGTTAGGTAGACACTTTCCAATTTCTGTTGGTATTCATGCCGATGCTGCAATAGCAACTAAACAATTATATAAAGAAATAAAAAAACAAAAAACTATATTGAATGCAAAAAATTGGACAAATAATTATTTAAAAGAAAGAAATAATTTTTTAAATAAAAGAGATAAGGACAAATCTTTAAATAAGTTTCCTATACAACCTGCTGGTTTATTTAAACAGCTAAGAAAAGTGCTACCAAAAAATTCAGTAATTACTTTAGATGCTGGGACGCTTTGTCTTCAAGCAACTGATGCGCTGGAATACTATAATCCACCTTCTCTGTTTACTCCTTTGGATTTTGGATTAGTTGGTTTTTCTTTTGCTTGTGGATTAGGCGTAAAAGTTGCTTGCCCAGATAAAACGGTAGTTAGTTTAATGGGAGATGGAGGTTTTGGAATGACAATTTCTGAATTAAGTACAGCTGTACAATATGGAATTAATACTACTACTATTGTTATGAACAATAATAGTTGGGGGGCGGAAAAATCTTATCAAAAAGATTTTTTTGGAAAAAGATATATAGGAGCTGATATAAATAACCCACCTTTTGATAAAGTTGCTCAACTTTATGGTGCAAAAGGTTTCCAAGTAAACAAAGTTTCCGAAGTCAATGAAGCGTTGAAAGCTGCACTAAAATGTAATAAGCCTGCTGTGATTAATGTTAATATAGATCCTAAAGCATTATACAGTTTTAGAAGAGATAGTTTTAAACATAGATCAAAATAAATGAATTTAATTCTAAGAAAATTTGCAAAGTTTGTAGACAAAACTTTTATTGAAGGTGAAAAAGAGGCTAAAGAACCAGTGGTCATGGTTTCGGTTGCTGTAGTTTTTAAAAATCCTTGGTACGGAAAAGGTTTCGTTGAAGATTTAAAACCTGTAATTTTAGATTTGGCACCAAAGTTAGGAGACATTTTGGTTCCAGAGTTAATTAAAGAAATCGGATCACCAGAAAAAATTTTAGCGTACGGAAAAGCAGGAGTAGTTGGTCTTTCAGGCGAAATTGAGCATGCTTCCGCTTTCATTCACACTTTAAGATTTGGAAATAAGTTTAGAGATGCAGTTGGAGGAACTTCTTATTTGAGTTTTACAAATACTAGAGGGCCTGCTGGATGCAAAATATCAATTCCAATGATGCATAAAACTGACGCTGGCTTAAGACCTTATTATCTAACACATGAATTTACTATTCATGATGCTCCATTCGATGATGAAATTGTAGTTGCAATCGGTGGAGCTTCTAGCGGAAGAGCTCACGCAAGAACAGGTGATAGATATCAAGATATGAAAGAAATGGGTTTAAAAGAACCAAAATAATATCTATGCCCGTCAATTCTGAAAAATTTAAAACAGATTATTATTTTAAAAAACAAGACAATAGAAATCCTATTGTGTTTATACATGGAGTCGGTTTAACAAAAGAAATGTGGACACCACAAATCGAATTTTTTAAAGACCACAATGTGCTCACTTACGATTTAATTGGACATGGAAAAACACCTTTGCAAAAAACACAATTAAATTTTGAAGATTTTACTAAACAATTGCTTAATTTAATTGATGAGCTAGAAGTCAAAAATATCCATTTAATTGGGTTTTCTTTAGGATCACTTATTGCTAGACACTTTGCGGCTATACATGGAAATCGATTGAACTCCCTAGTACTTCATGGATCAATTTATAAAAGATCTCCTGAACAAAAAAGAATTGTTGAAAATAGATATGAGTTAATAAAAACAGATAGGCCCGCTTCAAAAAATACAGCTTTAAGAAGATGGTTTTCTGAAGAATTTATCAGGAATAATCAAGAAATATACAACGAAATATATTCTATGCTTGAAGAAAATGATCATAACAATTTACTAAAAGCTTATAAACTTTTTGTTAATTATAAAGATGATGATGAAATACTTAGCAAAATTAATGTTAATACACTTGTAACCACTGGACAAAATGATTTAGGATCCACTACAGAAATGGCAAAAAATTTAACTGAAAAAATTAAAAGTGCAAAATACTTAGAAATAAAAAAAGGTAAGCACCTTTGCAATATAGAGTGTGCGGAAGATTTTAATAAAACTATAGAATTATTTACTGATCAAAATTATGACGAAACTTAAAGAATATAAAATGTTTATTGATGGAGAGTGGTTAGAGTCTGAAAGCAAAAAAAAATTCGAAACATTAAATCCAGAAAATAATGAACCTTGGGCAGTTGTTCCAGAAGCATCAGCTAATGATGTTGATAAAGCTGTAAAAGCAGCTCAAAAGGCTTTTGAAGGTAAATGGCCAAAATTATTTCCTAAAGAAAGAGCAAAATATTTAAAAGCAATAGCTGATCAATTAAGAGAAAATGCAGAACTACTAGGAAAAATTGAAACAATAGACACAGGAAAATTATTTAAAGAAACAAAAACTCAGGCAAATTATATAGCAGAGTATTATGATTATTACGCAGGTCTTGCAGATAAAGTTGAAGGAACAGTATTGCCAATCGATAAACCTAATATGCAAGTTATAACTACCAGAGTTCCTATTGGAGTTGTGGCTGCAATAATTCCATGGAATTCACAAATGCTATTAACAGCTGTAAAATTAGCCCCAGCTCTTGCTATGGGAAATACAATTGTAATTAAATCTTCTGAGTTAGCACCTGCTACATTATTTGAATTTGCAAAATTAATTGAGAAAACTGGAATTCCTAAAGGAGTAGTAAATATTGTATCCGGCCTTGGTGATCCTTGCGGAAAAGCTTTAACATCCCACAATCTAGTTGAAAGAGTTGCTTTTACTGGCGGTCCAGAAACTGCTAGACATATAATAAGAAATTCTGCTGAAAATTTATCTCAAGTAAGTTTAGAACTTGGAGGAAAAAGTCCTGTTGCTGTTTTTGAAGATGCTGATCAAGAAAACGCATTAAATGG
>Ga0187833_10005229_pt1 | contig 12318 bp, 3 predicted proteins | sample ETNtaG_37_FD_167968 | JGI IMG/M metagenome (GOLD analysis project Ga0187833, IMG submission 167968) | Marine microbial and viral communities from oxygen minimum zone, Eastern Pacific Ocean - ETNP2014_SV_400_PacBio MetaG (Illumina Assembly) | ecosystem: Environmental > Aquatic > Marine > Hypoxic... | reverse complement strand
GGCCGAGCAGTCGAATGCCGAAGAACCCGATCGCCAACCACGCCACGCCCCGAACCAGCGACATGTGGGCGAGGACGATTGCGAAGGCGAACCCGAAGGTCGTCGACGCCCGTCGTACGCCGACCTCATCTACCCAGCGGCCGATCCGGGGCTGGAGTGTCGACGAGGCCAGGGTTCCCACGAGGTAGGCGGTGGCGATGGCCGAATCGGAGAGTCGGAGCCCGTCGGACAGGTGTTGCCGGAACACCGAGACCCCGATGGACTGACCGGGCCCGGTGAGCACGCCGACGAGGCTGGCCAGCCCGACCATCCACCAGCCGTAGAAGCCGGAGGGCGAACGACGCGCCGGTCGGGCACCGGGACGAGCAGGCATTGCGGGACGCTACCCACCAGTTTGCGGTTGGCACTTGGTGGTCGGCATCGGCCTCGGTCTGTCCGAACTGAAGTCGCTCCCAGCAATCGCCGCATCACTAGTCGCCCCCTGTTCCTCCGTTGGCTGTTTCCCCGTTGGCTGTTTCTCCGTCGAGGCGGGCAGCCAGTTCCGAAGCCGGGCCGCGTCCGTGTTCGTTTTCGCCCAGTACCTTCCACGACGTCGTGCCTTGGGTGCGGGTAACTGGCAGTGCCAGGGTGCCGGGGGCTTCGGGGTCGTCGACGTCGACTACAGCGAACTCGGACCAGGTGGTTTCACCGTCGTCGTCGACGGTTCCGTCGGAACCCTCGAGGATGTACGACGTCGGCGGGCCGCCCTTTGTGGGTGGGTCCCAGGCGAACCGGGCCACGTTGCCTTCGTCGGCCACTGTCAGGTTCAGCGGTGCCCCGGGGGCGCCTTCACGGCGTCGGCGTGCGGCGAGCAGCCACAGGAACCATCCTGCGAGGGCCAGCAGGGCGGCGCCGAGCCCGAGCACGGTTCCTTGGACGAAGCCGAACGCCGAAGTGGACGGTTCCAACGCCGCTCGCAGGCCACCCGGGTCGGAGGCATCGAGCGGGTCAGACGGGAACCTGTCGTCGCCTTCGACACCGTTGACTTCCTCACCGTCTGAGAATCCGTCGTCGTCGGTGTCTGCGTCTAGCGGATCGGTCCCCAGGTCGATCTCTTCGCCGTCGGAGAGGCCGTCACCGTCGGTGTCGGGGTTGGTCGGGTCGGTGCCGATGTCGACTTCGGTGCCGTCTTCGAGGCCGTCGTTGTCCGAATCGGGATCCAACGGGTTGGACCCGTCGTCGAACTCGTCGCCGTCGATGATTCCGTCGTCGTCGGTGTCGGGGTTGCACTCATCGGTGCCGGCCCTGGCCTCTTCGGAGTCGGCAAACCGGTCGTTGTCGCAATCGGGGCCGGGGTCGGTCGGATCCAACGGGTCCAGGCCACGGCCGTGCTCGGTTCCGTCGTCGACTGTGTCGTCATCGGTGTCCGGATCGTCCGGGTCGGTGCCGATGTCGAGCTCGAGCGGGGTCGGCAGGCCATCGCCGTCGGGATCGCCACCCGGGTCGTTGGGATCCAACGGATCGGAACCGAGCTCGAGGACCTCGTCCCCGTCGCCGAACCCGTCACCGTCGGTGTCCGGATCGTTCGGATCGGTGCCGCGTGCTACCTCGTCGCCGTCGCCGAGGCCGTCACCGTCGGTGTCGGGATTACCCGGATCAGTGCCGGCGTCGTCCTCCTGGGACAACGTCAGGCCGTCACCGTCCAGGTCAGGGTCCAGGGCCAACGTCGTAGTCGTCGTAGTCGTCGCAGCGTCGGTTCCGGGATCGTCGCCTGGGTCACGCGGGTCGGTGCCGCGTGCAACCTCATCGCCGTCATTGACTCCACCGTCGTCGGTGTCGGAGTCCAACGGGTCGGTTTCGCGCTCGGTTTCCTCACCGTCGACCAGCCCGTCGTCGTCGGAATCCGGGTCCTTGGGGTCGGTGCCGGTGTCGAAGACCTCGATGCCGTCCGCGATCCCGTCGTTGTCGGTGTCACGGTCCAACGGGTCCGTGCCCGTGTCGTTGACCTCTTCGCCGTCGACCAGGCCGTCACCGTCGGTGTCCGGGTCGTTCGGATCGGTGCCGATAACGAGCTCGTCGACGTCGTCGAGGCCGTCACCGTCGGTGTCGTCGACCGTCGGCGGAATCGTGGTCGTCGGAGGGATCGTCGTGGTCGTGGTCGCCGGGGGAGTGGTCGTCGAAGTCGTCGTCGTGGACGGCGGCGGCGGCTTGGACGTCGACACCGGCGGCGTCGTGGTGGTCGAGGCCGTCGTGGTGGTAGGCGCCGCCGTCGTGGTTGGTGCCGCTGTCGTGGTTGGTGCCGCCGTCGTGGTCGTGGGCGTCGTCGTGGTCGTGGTCGTCGTCGTGGTTGGCGCCGTCGTCGTGGTCGTAGTGGTCGTCGTGGGCGCCACTGTCGTGGTCGTGGTAGTCGCCGACGGCGGTACGTCGTCGTCTCCGTTGGTTGCGACCACATCCTGGTCAGCCAGCAGGTCGTAGGCGTCGTCGCTGGAGCCGGCGTCGACCGAGACCGTCAAGGCCACGTCCTGGTTGCCGTCAACGATGGAGTCGTCGATGCCTGTGGCGGTGACCACCTGGGCGTCGTCCCAGTTAGCCGGCGTGAACGTCAACGTCGACGGTGAAACGGTCACCTCGCCGGTGTCTGCCGACGAGACCGAGATCACGACGTTCGAGATCGGTTGGGTGGTCAACTCCACGGTGAACGTGTCGGTGGTGCCCGTCTCGTCCACGGCAGTGGACCCGTCGCTTTGGGAAACAGAGAAGCCCGGAGAGTCGTCGTCGGTGGTCGTCACGTCCACGACCTGGTTGGCGACGACGTCGTAGGCCGAGTCGTCCGTGGAACCGGCGTTGATCGCCATCGTGACCGTCGAGTCCTGTGGACCGTCGGCTATGGCGTCGTCTACGCCGGTAACTGTCACCGTCTGGGGCGTGTCCCAGTCCGCTGGTGTGAACGCCAGCGACGTAGGCGACACGGTCGCCTCTCCCGTGTCGGAAGCCGACGCCGAAATCACCACCTTGGCGGTGGGTTCGGTGTCCAACACCACGCTGAACGTGGCAGTGGACGCCGCACCCAAGGGTGTTTCGGTGACCGTGATCGACGTACCCGACAGCGTGAACCCGACGGTGTCGTCGTCGACGACCGTCACCCTGAGGGCGGTGGAAAACGTCGTGTAGTTGCTGTCTTCGGACATGATCGCCAAGATGACGGTGTCGTCGCCAAACACCGTGTCGCCGTCGTCGATGTCGTCGTCGATGCCTACAACTGTCACCGTCTGGGGCGTGTCCCAGTTCGCCGGCGTGAACTCGAGCAGGGGGTCGGTGAGCGTGTCGGGATCGGTGAAGTAGCCGTCGTCGTTGCAGCAGGTCAACACGTCGACCCACACGATGTCAATGGGTTCGGAATCGAGGACGATGGTGAACGTCGTCGAACCGCCTTCGGTGACCGACAGCTCGGCTATGGACTCGTCGCCGTCGCGGCTGATCATGCCCGAGGCCGTCACGTTGGCCACGTCGTCGTCGACGGTGGTGGCCGTGACGGTCTGGGCCGCTATGGCGTCGTAGATCGTGTCGTCGGTGGAGCCGGCGTCGACTGCCACCGTGACCGTGGTGTCCTGGTTGCCGTCGTCGACGTCGTCGTTGGCGCCTGTGATGGTCACCGTCTGGGGCGTGAACCAGTTGAACACCCCGAACAGCAGCGTCGACGGCGACACGGTCGCCTCGCCGGTGTCAGCCGACGACACGTCCAATGCGACCGTGCCTGTCGGTTCGGTGTCGAGCACAACGGTGAACGTGTCCGTCGACCCGCCTTCGGTGACCGAAGCCGTCGTGGTCGACAGCGTGTATCCGGAAGTGTCGTCGTCGACGGCGGTGGCCGTCACCACCTGATCAGCGGTGCCGTCGAACTCGTCGGCGGACGAGGCAGCCACGACAGCGACGGTCAACGACACGTCCTGGTTGCCGTCGTCGACGTTGTCGTCGACAGCTGTCACGGTCACCGTCTGGGGCGTCGACCAGTTGGCCGCCGTAAACGTCAGCGTAGATGGGGAGGTGTCATTGACCCGGGCCTGGTCGGTGCCCGAAGGCGTGACGGTTACGACGACGTCGGAGGTGGGCTGGTAGTCGAGCACGGCGGTGAACGCGCCCGTCGAACCACCTTCGGTCGCTGACACAGTGGTTGAGGACAGCGTCACCCCGCCGACGCAGCCGGTCGCTGCCAGGTTCTCGACGGTCGAGACGCTCCGGGACACGGAGTCCCTGTTGGCCAAAGCGAAGTAGACGCTGTAGCCGGACGGGACCAAACCGTTATGGGGAGCCTCCTCGGTGTCGGCACCCGTTGCGACACCGTCCTCCTCCCATTGGAGGATGCCGCTGCTTTCGTGGACGTAGTAGGAGACCGGGTTGTTGGCGTTGGCGCTGCTCGCCCAGCCGCGGACCTGGAAGGCTTCCGACAGCCATGAGGTGTTGCCGTCGTGGTCGTTCGCGTTGCCCGCCCAGAGCTGGTTGTAGTCCGACATGGTCACCGAGTACGGCGCGTAGGCCTCCCAGATGTAGTCGCCGATACCGAGCCCCGAGGCCGCCAGGGCAGAGTCCTCGACCACGTAGAGGCGGTGCCCGAGGCCATCGATGTGGTCGAACTCCCACTTGCCGCTTGGACAAAGGGGTGTGGACAGCACGACTTCGGACAGCCAGCCTTCGAGGTCGGTGCCGTCGACGGGGCCGTGGACGACGTCCCAGCCTGACGGGGCGTTTTCCACCCATGCGGCGTTGCCGGCCGCCAGCTCTCCCGACGAGGTCCACTTGACCACCCACGCATCCGACCTACTGCCGTTGGCTGCCCACCAGGCGTCACCGGTGCCCGGATCCCAGTCGGCTGCTCCCCACAGGGTGCCGGAGATGTAGACGTTGTCGGACGAGTCGAGGTCCACGCCGAACGCATACATGGTGCCCGTGCTCTGGATCTGCTTGGCCCACACGAGGTCACCTGACGCGTCCAGCTTCACACCGAAGGCGTCCGGGTTGTCGCCGACGTACGTGAACTCGGTGGTGCCGACGCCAGGGTCGAAATCGACGGTGTCCCGGAAGTAGCCGGCTACGTACACGTTGCCCGACGAATCCACAGCGACGGCCTCGCCGGAGTCGATGTTGGTGCCGGACGTCGTGGAGAACGCCTTTGCCCATACGCCGTTGCCGTCCGAGCCGACCTTGATCACGTAGGCGTCGAACTGGGACATGGTCGGCAACGTGATCGAGGAACCGACGCCGGGATCGAAGTCCGGCGTCCCGCTGCCCCGGTAGTAGCCCGTAGCGTAAATGTTGTCGGAGGCGTCAGTGGTGAGCGCCATGAGGCGGTCGTGATGGCCGCCACCGACGAGGCCCACCCAGTCAAGGGTCCCGTCAGCGTCGATCCTCGAGATGAACCCTTCGAAGTGGCCGTTTCCGGTGAGGAGGGTCTCCCCGCACGAAGACGTGCAGCCACCGGCAATCGGGTGGTAGTTCACAGCGGCATTCGTGTCCTGGTAGTTGCCGACGGTGACCACGTAGCCCGACGAGTCGATCTCCAGGTCGTTGGCGATATCTATGTTGGATCCGCCCCAGTGGCGGGTCCACACCGTGTTGCCTGAAGAGTCGAGCTTGACCAGGAAGACGTCGGACTTGGTCGAGTCGGTCACAGGGGCCACGTTGGTGGTCGTGGCACCCGGGTCGATATCGACTGTGCCCTCGAAGGTGCCCGTGAAATAGACGTTGCCTGCCGAGTCGACGTCGACGCCGTGGCCTTCGACCGTCTCGGTGCCGCCGATGACCCGCCACCACGTCACAGCACCCGACGAGTCCAGCTTCGCTACATAGGCGTCGTAGTCGCCCAGCGACGTGACGTCGTCGGAGTCGTCGTCTTCGAAGTCCATCGAGCCCTTGAAGCGGCCCGTCACGTACACGTTGCCGGAGGCGTCGAGGGCACAGTCGTCGACCTCGTCCTGGCCGGAAGCATCCATCAGCGACGACCACACCAGGTTTCCTGCCGTGTCGAGCTTCGTGACCAGCGACGACGAACTACCGGTGGGCGTTTCGGTGACCGAGACGTCGTCGTAGTAGTTGGGGTCGACGTCCCCGTTGCCGGTCAGGTAGCCGCAGGTGTGGATGTTTCCCGACGAGTCGACAACGACGTCATTGGCGTACCCATGGTTGCCACCGCCCCATACGGCGATCGCGCCGTCCGATGACGACCAGGCCTGCGCCGGTGGGGGAGAGGTGTCGGTCGCCAGGGCCGAAAGGGCCGCCACCAGGCCCATGACGACACTGATCCGCAACCACCGCATCACTCCAAGCAATCGTCCCATCACCGGTCTCCCCCTGTTTCCCCGTCGCCCCCTGTTCCTCCGTTGGCTGTTTCCCCGTTGGCTGTTTCTCCGTCGAGGCGGGCAGCCAGTTCCGAAGCCGGGCCGCGTCCGTGTTCGTTTTCGCCCAGTACCTTCCACGACGTCGTGCCTTGGGTGCGGGTAACTGGCAGTGCCAGGGTGCCGGGGGCTTCGGGGTCGTCGACGTCGACTACAGCGAACTCGGACCAGGTGGTTTCACCGTCGTCGTCGACGGTTCCGTCGGAACCCTCGAGGATGTACGACGTCGGCGGGCCGCCCTTTGTGGGTGGGTCCCAGGCGAACCGGGCCACGTTGCCTTCGTCGGCCACTGTCAGGTTCAGCGGTGCCCCGGGGGCGCCTTCACGGCGTCGGCGTGCGGCGAGCAGCCACAGGAACCATCCTGCGAGGGCCAGCAGGGCGGCGCCGAGCCCGAGCACGGTTCCTTGGACGAAGCCGAACGCCGAAGTGGACGGTTCCAACGCCGCTCGCAGGCCACCCGGGTCGGAGGCATCGAGCGGGTCAGACGGGAACCTGTCGTCGCCTTCGACACCGTTGACTTCCTCACCGTCTGAGAATCCGTCGTCGTCGGTGTCTGCGTCTAGCGGATCGGTCCCCAGGTCGATCTCTTCGCCGTCGGAGAGGCCGTCACCGTCGGTGTCGGGGTTGGTCGGGTCGGTGCCGATGTCGACTTCGGTGCCGTCTTCGAGGCCGTCGTTGTCCGAATCGGGATCCAACGGGTTGGACCCGTCGTCGAACTCGTCGCCGTCGATGATTCCGTCGTCGTCGGTGTCGGGGTTGCACTCATCGGTGCCGGCCCTGGCCTCTTCGGAGTCGGCAAACCGGTCGTTGTCGCAATCGGGGCCGGGGTCGGTCGGATCCAACGGGTCCAGGCCACGGCCGTGCTCGGTTCCGTCGTCGACTGTGTCGTCATCGGTGTCCGGATCGTCCGGGTCGGTGCCGATGTCGAGCTCGAGCGGGGTCGGCAGGCCATCGCCGTCGGGATCGCCACCCGGGTCGTTGGGATCCAACGGATCGGAACCGAGCTCGAGGACCTCGTCCCCGTCGCCGAACCCGTCACCGTCGGTGTCCGGATCGTTCGGATCGGTGCCGCGTGCTACCTCGTCGCCGTCGCCGAGGCCGTCACCGTCGGTGTCGGGATTACCCGGATCAGTGCCGGCGTCGTCCTCCTGGGACAACGTCAGGCCGTCACCGTCCAGGTCAGGGTCCAGGGCCAACGTCGTAGTCGTCGTAGTCGTCGCAGCGTCGGTTCCGGGATCGTCGCCTGGGTCACGCGGGTCGGTGCCGCGTGCAACCTCATCGCCGTCATTGACTCCACCGTCGTCGGTGTCGGAGTCCAACGGGTCGGTTTCGCGCTCGGTTTCCTCACCGTCGACCAGCCCGTCGTCGTCGGAATCCGGGTCCTTGGGGTCGGTGCCGGTGTCGAAGACCTCGATGCCGTCCGCGATCCCGTCGTTGTCGGTGTCACGGTCCAACGGGTCCGTGCCCGTGTCGTTGACCTCTTCGCCGTCGACCAGGCCGTCACCGTCGGTGTCCGGGTCGTTCGGATCGGTGCCGATAACGAGCTCGTCGACGTCGTCGAGGCCGTCACCGTCGGTGTCGTCGACCGTCGGCGGAATCGTGGTCGTCGGAGGGATCGTCGTGGTCGTGGTCGCCGGGGGAGTGGTCGTCGAAGTCGTCGTCGTGGACGGCGGCGGCGGCTTGGACGTCGACACCGGCGGCGTCGTGGTGGTCGAGGCCGTCGTGGTGGTAGGCGCCGCCGTCGTGGTTGGTGCCGCTGTCGTGGTTGGTGCCGCCGTCGTGGTCGTGGGCGTCGTCGTGGTCGTGGTCGTCGTCGTGGTTGGCGCCGTCGTCGTGGTCGTAGTGGTCGTCGTGGGCGCCACTGTCGTGGTCGTGGTAGTCGCCGACGGCGGTACGTCGTCGTCTCCGTTGGTTGCGACCACATCCTGGTCAGCCAGCAGGTCGTAGGCGTCGTCGCTGGAGCCGGCGTCGACCGAGACCGTCAAGGCCACGTCCTGGTTGCCGTCAACGATGGAGTCGTCGATGCCTGTGGCGGTGACCACCTGGGCGTCGTCCCAGTTAGCCGGCGTGAACGTCAACGTCGACGGTGAAACGGTCACCTCGCCGGTGTCTGCCGACGAGACCGAGATCACGACGTTCGAGATCGGTTGGGTGGTCAACTCCACGGTGAACGTGTCGGTGGTGCCCGTCTCGTCCACGGCAGTGGACCCGTCGCTTTGGGAAACAGAGAAGCCCGGAGAGTCGTCGTCGGTGGTCGTCACGTCCACGACCTGGTTGGCGACGACGTCGTAGGCCGAGTCGTCCGTGGAACCGGCGTTGATCGCCATCGTGACCGTCGAGTCCTGTGGACCGTCGGCTATGGCGTCGTCTACGCCGGTAACTGTCACCGTCTGGGGCGTGTCCCAGTCCGCTGGTGTGAACGCCAGCGACGTAGGCGACACGGTCGCCTCTCCCGTGTCGGAAGCCGACGCCGAAATCACCACCTTGGCGGTGGGTTCGGTGTCCAACACCACGCTGAACGTGGCAGTGGACGCCGCACCCAAGGGTGTTTCGGTGACCGTGATCGACGTACCCGACAGCGTGAACCCGACGGTGTCGTCGTCGACGGTGGTAGCCGTGACGGTCTGGGCCGCTATGGCGTCATAGAGCGTGTCGGCAGTGGAGCCGGCGTCGACAGCGACCGTGACCGTGGTGTCCTGATCACCGTCGGCGACGTCTTCGCCCACACCGGTGACCGTCACCGTCTGGGGCGTCGACCAGTTAGCCGTAGTGAACGTCAGCGTCGACGGCGACACGGTCGCCTCGCCGATGTCAGCCGACGACACGTCCAATGCGACCGTGCCTGTCGGTTCGGTGTTGAGCACAACGGTGAACGTGTCCGTCGACCCACCTTCGGTGACCGACGCCGTGGTGGTCGACAGCGTGTATCCGACAGTGTCGTCGTCAACGGTGGTGGCCGTGACGGCCTGGGCCGCTATGGCGTCGTAGATCGTGTCGGCAGTGGAACCGGCGTCGACCGTGACCGTGGTGTCCTGATCACCGTCGTCGACGTCGTCGTTGGCGCCGGTGATGGTCACCGTCTGGGGCGTGAACCAGTTGAACACCCCGAACGTCAACTGGGCCAGGTCGACCGTGGCCTCTCCGGTGTCAGCTGAAGACACGTCGAACGTGACCGTGCCTGTCGGTTCGGTGTTGAGCACAACGGTGAACGTGTCCGTCGACCCGCCTTCGGTGACCGAAGCCGTCGTGGTCGACAGCGTGTATCCGGAAGTGTCGTCGTCGGTGGTCGTGGCAGTCACGGCCTGGTTGGCGACCCCGTCGTAGGCGTCGGCGGACGAGGCAGCCACGACCGACACAGTCACCGTGGTGTCCTGGTCGCCATCGTCGACGGAGTCGTCCACACCGGTCACGGTCACCGTCTGGGGCGTCGACCAGTTAGCCACAGTGAACGTCAGCGTCGACGGCGACACGGTCGCCTCGCCGGTGTCGCCGGAAGCCACGGACAGCACCACGTCGCTTGTCGGCGGGACGTCCAAAGCCACAGTGAACGTGTCCGTCGAACCACCTTCGGTGACCGACGCAGTGGTCTTTGACAGGGTGAACGCTGCCGGGTCAGCCGCCGACAGGAACTGGACGAAAGCCCAGTCCGTGTCATTGCCGGACTTGGTGGATCCGGCCAACAGGACACTCCCGTTGGCGGCGATCCCCATGGCGCGGGCCTTGTCGGTCCGTCCCGAGCCGAGCGAAGCGTTGTTGAAGTCTTGGGTCGTGATGCCGTCCGAGCTGAACGTGGTGTCGAGCACGCCGGCCGACGTGTAGCGAACCAACGCCATGTCGTAGTCCCCGGAGGCGTCGGTGTGGCCGCCGAGCAGGATCTTGCCGTCGGATGCGACCACCACCTCGGATGCCTCTTCGGTGCCGCCGAAGTCGGTGGTGGTGATGCCGGCGGCGCCAAATGACGTGTCCATGTCGCCGTCAGCAGTCAGGCGGGCTACCGCCCAGTCGCCTCCGGAGTATCCGCCGACGACGATTCTGCCGTCCGGCTGCAGGTCCATGCCCCCCAAAGTGTCCTCAGCCGAGGACCCCAGGTCGAACACGTGGATGCCGTCCGAGCTGAACGTGGTGTCGAGCACGCCGGCCGACGTGTAGCGGGCGACGAAGAAGTCGTCGGTCCCCGACGCAGCTGTCGTGCCCGCCACGAGGATCTTGCCGTCCGGTTGGACGTCTATGGCGGTTATGAGCTCTTTGCCGCCGATGTCGTGGATCACCTTGCCGCCGGAGCCGAACGCCGCATCCAGCGAACCGTCCGACGGGTCGACCCTTGCCAGTGCCAGGTCCCAGGTCGACGCCTTCACCCAGCCGCCGACGAGGATCATGCCGTCGTCTTGAAGCGCTCCCGCGTAGCACCTGTCGTTTAGGGAAGCGTCGAATGAGACGTACAGCCTCCCGTTGCCGTCGAAGGAGCCGTCTTTGGTCCCGTCGGCGGCACGCAACAGCACCACGCATTCGTAGTTACCGCCGGATAGCGAACCGTTCGAGCCGGCATGGCCGACGAAGGCGTAGCGGCCGTCGTCGAGCAGCAGCACCTCTTCAGCCGAATCGGTCTTGCCACTCCAGAATTCACGGTCGTTCGGGTTCGTGAACGTACCGTCGGAGCCGACGCCGTCGGCATCGAGCGAGATGGTCACCATCCGCATGGCGTTGTCGAGCGCGCCGTTGTTGTCGTCCCAGCCACCCACCACGACGGAACCGTCGTCCCGGAAGGCCAGGCTGCGGGCCTCGTCGTTCAGCGCCGTCCGGTTCATCTTCCTGAAGCCGTCGGGGGTGCCGTCGGTGTCGAAGTCGTCACCAAAGCTGGTGTCCAGGTCCCCGTCGGCCGCAGCCACCGGAGACGCCGACGCCAACGTCAGTACCGACGCCAGCACACACACGGTCGAAAACGCCCTGATCCACTTCAGCCACATCGGCCGTCCCCCTGTTTGTCCACTTGCGTACTTCCATTGCCCCATTCGCTGATGCCCCATTCGTTTACGCAGCACTACCCGACCTCTTTCCCGCCGCCCAGGGCGAAACCGGCTTTGATCGAACGCGCCACCTCCGTGGCGAACTCCTCGTCGGTGTAGAACCCGGACGCCCAGCCGTAGAGAGCACCCCGGAAGTAGGTGGCGACGGCACGTGCCGCCAGTTCGACATCGTCGACCTCGAGTAGGCCCTGCGCCTGGCGGGCCCGGAGGTTCTCGAGAACGATGACCTCCGGGTTTACCTGTGCCATCTCTCCGCGGAAGCGCTGCGTGCCCGCCAGCAGCACCGTCTGGCGGTTCACTTCGCTGTCCGAACAGAACTCCTCGACGGCGACCTTGACGTAGGCGTCGAGGTAGCGGCGGTCCGTCGGGTCGAGTTCGGCGACGCGGGCGTAGATCAGTTGCATCGTCTCGTCAGAGAGCGCGTACATCATGTCGCTCGACCCGTCGAAGTAGCGGTAGACGGTCGTTCGGGTGAGCCCCGTCGCTCCTGCCACCACTGCCACCGTCAGGCCGAAGGCCCCGTCTTTACGGACGATGTCGCGGGCAGCGGCGAGGAGCCGTGCACGGGTCTGGTCGTGCTCTGCTACGGCCCGTTCCCTGCGGGCCACCGTCCTCGCTGAGGCGTCAGGGTCCGGAGATGCGTCCTTCTTCTCAGCCACTCCAGACCCCCGTTGTCCCCATACGCACACTGTGCGTTGTCACCAGCCGGACTACTATAGACATGGCGGGCGTCACGTGTGTCAATAGACATTCCTTGTCCATGTTCCTGAGGGTCCGCACGCGACACACGGGTCGCATGCCCATCAGGGAAAACCACATGCTTGTGTGGTCGCGAACGCACTACGTGTCCTTCAGCAGGGGATTGCCACCCACCGAGGCCACCAACTGCAGTGGTATCGGGCTTCACGGGGAGTCGATCTTGGCTC
>Ga0187833_10005228_pt1 | contig 12320 bp, 9 predicted proteins | sample ETNtaG_37_FD_167968 | JGI IMG/M metagenome (GOLD analysis project Ga0187833, IMG submission 167968) | Marine microbial and viral communities from oxygen minimum zone, Eastern Pacific Ocean - ETNP2014_SV_400_PacBio MetaG (Illumina Assembly) | ecosystem: Environmental > Aquatic > Marine > Hypoxic... | reverse complement strand
TGTGTCTTTGGTATAATACACATTATCTCTTTCTACCAACATTTGCTCAAAGTTGATGGATTCTTTAGAACACCCAACAAACAGTAATAATACTATTAGTAATATCTTTTTCATTTTATTCTATCTCCTTCGGCGTGGTTTACCATTGCTTAATTATTTATAATATTATCCTGCAGTATGAGACTTATTCACAAGCGTTTTAACTATCCTACCCACCATATCATAGTTAGTGATATTGACTAATCCATCTTTTGGTAAATCGTAGTGGGTATGAAATCCTATCACGCGGTTGCTGTTAACGGTTTCTTATCATTTGATAAATATTTTTTCCCTTTATAGGCTCTTTTGACCATATTGTCATCAATATCCCAACCAGTTGGAACCCATCCTTTTTTTAACATGTATTCGTAACTGCTTAAAACACTAATCCATGAAGAAAGCGATGTCCGTTTATTTGGGCTCTTATGGCCACGCATAAAAGTATCAATAAATGCACCTTTTACAATAAAAGGCAACCCCTTCCACTTTTTGTACCAGTTTCCGGGGGGGATAGTCGCTTTAGGCCTGTCAATTTTTATATTTGTCAAATTTGCGTTTTCATCTAATTCAAATCGTGAACCATAAGGAAATTTGCCATCAATTATATTTTTTGCGGGTGCATCCCCACCTACATGGTCAAAAGGATTGCGACCATCCATGAATAGTTGAAAAAGAAGAACAGCAGTAGAAAAATTATCCTGCTCTATTGACCTTATATTTATACTTGAATTTTGGCTTATAATTAATTCAGGTGGGCTGCATTCAGGGGTTATGACATCACAATAATAAATATTTCCATTAATATTAAACTGGTATGAATCACAGTCAATTAAAGCAACATCACCCTTTTGATTAACAAGTATATTTCTCGGGTTTAAATCACCAATAACGATTCCATTATGGTGCAAAAAAGACAGGTAATTACATAATTCGATTGCCGTTTTAATGGCTTTTCTACGGTCCCATTTTTGAAAATTGTTATTTCTGATCTGTGGACTCATAACATTGTTTAAAATCTTACCCTGTTTTTCTTTCATACCGTATCCAATAAAGCATCCAATACTGTCATATACCATCACCAAAGGCCATGCAATCCATTCTCTTTCAATATTTTTCGAGACTTTCACCATTTGTTCTATCTTCGGTTTTAATTTTTCCGCTTTTTTTCTATCATGATAAATTTTAACCAATAATTGGTTAGACGAATTATTTTTTAACCTATAAATACGGCCCTCACCACCCCTTGCCACTTCATTGCCTAATGTCCTTGGGTTACCAGCCTGGTCATATACAAAATGATCAGTTTTAAGCATTGACATTTCTCCCGTTATTATTTGCAATTTTATTTTTAACCAAAATCACCAAAGTTTTATCATCAGAACTACGGCTTCCAAATTCCTTGCTTTTCAATAACTGTTTAAGCTTTTCCGTATCACACTGTTTATCTCTGAACCCATTAAATATCATTTTAACTGCCGCTGCGCTTTCATTCTTCTTACTATTTACAAGCGCTGGAGTCATTCCATCTGTCATCAGTGCGATACCTGTTAATAAAGAATTATTTTTTGTAATTATTCGAATATTTCGGTACCAGTGATTTTCCGTAATGAAAAATGTTTCATTCGCATAAGATCCATTTTTTGGTGAAGAAATGACCTTGAGTTCTTCATCGAATTCTGCGACTACCGCACCATCACCAATATGAATGATGCCGTAATGATCTGGGAACAGGACAAAGGCACATAAGGTTGTGGCAAAATCTTTTTTATCATTCCCGGTCTTATATAATTCATAAACGGCTTTTTCTCTTGCTACCACCAATGCATTAAATAAGCTTTTTTCAAGTGATTCTATTGGTTCGTTAAACGGAATATTTTTTAATTCTTCGGATATATATTTTGAAAATAGGTTTGCCCCTTTTTGAGCATATTTCGCGCTACCTGCACCATCACACACAACACTTATTATCTTGTCATTATGGTTGACAATTTCAAAATGATCCTGGCATGGAATACCCTTTTTCGAATGCGACTCTCCGGCTACACTCGCACCGGAGAGAATCCAATTAGCTTTGTTAATAAGGTCATCTTTGACATTCCCTATCGAGAATATTTTCTGAATCTGGTCAAATATTTTTAATCCTTTCATACTTCAACCACCTCCCATCCAACTGTTGACGGCAATAATAGCTGCTGGTCAGGGCTTGACATTGATACCTGTTTCAAACTGGCACTCAACCATTGGAAGAATTCACGAAAATCCACCTCACTCATCCTTTTAGGTGGCCGACTTTCTGGACAGATATATTTGAGTGTGTCCATGTCAACGCCATCTCCGACTCCAACACCAAAAAAAAGACATTTTCTTTGACTATCCAGCTGTTTCACAGCATTTGCAGCTCCTTCCCAATTATCATTAGGCTGACCGTCAGTCATTAATACAATCCAGGGCTGATAATATGATACCCCGTGATTTTTATATTCTTTTTTTCTTTTCTTAACATCCGAAATTGCGATTTCAAGGGCAGACCCCATGGGCGTCATACCGCTTGCAGTGAGGACCGGTGGTTCATACGCCATAATATTTTCTATCTCATGAACCATTTTTGCACACCCACCAAAAGTAACAATGCCTAATTCGACACTATTAGATGCGACTTCGTCCTTTCTGACATCGTTCCAAAACATTTTTAAACCCTCGTTCAATTCATTAATGGGTTGCCCTTCCATTGAACTACTCGTATCCAGAACCAACACGCATGTGCACCGGGGTGCTGGGTTATTTGCTAAATCCTCGTTTGTGATATTGAATGATTTCATTTCATTCTCCTTTTCTTTTTGTTTTTATTGATTAAGTACGCTGCCAAAATTATTTAAAGTTTCGCCGCATTATTTGAATAGCAACGTTGCCATTTATTCCCTTCCCAGCTAGTTAACAGCATAATCGACTTGTATTGAATTTTTGACTGACTGGGCTCCCGCAACCCCCGCAAAAATATGTGCGGTGAAATTTTTCACCTTTCTTTGTGGATACATTTATTTCCTCAACCATAACCGTGCCATAATCATCAAATTGAACTAGTTCTATCTTTATCGGTCCATCTGATATCTCGGAACTAACCTCGCAATAAACCCTTCCATAGGGACCACACTGATAACAAACAAATGATATGTTTTCTAATCTTCTTTTTTTAGTAGCCATTTACACCTAACCTTTCTTTTTCTTATTATTTTGGATACGAAAAATAAAGGCTTTAGAAATTGGCTATGATATTGGCAACGTTGTCAAGTCCGTTACCGTTATAAAATAAATGGCCTTTGCAGGCTGAAGACTTTATATCAGAATATTATAAACAGAATTCTATTATTTTTTTACCGAATACCGATTTTATTTTGTATTCATTTAATCGTTCTTTGAACAATGGCCCGGGGGTAGAGACACTAATTAGATAAGGTATAGCAAAAATTCCACCTGCTAATTTTTGGTACCAAACCAGTTGGTATTGCGCAGCAGGCTTCAGTTTTTTGTCAGTCTTGCAAGAAATAATATGTAATCTATTATTCTTTATTGCTATTACATCAATTTCATTCAATGGATTTATTTTATCAACTTTGCTTTCTATCTCCACATTTATCATGACGTCATCTGCATAATTTAAAGTTTGTAAATAAATATATTCTTCAAGCCATCCTCCAGTTATATATGTATCTCGTTTTAATTCAATTTTAGCCGGATTACTTTTTAGCCCATATTCGATTAAAATGGTACTTATACTCTTTTTTTCAGTTTTATTGAAAGTTATTTTCATAAAATATTCATTATAATCTTTATCAAAACAATCACCGCCTTTTATACCAGAATAACTTTTGGATCTTACTTCATTAATAAATTTAATTACCCAATCATTTCGAACAATGAAATTTGTTAAAGGAAACTTGTTCTTTATTTCATCAATATCTTTACGATACGAATTAATTAATTGGCCATGGGCCTTAAGATATTGTTCTACATTCAACTTGAATTCTACAGTTTGATTCTCTCTAGAAGAAAATGGATAAAGAATTTCTTCTTTATTGGCACTTGGTTTGACATAGAATATTTCTGCTTTCATCTGTGATCCATACATTGTTGCCAAAATAGACATTATTTTTGTCCCTCCAGTAACGTTAACAGACCAATCTGATTCGACGTCTAAATTAGAAAAATAATCTTTCATTTTTTCCTTATCGTACGGATCTACATCGATGACATTATAATTAAATTTGTGATTTTGCTCAGCAACAGAAACAATGTTTTCTACTACTTGTTCATAACCCTCTGTAACTAAAAAAGAGACAAAATCGGGTTTCTGTTGCCAGATACCATAGATCACTGGTAATGGTTGTTTCGATATAAGTGCTACTTGTTTTTTCATTTTTTATTCAAGAAACTGAGGGCGGTATGAAATCACCAGTTTTTCAGTACCCGGTAGAGGTTTTCGGAAATCTTTTAAATACACATCAAAGTCAACATAAATTAATTGAGAACCAAAATCTCGGGCAAAAATTGAAGCAGTAGACACCATCGATTTTTTTCCACCAGTAATATCTATAGTTATATTCCTTGTCGGGTGATCAACAACGATTTCGTTCAGAGTATTGTATATTCTAGAAAAGTCATTTTCTTCAACATTCTTAATAATTGGCTCCAAGTCTAAATACTCATTTATTTTTTCAAAATTATCAATATTTTTTGTAGTTATTATATAATGATTCTTGGGGTTCAATGCTTTTGCTGTAAGTATAATCGGCTCAGGTGAAAACCCTAATAATGATATCAAGGTTTCCTGGTCCCTGGATAATGAAAAATTATCTTTAAACCTTTCAACGACTGTATCAAATAATTCATCGTAATAAAACTGATTGGCTAGATCAAAGCTCCCCTCAGAATGCAATTGCTTCCATTGTTCTATTAACGATGCCCAATTATCATTTTTCATGTTTATCATCCCTCTTTAACAACAGTTAATTTTTTAAAATCCCAAAAATATTCATCTTTAAAATCACGTCTGAAACCTTGGTGTTCTAAGAGGTTGTAATGATTATTTTTTGTTTTTCTTAGTTTATAATATTTTTTACCTGTTCTTATAAAATCATCATTTGAATTATTAGCTTTTTCTTTTAGATATGCCCTATATATTGGTGATACTTTGATATCCTTTAAAAACTTTTTAGATACTACTTCTTTTTTACAGAAAAATGATATTTCTTTCCCTGATTCTAAGGGTGATTTTATTTTCTTAATATCACAGTTATGTATATAAAACTCTTTTAGATCTTTATAAGATGGTCTTTGAATAAAAATATAGGGTGCAGTATCAATCTGCCAATTGATAAAGGATCTAAAAGAATTCAATTGTTTTTTATCTTTTGAAATGTTTAATCCCATTTCAAAACCATTAGTAAGTCCGTGATTTCCATCAATGTTAGCAGTAAAGAAAAAACCTAGGCCTGAACTGTCTATAATACCTTTTGAATGGTTAAATACATCTCCAAATATTGTACACCCTAATTGAGCCAATGAATTACAACTTTCTAAATGGTCGGCACGGAAGTTCATTGCACGGCAGAATATTCTAAGATTTCCATTCTTTTCCTCGATATATTCTCTAATAGCATCAACTAGGTCACTTATATTTTCCAGGTTTACAATACTCCAGGTTGAGATATCAAGTTGGACATCGGCATTTTTGATAATATCTACTATTTCTTTATATAAAGATGTTTGTGTTTTCCCAAAGGTCCAGAGCAAACCTGACTCATCAGGTACCGGAAACATTTTGTCCTGCACTATAGTTTTACGTTCTTGGTAATATGTTGAGCTTTTTGTCGGTATTATACGACCATACTCTGTTCCGTATTCGTAAATAATATCAAATATATGTTCTATTTGATCCACCGTTTGTCTTTTTGTTATTACAAAACCACTTTCAGCATTTTTATTTAAACAAGTTTCAACTATGTTAGCACTCATTAACAATCCCTGATGCCCATCCCTAATAATGAATTTTGCGTGAGCTCCTTCATGGGCACGTATATGTGCTCCTGATCTCAAAAGTCTATCAATACATTCAAAATGTTGTTCCTTATAATCAATAATATTTTCATCGTCGATCAAAAGATTAGACTCAAACTGATTACTTCTTACTGAAGTAAGGATGAAGACGGCCACTTTGTTTGTTCGCAGTACGTCCTCCAGGACACCAACTATTTCCTGATCGGAAACAATGAATGAACATATTTTAATGTAGTGTTTAGCTGATTGTATGGTTTCTATTAACTTCTCTTTTAGGTTCCTATTATTCTTTAGTGTAACCACAAAGTCACCGTTGCTGTTAAACTCTCTGTCGGCTTTATTGGGGTTTTTTACAAAATATCCCTTTGTGAACGTGGTTGCATCATCTATAGTGTGTAGTACTTTCAACTTTGCTTCTCCGATCGGAATCTTGGTTTTATGTATTTACCTGCACTGAAACTAGATAAGAACAGATAGCTGTCTAGACCTTCAAGATCAAAGTACTTTCCTATAGAAATCAATAACTCTCTTAGATAGTTCAATCCAAAATCATTAATCAGTTCATTCCAGTTAGGTTTATCGTTTTCAATGATACTTAAGAGTTTCAAAAGATCTTTTACAAATTGATCATTAGGAATGAACTCAATAAAGACAAGCCAGATACCCGTAAACTCATGCTGAAATATATAGTGTCGCTCTCTTGAAAGATATCCAATTAGTAGCTGTTTATTTTCAATGTTATTCTTGAAATACTTCTTATCTATTTTCCACTTAATAGACACATCACTTATTTGAATATCTTCAGCCTCTATGATTTCAATATTAATATGATTAGAAATAATTGCTTTTAAATTGTGCTTTCCTATGTTAAAAATAACATTATTTTCACTTGATTTCTGAAAATCCCAGCTGCTGCCAAATTTTATTATTTCCTTATCCTGCTCGATATCGTCTTTTGATTTTATTATTTTTTTAATTGGCTGTATAAATAAGTTATCTATTCTATCTTGTAATAAATCTTTTTGTTCTGCTAAAAAATCATCTGTGGGACAAGAATCACAACAATCAATTAATCTCTTAGTAATCTCACCGTTGTCATTGGATGCATAAACTACACCTAACGGATGTATCACTCGTACGGGATCAAAATCTATTAGTTCTATCAAACCTCCCGGTATGGAATAGGCACTTCTTTTGTCTACGGGTACACTCATTATGTTCTCTATTATGGTATCACCGGGAGGTGTATGTAAAATATCAGGTTCAAAGTCAAAGTCTCCGTGTTTAATAAATGTGTGAATTGCCCCGTATTTCTTGTGCTTTTGGTAAAACTCAGAGGCCAATGGTTTTAAGGTATAACCATCAACATAGAAGTTATCGGTTACGGTAATTTCAATACGTTGATCCGGTTTCCTGACCAGCTCCGCTCCATCCTCTGTCAATTCGATTTTATCATTAGAGACCATCAAATAACCTGATCCTTCCAAAATATCAATTCTCCACCTTACCACACCCTCCATAACACCTAAAATAAGGTTTATACTTTTCTCATCTGTCACGCCAAAGTAATCAATTATTTTTAATATTTGGTAGTCCAAGGAGTAGGTATCATCATCAACATATTTCCTTATAGTTGCCTGTATAAAATAAACAGGATACTTGATTACGCCGATTGCCCTAAGGCGTAGCCCCTGATTGTCTAATAACTCTTTGCAGTATTCCTGAATGTTTAGATTAAACCACTTCACTCCGGTACCCACCTTAAATCTATTTTTCTTTTTTTGTTATTAATGTCCTTTATCTCAACTAAGATTCTTTTTTTATTAGCAAATTTATTTCCAGTAAGCCTAACTTGGGGATCATATATAAGTCCCACGAATCCGCTGTGCAATCTTACCAGAATTCCCGGCGCTATTCTTTTAATGATTATCCCTGTGACTTGCTCACTTCTGCTGAAAATATCCCCGGGATTTAAATGTTTTAAGCTTAGGGAAATACCCCCCTTTTTTTTATTTTCAATAACTTTACACATAACTTGGTCATTGGCTAATACAACTTGTGATGGATGCTTTGGTTCTAGTCTAGATAATTCTGAAATATGAATAAAACCAGTTATACCATTCGCGATTTCTATTACAGCTCCAAAGTTCTTTAATTCTTTAACTTTACCTTTGTGGATTGATCCAATATCATATTTCTTCATCTGTTGTTGATTTTGTCGTAATTGATCAGACTTTTTTATTCCACTTATAAATGTGCCATGCTCTTTCCCTTTTGCGTGTAAAACAAGCCTTTCAAAAAGCTTAGTATAATAACTATCACTATGATTCCTTGGACAAGTTAATGTCTCTGAATTACCAACAAGAATTAGCTTTGTTTCAGGTCGTGAAAATGCGACGTTCAATCGTCTTGCATCATCCAAAAATCCGACATTATTGTTCTTAGATGACCTTGTAAAACTAAATATCATTATTCTAACTTCCCGACCCTGATAAGAATCGAGTGTTGCCACCTCAATATCGTCCAGATTTTTCTTTGATAGTTCACTAATAATAAGTTCTAGCTGTGCCAAATATGGTACTACAATTGCAATATCCTTGCTCTCAACTCTATTATCTTCCTTGAGAACAGGTAAAACTTCCTTAACTATGATTTGTGACTCAAGTTTATTACAATATGAAGTACCTGCTTCGCTTTCAAAAGGATACATATCTTTTGAAGTATCAAAAAAAATAACTTCTTTATCATATGGCGGATTTAAACGTAATGCTTTCTCTTTGGTATTAGGTCCGTCTTTAATCCTTCCATCATAAAATGTTTCAGATACAAAACGGCTTATATTTGGATGCATTCTATGCTGAATATTCAGCAAAACTTTATGACTCTCGGGAAGGATTTCCTGGAGATATTCAAACAGGCTGGTGCTAATTGCTTTCGTAACTTTTTCTTCTGAAAACGAATTTTCTTTGGATCCGATAAAATATTTGATCCGTTCTCGATCCATGTAAGGAGGTAACTGTTTATGGTCACCAACAAGTATGATCTTATCAGCAATTGATATTGCTGCTAGTGTCTCTGATAGGTTGGCTTTCCCAGCTTCGTCTACGATAACTGTATCAAAACGCTTATCTGCATTAAAGGTCATAAATTCCTCATCCATAACCATACCTATACATGTTCCAAATACAACGTCCCTGCTCTTATAAAACATCGGCAGCCAGAGCTTTTTAAGAACCGCAACCTGCGCCTCCCAGTCTTTTATAAGATCAATGATCTCATTAACAACTTCTATTTCCTTCCCGAAGATTCCTACTAAATAATCATTGATTTCCTTGTGAAATAGTTTTTCCAGCCGTTCGGAAAATTTTTGTTCTTCAATTTGTTTTATGCAGTGCGGCTTTAAAACATCTTTTATGTACTGTTCATTTAGAATTTCATCGTATGATAAATCCTCCAGCAAGGGTTTAATGCTCTGCTTGATCTGGACAAGTTTAATTATTTTTGTTTTAAATTCTTCGAGTTGCCTGTGACTGAGAAAATTGTATGCTTTTTCATCAATGCCTGATTGAGTTTCTCTGCCAACTCTTAACAGTTCTTTAGGTAACTCTTTAACCTTGTCCAGCACATTATCAACAGAGACATGTGTCTGTCCCGTAACAAGAACTCTTTCTCCCCGCTCAACCAGTTGCTGAACAATTTCAGTAATAACGGTAGTTTTGCCCGTACCGGGTGGGCCCTGTATCAATAAAATATTCTTATTACCAACAGATTTTCTAACTGCTATAGGTTGGTTATTCTGACCATTAAGGCCTTTTTCAAGAAATTTATTTTTAAATTTTATCTCAGGCAATTCAGAGGGAGGTAATGAATCGGGTTTGTGAAGCGCATCATAAAGTTTATGTTCTTTTTGTGTTTCTCTATTTAAGAATGTATTAATAATGCCGATCTGATCTTGGTACTGTCTCAGGCTCAAAACTTTTCTTGCTGTAAATCCATTTCTCAAATCATCAATCAAAATATCTTCTTTAATAACAATTATCATTTTTTTGCCATTAATTTGATCTACTTGGGCAGTTGCAGCAGGTTTCCGATCATTGGCGGATAGGTGAATTGAAATGTACTGGTATTCTTTGAAAGGGAAATCACTGTTTGAACTGCACTCTATTGTTTTACCGATTTCTTGAGCAATAGGTAGAGACTTACAACTTTCTACTATTATCTCATCTTCATTAACAAATAATTTTTCATACTCCATCTCAGCTTCTAGATACTCTTTGAAGATATTGAAATTGTTCCCTTTTACAAGTAATTCGTCCTGCCCTTTCTGTTTTGCCCCTTTTAATATATTAAAAGATTCAATCTTCTCTTCGAGTAACTCAACTATATCATTACTTGAAGTGTCTTCAACTACAGAATCGTAAATATGGTGAACTTCAATAGGACAGTCTAAAGAAAACGGTGAGAATTTGGAGGTGTTTTTTTTCTCGTATGAGTGTCCTTTGATTTTTATTGAACTAATATAAAATTTTCTTTCTCCGGTAATATCACCACGTATTGAAATGTCCTCGTTAACAAGTTGAAATATCTGCTTGTCATCTTTTGTGTGATATTGGTTATACCAATATTTTTGGTTTGAAAGATTTAATAATGCTTCTCTAATATTCTTATCGGAACCCTCCCATTTGTCACCCCCAAGAGCAGGAGCTACATTATTAATAAATTGTGACCCCCAAATCGATCGCTGATCTAAAGGTTCAAAACAAATTTGTAGTACTTTATCTCCTTTAAATACCTTATTGAAAAGATCAGGGTTTCGTACAAATGATTTCTCAATATACTCACGTTCAGCTTCATCAATAAAATCCCATAGAGTTGATTTTTTTAAATTATCAAGGCTGAGAAGTGATGTATCACTTGGTCTAAACGATGTTTTTGCGGTTTGATAAGTTTTTTCTTTCTTTCTATCATCATAAATAGCAATGGAATTTTCGGGAGAACTAACAGTAATTAGACCATTATTCTGATCCTTCGAGGCAACAATCACATCTACCTTCTCACCAAGAACTGGAACCTCTGCCCGAATAAGTAGCAGTCTTCCGTAGAGTTTTTCGGAGATCTTCATGATTGAATAATTCTCCAGAACTTTGTAAACCTCACACTGTATGCTATCCCCAATCTTTAATGACTGCCACTCTTCTTTGTTAATTGGATTATCCGTCATTTGTTTAATACCAACGGATAACTGTCTATAACCGTAGTTAACTTCTACAACCTGTACTTCAATTTCTTCTTCCAATTCAATCTTTTCGAAACGCAACTCAGCCAATGGGTAAATCCAATCCAAGTCAGTGACATGAAGTGAGGCAAGAAGGTTATCATTTAATTCAATATATATTAAACCAGGTTCTACTTTTGACACTACCTTGCCTACAACGTTTTCACCAACTGAGTAAATTTCATTAATATTTTTCCAGGGATCAGGTTGAAGTTGTTTTACACTTAAACTGATCTTCCGATTTTTATTATCAATAGAGATAACTTTCACATCAATTATATCACCAATGGAGTAAATTTCAGATATATAAGGTTTTTTATTTGTCCATGAAATCTCAGAAATATGTAGAAGTCCATCTGAACCGCCAAGAAATACAAAAACACCATAATCAGTTATATTTTTCACACGACCTTTTAGGATTGAACCAATTTCTAATTCATTAAATAATGTTTGCTGCTGATCTTTGTGAAATTCTTTTAGAATCATGTGGTAAGTTTCTTCATCTACTGGCGCAAAATGGCTACCCACTTGGATTCCTTTACTTTTTAAAAAGGACAAAATTTCTGTGTGCGGAACTTTCAATTCTGTAGCAATTTGAAATATGCGGAGTTTGGCCATTAACCTATCATCTAATTGTTAGAGGTTTGATTATTATAAAAATACTGGAGAATAATTTATAAAAGGTTCTATTTTCTAATTGGAACAACAACGTTGTTAATCGGTGAAATTGATAGCATTTTTGTCTAATTGAATACCATATCTTTTTTTTCTTTTATCATTTGAATCAAATATTTCTTGTACTTGAATCTGCTGATAAATACTCGGATTTTTAAACTTTGAGGAAATATCGCTTTTCAGCTTAGACCTATTCTCTCTTATTGTCTTATCCAAGTCAAAAGAATCTGCATCAGAAAAATTGTCCAAAAAATTGTCCCAATATGCTGAATTTTCA
>Ga0187833_10005227_pt1 | contig 12324 bp, 11 predicted proteins | sample ETNtaG_37_FD_167968 | JGI IMG/M metagenome (GOLD analysis project Ga0187833, IMG submission 167968) | Marine microbial and viral communities from oxygen minimum zone, Eastern Pacific Ocean - ETNP2014_SV_400_PacBio MetaG (Illumina Assembly) | ecosystem: Environmental > Aquatic > Marine > Hypoxic... | reverse complement strand
TATTTTTTCCCATCTCATATCTGGAATTTCAATGTAGCGCGCTCTCAGCACAGCACCAATCTCTTCTTTGCCAATACAACGCCGACCTTCGGGTGCTTTGGGGCCACGTGCCATCAACCATTCACAGTCTGTGGCAAAATTGGAAAGAATCCCGTCAACATCTTGTTGGTTAAATCCCTGACAAAGCTCTTCAAGATATTCGATAGTTATAGGGCGAGACATGTTTTTCTCCTAATTGTCATTAGTGTGTGGTTTAGATGTGTTCAATATTGGCTTGTTGGTCATGCGATTGACAACCCCTCAACTCTGATCTAGGGTTAAGTAACCAACCAATAACGAGGAATCTCGATGAGAATTTAAAAAATATCAACTTTTGCACTAACTGCACTATTCGCAATGAGTAACTTTGCATTAGCTGGAACAGCAGTCCCATCTAATGGGATTGCCTATACATATGTAACCTCTTCAACAGCGACCCCATTAGCGGATGGCTCCACGTTAATAAGGCAGACGACTCACGGGCTTTGGTCTGAGACTTCAACCGAAGCAGGGTTTCCTGCTGACAAAGTAGCTGATTGCAATCCGACTATGTTGTTGTCAGCAGAAGGGGCGATGATAGCTTATAGATCAATTTGTACAGCCACTGACATTGACGGAGATCTTTTTGTAGGAACAATTGGTGCAACGAAATCTGATTTTAGTGACTGCGCTTGGACCATACATGGTGGAACCGGTAAATATGCTGGTTTGACAGGCAGTGGACAATGTAAGTCGCTTGGACCTGTCACTAAAGATGGTAACAACTCGAGAAGCGCATGGACGGGTGAGTATGTACTACCGTAATTCTATTAAGTTAATCCTACTTAAAAAACCCCGCTTCGGCGGGTTTTTTTTTGAAAGGTGCAAGACAGGTTCTAGATTACCTGGTAGTCGGCAATTTAAGGTAGGTTGTCCTTTGGGTCTCTTGTCATACTGATTGTTGAACCGTTCTGTTTAATTAGAGATATCTACCGTTTGTGCGATTAAGATTGCGATCTGATCATAGGCCACTGCGCCCAAAATGCCGTCCGCGTCATTAGAATGTCATTGACATGCAAGAAGTTGACCTATACCCCCCTCTAAAACACTTCCTCACCCAGCAAGGTTACGAGGTGAAAGGTGAAGTGCAACATTGCGATGTGATCGCAGTTCGGGGAGACGAGCCTGTTGTGGTTGTTGAACTGAAATTGTCAATCAATATGACCGTTGTGTTACAGGCCGTCGACCGACTTCAAATTTCAGATACTGTCTATATCGGCGTGCCGAAGGGCATCGGGGTGCTGAAGAAACAGCGTAAACAGACCGTCAAGCTCTTGCGTATGCTTGGTCTGGGTCTGATGGTTATAGACCCTGCCGCAGCGTTAGGTGGTGTTGATGTTTTATGTGATCCCGGTGAATACAAACCGCGTCAGGCAAAACAAAGAAGACATCGACTACTGGGTGAATTCATGCATCGAGTTGGTGATCCCAACGCTGGTGGTAGTACTATGCGACGCGGCATCATGACAGCCTATCGCCAAAAAGCCCTCGCTATTGCCGACTACTTACAAGAACACGGTGAGACTAAAGCTGCTGTTATTGCCCAATCTTTGGCCGAGCCAAAAACCAGAGCAATTCTATATAACAATGTCTACGGCTGGTTCGATCGCCTAGGCAAGGGCGTCTACGCGCTGTCTCCGCAAGGAAAAGCCGAGTTCCCCAAATGGTTAACTCATGATCAAACGGCGGATTGAGCTGACTATCAACAGGCTATCATTCGGCACGAGCCTCCTGGTTTAATCCTGAGATCAATTCCGCTTTGTTCGCGAATGAATCAGACACCAAGCCAGTCACATAACCCCTTGAAGTCATCAACTGTGATCTCAGGCTGCAACGGGGACTCATCATAAGGCAGGTCATAACGGTCGATATAAGCCCCGCGGTAGCCGCTCGCACGAGCTCCCAGAATGTCAAAGGAATGCGCCGCAACCATCATGATCTGCCCCGGTTCAAGGTCCAGCCTGCGGGCGGCATGGCGGTAGACCGCCGGATGCGGCTTAAATTGACCCACCGACTCCACGGAAATGATCTCGTCGAACGAGATCTTGATTCGGTTGCGGGCGAGATGGACCAGGTAGTCGTGTTCACCGTTAGAGAGCATAACCAGGCGGCAGTTCCCCGCTAGTCTTTCGAGCCCTGCCACGGCATCATCAAACGGGTCGAGTTGCTGATAAGCCTGCATGAAATCATCGACCTGACTCTCAGAAAATACAACCTTGAACGTGCGTAACGTGTATAGCAGTGACCGCCGCATCACGGCAAGGTAGCCGCCGTGCCCGAGCATCAGAAGATTGTCCTGGTATTGCTCGATCCGCTGGCGCATCCGCCAATAGGCCCACAGTGTTGTCACCTGCGTCTGGGCCCCGCAGTCATCAAGCAACTCAGACAAACGGGGTGTCAGGCTTCCGGCAAGGTCCAAGACGGTACCGAAGATGTCGAATGCAAGAGCCTCGGGGCGATCGGGAACATCGAGTTGCATGGACAATACTCCACTGAAACATTCAGGTGTGTAAGTGATGTGTGGGTCCCGGACAAGGCCGGTTGCCCTGGACAATTTTAACCGTTAAATAACCGGAGCAGAACACGATCCTTATCAGTCTAGGTATCATTCGGTACGAACCACCCCAGCGTCAACGCCCACTGAAAAACACATCTACTGATCAGACAACAACATGACCCGGATACCATTCATATGAAACGCTTTGCACAGGCCTGTAACCGTAATCAGGCGCCTATCCTGGCGGTACTCAAAGAAGTTCTGCCGGACAGGGGTAAGGTCCTTGAAATCGGTAGTGGGACAGGCCAGCACGCGGCATACTTTAGTCAATTTCTACCTAACCTTACCTGGCAGCCGAGTGATCTTGCTGACGCCCTGCCCAGTATCGAAGCCTGGCGCAAGGAATCCTGTGCGCCGAATCTGAATTCCCCAATAATGATCGACTTGTTGGGCAACAACGAGGACTTAAGTAGAGTCGATGCCATCGTGTGCATCAACATCGTCCACATCGTGGCTTGGACAGGCGTTGAACGTCTGTTCAGCATCGCCGCCAACATTCTCGAATCCAAGGGTGTATTGTACTTTTACGGGCCATACCGTTATCCCGACCGCACCCTTGAACCCAGCAACGTAGCGTTTGACCACTGGTTAAAAGAGCACAATCCCGTGAGCGGGATCAGGAATTATGCAGCTATCGAGTCGCTAGCCGAGTCCAACGGATTTACTCTGGGCGGCGACCGGTCGATGCCATCGAACAATCGATCGATTTGGTGGGTTCGCCAGACAGCGGCACAATGAAACGTCTGGTCGTACCGCTATCCTAGCTCGATTGGAGAAAGGCTAAGTTGCTTCAATTTTTTACCGTGCCCATTATCATTCGCCGCATTTAGGCCGTCGTGGTTTTTAAGTCACAGAGGACGGGGCTATAGATTTCGTGGTCACTTCTCGCCGTCGCCAGGCCTGAGTCTTTCTCTGGAATCCGCGGGTCAAGAACACATACGCGATTCGCACTGCGGCTGAAGTGTAGACGATCATCATCGCCATAGCCGCTGCCGGCGCAATATCACCCTGATCATCCATGTTCAGCACAGCCACCGAGGCGAGATGTGTTTGCGGCCCCCAAAGGAACACCACAGCCGATACGGTGGTCATTGCATTGACGAAAAGATAGATCGCAATATCAAATATGGCTGGTAGGCATACGGGAAACGTAACCCGAGCAAAGGTCTTATAAAAAGGTACTTTGAGTGACGCTGAGACTGCCTCAAATTCGCGATCCATTTGTTTGAGTGCGGTCAATGCAGTCAGGTGCGGCACCGTGTAGTAATGAACGATAGTACAGATCACCAAAATACCCATGGTTGCGTAGAGAAAACTAAACGGATTTGCCAGTTCTATCGAGGTGAACGGTACAGTGAACTTGGTTGGGTTAAAGAAAAAGATGTAAGCAAGACCAAGCACCATACCAGGGACTGCAAGCGGCACAACTGCGATAAATTGCAAAATAGAACGGAACTTGTTGAAGCGTTGTGACTTCTCGATGAAATAGGCTCCCGTGAATATGATCAGGGTGCCGAGTCCGGCGGTCCATATGGCCATAACGATACTATTCCGGTACGCCTTCCAGCCACCACCATCCATCAGATCGAACTGGTAGTTATCAAAAGTTAAGCTGAGGTTGTAGGGCCAAAACTTGATAAATGATGCGTACGCGGCGACCCCGAGAATCCCAATTAGGATAATCGAAATCACCACGCAGTAGAGGAGCATAACAAGGTCAAAGCGCCGATTTGGCTTCGGTTCCAGCGGCACCGATCGTGCCGAAATTTGCGCGACTTGCCGCCGTTGCACCAGGCGGTCAGCTACGAAGCTGATTACCACTGGGAACAACAGTACGACACTGACCACGGCTCCCATCTGAAAGTTCCACTGACCGACAACCTGCTTGTAAATGTCGACCGACAGCATGTTATACCAGCCGCCGATTACCTTGGGCGCTCCAAAGTCCGTAATGGCGTAGGTAAACGCAACGAAGCACGCACTCATTACGCCATACTTTGCACCCGGCAACGTAACCGTAAAAAAGGTACGAGTCTTGCTCGTTCTTAAAGCCACGGCCGCCTCGTAGAGTCTCGCATCAGCAGATGACAGTGCTGTTGTTAATATGAGAACCGTATGGGGAAAAATCCAAAATGCCAGCGCAATCACTATGCCGATCGGCCCATAGATCGTGTGGCCTAGGAGTACTTCCTTGATCATCCCTTGATTGCCGAATAGGTAGACCAATGAAATCGCCGGCAACAGGGACGGCGCGAGGATTGGGATTACCGCGATGCCACGAAATAATCCTTTAAACGGCATGCAACTTCGCGTGAGGGCATAGGAATAAATAAACGCCAGCACGACCACGATAATCGTAGTCAACACGCCGATAATAATGGTGTGCTGCGCCGAAGTTACTAAAGACGGTGTATTGAAATACTCTATGTAGTTGGCAAAACCTAAAAAGTTTCCGTCGGAGTCTTCGAAGCTCTTCGCCAGCATTGCGTACAGCGGCAAGAAGATCGCCGCACAAACGAGAGCAGAAAACCCGATCAGACAGCCCCCTTGAAAAAAGTCATCCCGACCCAAACGGGGGCGCAATGGTGCCGAAAAAGAAACCGCAACGTTGGACACGGTAACGTTATTCAAGTGGATCGAAATACGTGAATTCGGTCCGCGGGAAGTATGAGGTTGAGCTCCATCCCTACGCGGATGTCATGTTCGCTGAATAGTTTTGGGGACAGGTCCGCGATCATCGTTCGGCTGTCCAAGTCACGCGAAGAAAAGGTAACCTGGTAGGAAGCACCCAAGAATTCAACACTTTTGACTTGCGCGACGATCATATTGTCGGCTTGAATTTCATCGTCCTGTAGTAAAAGCTCCTCCGGTCGAATGCATAAAGTGATCGAATCCCCGGGTAACGGATTTCCAACCCTTCTCAAGTTTTCGAATTCGATCTGCCCGACCCGGCAACGTTGTGATTCCAGCATTACGCCCGGTAGAAAATTCATCGTGCCAATGAAATCCGCTACGAATTTGGTTTCAGGAGCTCGGTAAATTTCGATGGGGCTACCTACCTGACTGATGATGCCTTGATCCATCACCACCACCCGGTCTGCCATGGTCAACGCTTCTTCCTGGTCATGGGTCACCATAATGGTGGTGACCCCAAGCCGCTGCTGTAATTCTTTGACTTCGTGACGGAGATAGGACCGAACTTTGGCATCCAGAGCGCTCAGCGGTTCATCGAGCAGCAGCAGCCCTGGCGCCGTTGCGAGCGCCCGCGCCAGCGCAACACGTTGCTGCTCACCGCCCGAAAGCTGTGCGGGATACTTCACATCCTGGCCAACAAGACCGACAAGGTCCAGAAGTTCGCCGACCCGCGTTGCAATGGCTTCTTTTGGCATGCGCCGGTTTTCCAGCCCATATGCCAGATTCTTACGGACCGTGAGATTAGGAAACAATGCATAAGACTGAAACACAATGCCAAAATCGCGCACCGTGGGAGGAAGTTTCGAGATATCGATCTCGGCCTGAACAACACGACCGTGGGTCTGAATATCGAGCCCCGCAATGCAACGCAACAAAGTCGTCTTGCCACAGCCTGAAGGGCCGAGGAAACAGATAAATTCCCCTTCGTATACATCGAGTGATATTTCTTGCAGCGCGACAAAATCCCCGAACTTCTTCGTCAGTTGCTCAATCTTGAGGTAGGGCTGGCTGTCTTCCTGTATTGAAACGGGCTCCCGATCAGTCACGGCTCCTCCTGTGAATAGACCGTCGTATACCTGGCCGTGAATCAAACATCACCCTAATACAGCGAGAAAGACCGATTGACGCTCCCCGCGCCAATCGGTCCAGTGTCCACATGAACTTCTCTACTTACGCTGTTCAGCCCTTGGGTTCAGACTTGGCATCGTAACGCTTCTGCCACTCACCGAGAATGCGCTTTCGATTGTCAGCGGCCCAGCCGAAATCGTTGTCGATCATCATCTCGAGCGTATTCTCGGGGAAATGTGCGACAGGTGTTGCGAGTTCCGGAATCGCGATAATCGGTAGGTAGTCGTTGAAGACCTTCATCGCCGCTGGAGAGATATGCCAGTCGATCAGGGTCTTGGCGGCTTCGATCTTTTTCGAAGTTTTAAGAATGCCACTTGCTTCCACTTCCCAACCGATTCCTTCTTTGGGCAAAACCAGCTCAAGCGGCGCCCCCTTCTTGATCAACTTGGCTCCTCGAAATACAAAAGAGATCCCAATGGCGTGTTCGCCTGCTGCAGCAAGTCGGCACGGCTTCGACCCGGAATGGGTGTAACGGGCCATGTTCTCGTGAATCGCGTCCATGAATGCCCATGCCGCATCTTCACCCATGATCTGAATCCAACTCGAAACAGTCAGGAAGCCGGTCCCGGAAGAATTAGGGTTGGGCATGACCAGGTGGCCCTTGTAGACCGGGTCCAACAGATCCTGCCAGGAGGACGGTTTTGGCAGATTAGATTTCCCGGACTCTATAGTGTTGTAGCAGACCACTGCAGCGTAGGCGTCGACTCCGACCCAATGCGGCGGATTCCTGGCGTCTCGAAACTTGGAATCCAGCTTGTCGAGTCCTTTCGGTGCATAGGGCAGCAACATACCCTTGGCATCAACGACAAGAAGACTCGTGGCAGAAGTTCCGAGGAAAACATCGGCTTGCGGATTACCGGCATCGATCTCAGCCAACATTTTTGCCGTGATAATACCAGTCGAATCACGCACCCAATTGATATCGATGTCGGGGTGCTCGGCACGAAACGCTTTTCGTAGCGGCTCCAGTTCCTCTGCTTCAAGCGCCGTATAAACAGTCAACTTTGTGTCCGCTGCAGCTGATGTTACCCCAAGAACAGCGAGCAGGGCCGCCATGGCCCCGAGCAGTAATCGACAACCCCAACGAGACAGCAATTGCAATTTCATAATGACTCCTCCTTTCTCGGTTGATAGGTGCGGAACAATAACTGCGAACCGTCCCGCTACTCCAGATAGTATTTGTCTGACAAGACTATAACACCCGCCAATATTGTCGTCATTTTATTACTCAAGTTCTATGCCACATTTCGTGTTGGCCGCAGTTTTACTTGTATTACGGGGACAAACTAAACCGGTGAAAAATAGCTGCCTACAATGACCCAGGTTGTGGGGCGCATAGCCTTCTATCCCTGAACTCCTACAGAGCAGTACCGTCGAGAATGTCGCCAGTGATCCGGCGGGGCAGATACTGGCCGTCAGTCTCTTCAGCAAAGAAACGACCCTTTTCGACCACAACCTTGCCCCGTAGAATGGTCAACACCGGCCAGGCACTGACCCGCTTACCCTCCCACGGTGTGTAATCGGTCTCATGCAGATCTTCATTGCGCACGACCCGGGCCTCGTCCGGGTCAAGCAGAGTAATGTCGGCATCACTGCCAGGGGCGATCGCCCCCTTACGAGGATATAGCCCCATGATCTTTGCCGCGTTACTCGAGACCAAGTCCACATATTGCGAAAGTGAATAGCCTCGCGCAGTGACCATCTCCTGATACATGACCGCAAGACGTGGTTCAACGCCAGAATTTCCACCGGTGGTGTCATCGATACGCTGGCCTTGGGTCTTGACCGACAACCGGCAGCACAACTCATCCGTTGCGATACAGTGGATCGAACCGTTCTGCGTTGCCTGCCATAAAGCTTCCTGGTCGGCCTCGGTCTTCAGTGACGGGTAGGTGTGATAGATCTGCCCGTTCGGACGGCGGTAATCGTCCTGGTTGTAGAGCATGTACTGGTGCAGAGTCTCACCGTACACCGGCAAATTTTTAGCCCGAGCTTCTTCAACCGCAGCGACGCCCGTAGCTGCGCTGATGTGCATCATGTACAGCGCGGTGCCTTCGACGTTTTCGGCCAGCCTCAGTACCCGGCGGAAAGACAGATCCTCAGACAAGACCGAGTGCACTTCAGCCATGTTCTCGAAACTGGTTCGACCCTCCTGGAACAGGCGGCCGTACATGTGCATAACCAGATCGTTGTCCTCGGCGTGGATTACGCCAAGGCCACCGCATCGAGCCATCGCCTGGAACACTTCCCACATGTAGCCGAAGTCAACCATTCGCCCGCGTCGACTCGGCGTAATATCTGTTGTGAAAATCTTGATCGTTGGATAACCAGCCTGGATAACTTCCGATAGGGTATCGATCAGTTCCAGCGGCATACCGCCACGCAGCATCAGGTGATAGGCATAGTCGCAGTGGCAACGTCCTCGCCAATCCTGGTCGCGACGACTGATGGTCTGCTCAAAGGTCTCCCCCTCCTCCCACGCTGCAAAGTCGATCATTGTGGTGGTGCCGCCGTACAGCGCCGCCCGACTGACCTGTGACGGAGGCGCAGTCAACTGCGCAGCCACCCCCTCAATTGCCGGGATATGCCACGAACAGTGGACGTGGGGATCGATACCCCCGGGCATGACGATCTTCCCCGAAGCATCGATGACGCGCGTGTCGTCACCGGCTCGAAGGGTGCCTGATAAATCCACTGCCACAACCTTCTCCCCGCTAATTCCAACGTCATAGTCGCCACATCCATACGGCGTGACTACCTCTCCACCTCGAATCAATATATCGAACATGTTTTCTCTTTCCTCACTCGTTAACGACCAATAGCCCCTTTATTCGGTTGCGAGTTGTTCAACTGGCGAACTTCGGCATCCAGCGTTTCTATCAGCGCGTTTACCCACGTAGGCTGGATTGTTTTGACGATAAAAACCAGACGGCTCCGCCGGTCGCTGCTTGGCCAATGGTCCAGCCAGGTGGGTGGATGAAACACGTGCTGCACTCCGTGGATCACTGCGGGATGTTCAGGATCTTCCTCGATCTTTACGATACCCTTTAAACGCAGGAGGTTGGCACCACAATGCTCGCTGAGAGCCTGGAGCAGCAACGTCAGAGTCACTGCGCACAAGGGTCTGTTACGGACGATACTGAAGGTCTCGATCGCGCTGCCATGTGGACCTGGCCCACTGTCGTTGGCGTTCTGTTGTGCAGATTTCGGTTGGACGCCATCGAACACGCTCTGACCCAGCCAGCGGAGTGGATCGACCTGCTCTTGAGTAGAGCCCATCAGAAGAGAAGGCGCGATACGTCCATTGACAGCCGAGTGCAGTGGTGCCCATGGGTTCAGCTTACGCACGTTTGAAAGCAGTCGTTGGCCATCATCGTCGACGAGATCAGTCTTGGTCAGTACCAGCTTATCCGCCACCGCAACCTGCCGGGCCGATTCCGAAAACCGCGTTAATGTCTCAAGACCCAACAGGGCATCCACCGTAGTCACCACGTTTGCCAGCTTTAGTGTCTCTACCAGAGCCACGTCCGAGGCCAGGGTCTGCAAGATCGGAGCCGGATCGGCCAGGCCGGTGGTTTCGATCACGATCTGTTCAAATGCCGTCACTTCCTCGCGCCGCCGTCGGGCCAATAAATCGTGAAGAGTCAACACAAGATCATCGCGAAGGCGACAACACAGGCAGCCCGTTGTTAATTCAACAAAGTCCTCCTCGCTGGTCTCAACCAACTCGTGATCCAGGCCCATCTCGCCGAATTCATTGATAATGACCGCTGTTCTGCCCATGTCCGGATGGCGCAGCAGGTGCGACAGCAGCGTGGTCTTACCGCTGCCGAGAAATCCTGTCAGGACCGTTACCGGGATCATTTTATTTCGGCCGAGTGCTACAGGCTGCTCGATTTAGAGGTGATCACCAGGCCATAGGCCCGATGCTCAGGTGCCAACTCTTCACGCAGGGCCCGTAGCATTGTCAAGACCGAGGGATAGAGTCGGCGCTGCGGCTGTTCAATCTCCTCATTCAGCCGAGATAGGACCCACTGCCAGCCTCCGGCGGGACCTGGCTCACAAGTAACCTGGATAGCAGCACCGTCGGCAACGCTTACCTGCGCCTCGGGCGAATCATTACTGACCGTAATGTCAGCAACAACATCCCACGCCATCACCGCACCTTCAAGCAGATCTTTCAGATGACGCTCAACACAGTCCATGTCTAGGTTCGAATGTGTCACACTGTAGTACTCAGGCTTGATTCAAAGATACCACCTTCGACCCACGATCACCCAATTGGCCCGTTAGAATAACGCGAAATCCAGCAGGATAAACATCCGGAGTCAAGCGTCCCGGTGGATAAGTCCGACACGATATCAAGGATGGGGCAGTGTGTTGTTCGACAGTTTTTGACTTCCTTGATGGTTAGAGGCATCAAGAACCGTGAAGAATTGTTGAGTTTCGACTTTTTCAAGATACTCTTTGATCAGCCATCAATTTGTCGACAGCGAACCCGCCCGTCAGCAAGCAACTGTAATGCAGCTTCATCTCCCCGATCCCGCCCATAACAAATCCGAACGTGCCCAGGGAAATTTCCGCCTGGCACTCAAGGTGTCACTGTGTTTTGTGCTCTTGCTTTGGATTGTCACACTGCTGGACTGGGGATTAGGACTGGAGCTAACCCGTTTCGGCGTGCGTCCCCGCTCCCTTTCAGGCCTGCCTGGTGTTCTGGTCGCACCACTCCTGCACGGAGACTTTCCCCACTTGATCTCGAACTCATTGCCGCTGCTGGTCTTGGGAACCGGGATGCTGTACCTGTACCCGCAATCATCTCTTAAGGTAATTCCGGCAGTCTATCTGGGGCCGGGCTTCGCAGTCTGGCTGTTCGGGCGACCATCCCTGCACATCGGCGCCAGCGGCTTGATCTATGGACTTGCGATTTACATTCTCATATCAGGAATCATCCGACGGGACACCCGGGCTGTAAGCGCCTCCATGCTCGTTTTTTTCCTATACGGGACATTACTCTGGGGCTTGTTGCCAAGCGATTCGAGCATTTCTTGGGAGACGCACTTGATAGCGGCCTTCATTGGCCTGGTACTTACCTTACTTTTTCGCCGACTGGATGTTCCGTTGCGAAAACGTTACGACTGGGAGAATGAGTCACATGACGACAACGATCAGCCCGTGAACTGAACTTGTGTAGAACACTTCAGCACTACCTGGAACGGTTTCGCTGTAGGTAATCCAATAGCCGAGTATCAAACCCAAACTCCTTAAGGTTGTTGTGCCCTGCACCTTCAAAAAACCAAGCGGTCTTGGGCTCTGGTGCTGCTTCAAAGACTCTTTTTCCAAACGACACGTGAATGACGTCATCCTGTTCCCCGTGCATCACCACAACGGGAGAGGTAATCCTGTTCATTTTGGCAAGCGTGTCGTAACGGTCCCGGACCAACCATCTGACAGGAAGAAACCAGAATTGCCTTTGCGCAACATCGGCAATCGAAGTGTACGGCGCCTCTAGAATGACTGCAGAAAAATAGTGTTCCGACGCTGCTCTCACGGCGATTCCACAACCCAGAGATTCCCCGTACAGGATCACCTTTTCGTAGGGTATTTCCCTGCTGGCCAGGAAATCGAGTGCGGCCCTCGCATCGGTATGTAAACCGATCTCGGTAGGTTTTCCCGGGTTTTCACCGTATCCCCGGTATTCGAGAAACAAGAACCCGTAGCCCGCCTCCAAGATTCTGCGAAATTTCTCTACCCTGTGCCCGATATGCCCGGCATTCCCGTGAAACAAGAGAAACGTACGGCCATCACGAGCGGGGTCCGCTTGCATAAACCAGGCTGTCAGCTCGAGCCCGTCTTCAGTCTTGAGTTTT